>ERZ1027061.1080-NODE-1080-length-11301-cov-4.717055_pt1 | contig 11301 bp, 11 predicted proteins | sample MGYA00519283_ERZ1027061 | MGnify/ENA primary metagenome ERZ1027061 (study PRJEB26926, sample SAMN06164849) | human gut metagenome | biome: ENVO:00009003; feature: ENVO:2100002; material: ENVO:00002003 | host: Homo sapiens | place: USA | collected 2012 ... | reverse complement strand
GTCATCGCTGTACCATCTACTGTCCTGACGATACTTTAACCGTAACTGTACAAGAACTCTCCACTGTATAATTGCTGCCATCTGGTATGTCGAGAGTTACAGTATTGTCCCCATAGGAAAGTTCCGATGCATCTATGACCAGATTAAAACTCTTAGCCGTGATTTTGGAAACCGCACTGGATATTCCCTTTATCGCAACACCGTTCTCCTTCATTGTCAGCTCATAACTGTAACCGTTCTGTTTATTGTTAAGTTTTATATCAGATGTCTTGACCGTGATATTTCTTGTCACAGTCTTTTCTATGGCAACCTTCACATTCACGTATGCACTTTCCTTTGTAACCACCACACCATCCGGAAGGTACTTTGATATGTCAAGTGTGGTCTCCACATCCTCTGTGCATCCGCTCACATCCACATCATTGATCTCTAGCTGCTGTATGTCCTTGATAACCGATGCATCACCTCCGATATCTATTGTCTCTGGAACAAATGTTACCTTTGATACGGCGTATCCTTCCGCCGGTTCACCTATCACAGATATCTTGATAGGAATGTTCTTTGTCTTATATACAGGAACAGTCACCGCAATCGACACTTCATCATAGGTCAGTGTATCATCCGATACCTTTTCCCCATCAGACGTCACTAGTGTTGGAGTGCAATTAGTTGTTATATCATCCCTTGCATCCTTTATATCAACTGTTACCTCTGCTCTGTCTATGCTTGAAACTACACTGGACGGTCCCTTGACTGTGATAAGATTCGGTGCCGCAACACTATTGCCAGCTGTATATCCCTTTGCAACATCGCCTGTGGTCACAACCTTTACAGGAACAGAAACCGATTTCTCTGCCTCCAGTTCTACTGACAATACGTTGTCCACAACCGTTATGCCTATCTTCTTTGCAATACTGTTACTGTTCGCCGAAACTGTTATTGGCACGGCATTGGTTATTGATATCTTAGACATATCGGCGGTAGCCTTGAAGTCTGAGGCATCAAGATTGCTTATAACCGACTTTCGCCCCTTTACCACTATATCTACAGTGTCACCTGACGTTATAGTAAACAGCTGATTCTGACTGGTTATCGCATCCGTATTGACCAGTGTCACAGGTATATTGCTTATCGTCTTTGTCACCGCCGAGTCATCAATATTGAGAACCAGCAGCCACACGAGGAATCCCAACACCACCGACAGCATTTTTAAACCAATATTTGAATATATCTTCGGTTTATTTTTCTTTATGTCCACATTATTCTCCGCGTTACCTCTCATTGCCGTCAGCCTCCTTTCCGGAAGACTTATTCTTGTTCTCTATCACAACCCTTTTTCTTCTCTTCTTTACAGGGCGTACTCCACCTGACGTTCTGTGATACCGCTTTCCACTGTACTCCTTGCACAGCGTCTGCAAATGTCTTCTCACGCCCTCACTGTCAAGATTTCTGAAAAGCTCGCCTCCCTGAGCTATGGATATCGAACCAGTCTCCTCCGAAACTATCAGCGTCATACTGTCTGAAACTTCACTGATACCGATACCGGCTCTGTGCCTTGTTCCCAACTCCTTATTTATAGAATCATTTGCCGAGAGCGGCAGATAGCACGTTGCAGACACAACACGATTTTTTCTGATTATGACCGCACCATCGTGCAATGGCGTATTATGTTCAAATATATTGAGGAGCAGCTGATTTGTGACAACCGCATCTATCGGTATACCTGTGTCTATATACTCTCCTAATGCCACCTCATTTTCTATTACTATGAGTGCACCAGTTCTGTTTGCAGACAGAACCTGCACAGTCTTAACAAGCTCATATATCGTCTTTTCAGATAATATTCCATCCTCTTCTCCATCCCTGATGATATAATTGATCAGTTTCTTTCTTCCGAGCTGTTCAAGACCTCTTCTGAACTCAGGCTGAAACAATATGACAACCGCTATTATGCCCACACTAAAAGCATTCTTCAGAAGGTATAATATAGTATTGAATTGGAAAACAGCAGCAATCGCCGTAAACAGGACGATCATTACTATTCCCTTTAAAAGAGTCCATGCTCTGCTTGTCTTGAACCAGAGCATGATCTTATAGATAAAGAACGACAAAATGAGAATCTCAATTATATCCACGGTACCTGGAACCGTTATATAAAACCAGTCAAAATAGGTTGAAATAAATGTTGATATTTTTTCCATTTTATCCTCCTTTCCCGATAATACTTATTCTTGTATAATCAATGTGACCTGACAATTGTCAGGTCACATGTTCTCCAGTGTCTATATGATCTATCTTGTAGTCCCCGTAGTTGACTCACCTCTATGTGATGATGCTGTACTGCGTTTCTGCGCGCTTGAAGATGTCTGCTTACGGACTGTCTCCTGCCTTCCGGTCTGAGTCTTTTGGGTCTTTTGTCTGCCGCTCACAACCTTTGGAACAGCCTTCACATAATAATAGTATTCATCATCCTCAAACTGCGTATTTTCAACACTCGAATAATCCACAACTGTTTTGAAAAACTGTACAATAATGGCAACTAATATCGCCAGTATACATCCAAGCAAAGCTCCGCTCAGCGATATCTCTGTCTCCATTGAAAGTGTTCCCACCAGGAATAAAACTATCTCCACTATTCCACCCGTCACTATAGCAACATACCATGAATATGCAAATGACATTCTGTATATTACGTATGTCAGTACTATTACAACTGCAAATACTATGATTGTGAGAAGAAGTGTCTTATCCTGCACAAGATGCTCAAATATGTACTTGTAACCTTCCACGATATTATCTGTAGGTGTAGTCGATGCAAGCTGCATATAATCACCTGTATACTTCATAAAGAAATAGAATATACATCCAAATGCAGCAGGTATCATTCCCACGATTCCTAAAAACATTCCCGCAAGTATTGGCATAAAATACGCAAACTTGATTATGTATAAAAATGGCATGAACATAATCACCCATGATGACTTAGGGAAAAATCTTATGTATACACAATACATTATCACGAATATGATCACAAATGTGATCCCTAATTCAATGCTCGCACTGGCTACTTGGGCACATGCATACAGTCCGCCTATCGCAAGCGTAAGTGAATCTGACAGAAATGCACATACAAATGCGGCAGCCAGAACAACAACAAAACTGCTCAACATGCTGTTATATCCAGTCAAATGTTCTATAGACCAAAACATCACGATTGCAAGTATAAACTTACAAAGTGGTGATACAAACCTATCATATTTACTACAAAAATTCTTTACTCCATCTCGAAATGACAGAAGTGTTGCCATAATTATTTAGCCCTCCTCTTTCTTTTTTCAGAACCCCTTGTCTTCTCTTCATTCTCATAAAATTCAATCAGTTTCTTCAGGTTTTGATTATACTTGATGAGCTTTGGCTTTGCCTTCATGTATCTGTACGTATATAATATCCAGGCAAATAACGCAAATCCCAGACAAACTACAGCATAACTTCCTATAATCTTACCGGCAATGCTTAAGTAATCAAGCTCCGTCAACTGTTCGACAATGGAACCTATATTGTAATAAATATATGAGACCGCAACCACTACAAATAAAACTGTTGATGAAACAATAGTCTTCAGACAATTAAGTTTCACATAATCGCCCTGAAAATACTTTCCTTTTTCAAGATCATCCCTTCCAAGGGACTCTTTATACATGGCGATTTTCGTCATCAATATGACTTTTTCCTCATTAATCATCGCTTTTTCTTTCTCCTTATATTGTCCACAAGCCATAAATGCCCATAACTAGCAGTATTATACCCCGATGAATACCAATTCGCAAGTTATATATTTATATTTAATTACAGTTAAGCATCACCACGTCTGCCCGTCATAAAAGCTATACCCATCTTTGTACGTCTCGTAGGTATCCATCTCGCTGTTTCTCTGTTTAAGGCTGTCGCCCTGAATCTCCTGAAGTTTTTCCTTTATCTTCTTCTCATCATCTGAGGCTCCGCTTTCATCCTTACCGTCCTCATCCTTACTTGTATCCGGCTGATCCTTTTTACCTGGTCCGCCATTTTTCTGCTGGTCTGAGACTGTCTGTTTCAGCTGTTCCTCAAAAGCATCTATCTCATCTTTTAAAGTCTGGGCATCCTTATTATGCCCATCCTCGTCATCCCTGTGTGCACAACCATTTTCCACAAGTATATCCCGAGCATCATCAAGAAGTTTCAACGAATCATCAAGATTATCCTCTGTTATACTCTCAACGTCTACCTGCTTTACTATCGAAAGTGCCAGATTTATCCTGGTCAAGCAGTCACGGTCGCCCCCCGGATAGCGTTTCAGTGCAGATCTGTACTCCTCCTCCGCACCCTCATAATCACCATTATTATAATAGATATTCCCCTGATTATAATGATATACATAAGGCTGCGTAAATCCGAGTATCTCGTTCACATCACTGTTTTTATATATTCCTTTGTTATAGTTACTTATTACCTGCCGGTTACATATATAATTGACTGACAAAAGCACAAAACATACAAAGCCTGCTATGCCAAGTCCTGTAACGATCTTTTTGACCATCTCTGTATCTCTATTCCTTTCGCTGTGCAAACTCTCTTGCTTTTCTTCTGACATCCCCAAAATCAAGCATCAACAAAACCGCAAATAAAGCTGCAAATATATAATATATATCCACAAACCCATTCACTTTTCCGGTCTTGCTGTCACCTGTGCTTTCCCTCTGTATCTTTTCCAGCACTGGATCTATGTTCTGTGAATCATTCATATTTATATATGAGACTTTCAAATCATCAGCTATACTCTTTAGATTGTTCTCATCAATTTTGGATACAGCCGGTTTTCTAGGATATGCTGATGTATCCTCAAGCAATTCCTCCTGATCGGTATAGTATGATTTTACATACATATTCCCGCCATCCTTGGTGCCATATCCAAGCACAGCCCCACCGTCCACATATTTTGCAGCCGCTTTGAACGATTCAAGCCTATCTTCATTTGTGATCTCACCATCACTTATAAAAAATACGACCACACTTCCATCGGCTTTCTCTCTTGCCCTCTTCAGTGTGTCCGTCATAACATCAAGGCACACGTTCATGGATGTTCCCCTTGCATACAATGAATCGAGAGGATATAAGGAGTCTATCACATCATTGGCATATTTCGAGTTGTCTGTGTAAGGTGCCACAAGATTTGCATTGTTGTTAAAGCTTATCACCGCAAATTTTGCACCATCTAATTGTTCTATTATGTGACTACAATCCCTTTTTACTGCCGTAAGCCTTTCCGTATCCCCATCATAGTCCCTTGCGAGCATGCTTATAGTATCATCCACCACAAACAACACATAAGTGTCAAGTGTCTGTGTATTAGTACTGACATTTGCACTCGGAACCATTATCCTGAGATTTATAAGAAATATAAGCGTCACAGCTATTATCTGTCGGATGTACGCCGCCATGTTTCTTCTTTTTAGGAAAAGCATGCCTACACACAATATTGTCATTAGCCAAATTGGTATTATTGGATTGATTCTCATTTCTTCTACCTATTCCTATACGTTTATGCCTATATCTTGTTCATCATAACTTTATAATCCTGCCTATGCCAAGCATTGCCGCAAATGCTATCAGCATGGCGATAAATGGGATCTCAACTTTCGGTATCTCCTCAACGACAGTCCTTGTCTTAACGAGATTTTTGCTTACCTTCTCTATTGAAGTGACGATTTGGTCAAATGTACCCGATTCCTCCTCAAGAAAAAACTGTCCTCCCGTGCTCTCAACTGCTTTTTTCATTGATAATCTGTTCTCCGGAGTCATCTCCTTCGTTCCCACGCCATACACCGTCACTCCGCTATTTTTGCATATAGACGCCGCCTCATCCAATGTAGCCACTGGATTCCCCTGTATGTCATTGTCCGTTGAGAATATTACGATCTTGGTTCTGTCCTTATCTTTGTCAGAGAAATCACAGGCTGCCGCCGCAAGCCCGTCTCCTATAAGCGAACTACCTCTCTCCTCATTTCCAACCAATGTTCCTGATGTTATATAGCTGTCATAGTAAAGCCACTCATACATGTCACTCATACCATTTGAGAACATATCATCGGTGTTTTCTGAGTTTCTGTATTTAAGGCACTTCGCGATCATATCCAGTTCTTCTTTGATGTATTCATAATCATCGGTGAGTGGAGAAAGCAATATTGGGCTTGTATTGAAAAGTACTATGCCAAATCTCTCCCCATGCAGCTGATCCACTGTTTCTTTGAGTTCTTCAAGAAGATTTTCGTTCAGATAATCTACTGATGTTGATATGTCTATGCAAAGCATTATATCTCTGCAGTACCTCTCATCTTGTACACGTTCTTTTTTATATGGTCTTGCCATCATAAAAAATGAAAATACTAGTGACAATATACATGCAATGATCACCATAGCAAGACCTATCCTATACACATTGACTTTTCTTTTAAAATACTCCTCATCTCTGCTGTATATTGGTCCTGCTATCTTTTTGCCGCCATCATATTTCTTTTTTTTCTCTCTACGTCCGATAAACAGGCTGACGATCATGGCTACAGCCACAACTATCCCCACCCATATAATCCATCTGTATTTCAGATCCATCTCTCAATCATACTCCTTGTCCTTGCCAGAGAATTTTTGACATCCCCCTCTGACCTTCGTGCAAATTCCGGTGCATAATACTCTGCCACAAGGGTATAAAGATCTGGGATACCCAATGTACCTATATCCTGCAATGTGTAATTCTGAACCTTTATGCCCGTCATCTCATTTACAAATTTTCTTATACACATACTCATCTTCTGATATGCATGTCGTATATCCAACTTTCCGCCGTCAAAATCTACTCCTATTTTATCAATCTCTGCCATATATTTTCTCTTTATCCGCTCCCTGTCCTCCGGACTCAATATTCTGACCACTGGCTTTTCAGGGGCATTTGCACGTCTTCTAAGAACCAACACCACCGACCAGAATATCAGTGCAGCAAGCACCACCATGCCGGCTGCCACCAATGGCCACACTGCATATGTAAACGGATCTTGAAGGCTAACCGAACTCTCCATATATTATCTCCTTTATATACTATCTGCAGACAGCCGTACTCTCCTGTCTGTGTCTGTTTAACAGCCCGGCTATCTTTTCATCCATGTCTTCTGTCGAATCAACAGTCTGATAGGTAATCCCCACCGACTTCATCTTATCCGCACATTCCTCCGCTATCATTTGTCTGCGCTTGCTCTCATTTCTGGCTATTTTTCTATCCTCGGAGATAAAATCCGGCAAATAGCCACCAGATGTCACATTGTATACTCGCTTGCCTTTTATATCCGCATCGTCAACACATATCAGTAAAATATCATGCATTACCTTGAGCTGTCTGAGCAGCCTATCTGAGAGTTCATGCACTCCCTCCAGATCAGTCACGATCAGCATTATCATCCTTCTTCTTATGTTCCTTGATATGAACTCGAGCGCAGCTCCAAGTTCTGATCCATTATTCATCGACGAATCCCGGTCATACGCAGCCATTATATTTTCCACATTAATAAGCCCTGTTTTAAAAGGGAAGTGCTGGATAGACGATGCATCAGAGTATGTCGCACTTACATAATCGCCATTTGCACTCACCATACATGCAAGCGTTCCCGCCGCCATAAGTGCAATATCCTTTTTCTCCTGTGACTCATTCGCATTTGCAAGCATTCTTCTGTTGGCATCCATCACCAACATTATATTGTGTTTCTTCTCAGCTATGTACTGTCTTATCAGGAGTTTCTGACTTCTTGCAGACGCCTTCCAATCTATATCCTTTATATCATCACCAACCACATACTCTCTGAGCTCGTCAAAGTTCATACTCCGTCCCTTATATATAGAATTGTATGAACCATCTATGATCCTGGACGTTGCCCTGGTCGTGTATATCGTCTTTAACCCGTTCATGTTTCCCTGTATTCGAGGGACATATGTCATCTTCATATATCTAATACCTACTCGCTTTATGAGCAAAATCTCTCTTAATATCCGTCAAATGCCATCTTGATGTTATGGAGTTTTAACAGCACCTATGATGGCATCTATTATATTCTCAATTCTCGCACCATCTGCTACCGCAGCAAATGTCAGCATGATCCTATGTCTAAGTACCGAGTACCTAAGTGCCTTAACATCATCTGGAACACAATATCGTCTGCCATTTATGAGTGCCACTGCCTTTGCTGTCTCCATAAACGCTATAGCTGCTCTTGTACTTGCCCCCATAGCTATATACTGTGAAAGTTTTGGATCCATAAATTTGTCTGTATTTCTGGATGCCTGCACTATGTCTACAATATACTTTTTAATGGCAGGATCTATATACACCCTCTTGCAGAGACTCTGCAGATAAAGCACATCTTCTATAGACGCAACCGCCGCATTATCTGTAAATACATCAGCCTCAACTCTATTGAGTATCTCCATCTCCTCAGCAGGGCCAGGATATGTAAGTGTCTCCTTCAGTAGGAATCTGTCGAGCTGTGCCTCAGAAAGCACGTAAGTTCCCTCTGACTCTATCGGATTTTGAGTCGCGATAACCACAAACACATCCGGCAGCTTGTAAGTCTTTCCGCCTATACTTACCTCTCTCTCCTGCATTGCCTCAAGCATGGCACTCTGAGTCTTTGCACTGGATCTGTTTATCTCATCCAAAAGCACAAAATTTGAGTGTACCGGACCAATCTTGTCCTCAAATGTGTTAGTTGCCATATTGTAAATCTGAGTACCAATAATATCGCTAGGTATCAGATCAGGCGTACACTGTATCCTTGAAAAAGAACCATTTACCGCCTCCGTCATAACCCTGGCTGCTGTAGTCTTAGCAAGTCCCGGAACAGACTCAAGCAACACATGTCCATTTGTCATCATCGCCACAAGGAGCGAGTAGCCTAGATTGGGCTGTCCCACCACCTTGCTGTTATAGTAGCCTAGAAGTCTGCTGATTATCCCCGCAGCCCTCTGAACTTCCTCATTGGTAATCTCTTTGTTTATCTCCTTGTTATCCTGCATATCTACTCTCTTTCCTTTTAGTTTATTATATTTATTGTATGCCTATCACTACATTTTAGATGGTGGATACTTTCTACACATAGTCCCCCATCCAATATAGAATATATCATAATACATATCATCTCAAATTAACAAATATAAAGTGACCAGTTATCAAACCAAATGTCTTTCTGGAAACTCACCAAATAGAACAAAAAAAGTGACCAGGAGGAACCTGGTCACCATAATGAGGGGAGAGAGGATTCAAATAAATGAAAACTCTACTCTCACATAATAACTTATACTCTATCATAAGTCAATCGCTTTTTGTAATTTATCATAAATTTTTGCAGCATCAGTATTTTTTGTTATTTATCATCTACTCGGTATCAGCCACCCTTGTATCCGCATTTGCATAGCTTGCAGGATTCTGCTTTTTAATAACCTTAAGAACAAACACGAGTATGATCATAAGTGCTATAAATAAAGGCAGCATCACAAACCACTTTACATGAAATCTGTATGTGAGTGGTCCTACTATTGCATATGAGACAAATGACATTATAGCTGCTGTTATAGCATATGGTAACTGTGTTGATACATGATTTACATGGTTGCATTCAGCTCCTGCAGATGCCATTATTGTTGTATCTGATATAGGAGAACAGTGATCTCCACATACAGCTCCCGCCATACATGCTGATATTGCCACGATCATAAGCTCGTTGTTCTTTCCCTCAAATACAGCACACACTATAGGAATAAGAATTCCAAACGTACCCCATGATGTTCCAGTTGCAAACGCCATAAGACATCCAACTATGAATATAACTGCCGGTAAAAGGCTGAACAGACTTCCCGATGCTGATGTCATAGCATTCTGTACGAAATCCTTTGCCCCCATCATATCTGTAGTTCCCTTGAGAGTCCATGCAAATGTCAGAATCAATATCGCAGGCACCATCGCCTTGAATCCCTCAGGTATGGCCTCCATACATTTACTGAAGTCAAGGACACCTCTTATCACATATAACAGAATTGTTATGAGTAAACCAAACAAACTTCCTATCGCAAGTCCAACTGAAGCATCACTGTTTGAAAACGCCTCAACAAAACCTACTCCGCTGAAAAATCCGCCTGTGTAGATCATTCCTATTACACAACAAACAACAAGACAGATGATCGGAATTATAAGATCGATCACCTTTCCATTGCTGTTCACAGCATCTGTTTCCTCAGCTGTAACTGTCTTCTTTCCATCTCCAAGTGAAAGCAGATCCCCCTTAAGCGCATTCAGTTCGTGCTTTTCCATAGGACCAAACTCTACCTTCATCACTATCATTGCTATCATCATGGCAAGAGTAAGGAAAGAGTAATAGTTGTATGGTATTGCCTTTATAAACAAACCAAATCCATCCTCTCCCTTTACAAATCCACTAACAGCTGCAGCCCACGATGATACCGGAGCTATGATACATATAGGTGCTGCAGTTGCATCTATAACATATGCAAACTTGGCCCTTGATATCCTGTGCTTGTCTGTAACCGGTTTCATGACACTTCCAACTGTAAGACAGTTAAAATAGTCATCAATGAATATCAATACTCCTAAAAGAACTGTGCAAAGCTGTGCACCCTGTCTAGTTTTGATATGAGTTGCTGCCCAGTCTCCAAATGCCTTTGAACCGCCAGCCTTGTTCATAAGGGCAACTATGGTTCCCAGTATTACGAGAAATATGAGTATACCCACATTATAAGAGTCTGAAAGCTGTGCTATGAGACCGTTCTGCAATACATTTGATATACTTCCCGTAAAACTGAATCCTGATGCAAATACTCCACCTATTACAATTCCTATAAAAAGTGAACTATACACTTCTTTGGTTATAAGTGCCAGAGTAATTGCCACAACAGACGGCACAAGTGCCCAGAATGTTGCATATGTAGACGGTGACGGAATCTTGTCCACATATATGGACACAATTCCAAGAACCGCAATAATAAGAATTACCACGGCAATGGCTATTAGATTTTTCCTACTGCTCTTCATCTGTGATCCTCCCTGATCTTCTTTTCGTATCATAAATATATGTGATAACTCATTTGTGGGATAATGCATCATCACATCATATAGATAAAGTTATATCACACAAGCATGTGATTTGGATAGTATAAATATGCGTTTTATTTTTTTATTTTACTTTTACCGTCATGTATAAAGTTTTATTC
>ERZ1027061.1075-NODE-1075-length-11336-cov-4.510593_pt1 | contig 11336 bp, 7 predicted proteins | sample MGYA00519283_ERZ1027061 | MGnify/ENA primary metagenome ERZ1027061 (study PRJEB26926, sample SAMN06164849) | human gut metagenome | biome: ENVO:00009003; feature: ENVO:2100002; material: ENVO:00002003 | host: Homo sapiens | place: USA | collected 2012 ... | reverse complement strand
AGATGTGTATAAGAGACAGACGTTATGAGCACCACTGCCACGATCGTTATGATTGTTGCTATAGTAGCAGAAACGGAAGTTCTTCGCACACATGAGTAGAACATTCCAAAACTTCCTATATATATGTCCACATACAACACAATACCTATAAACTCAAACAGTGACTTCCATCCAAGTCCTCCTACGACAAAAGACACAGCAAGAAAAGGCAGCGTTGCAGCCACATACATAAATGTTGTCGCCATGGCAGATAATAATTTGCCCAATATTATAGACGAAGACCTCACCGGAGTTGTCAGCATGATCTCCAATGTCTGTCTCTCTCTTTCACCAGATATAGATGTCGAAGTCATGACAGGCAAGGTAAAACTTATAATTCCCAATTCACAGCCTCCAAGTATTGGAAATAACTTTACAATGTAAGAGTAATATGTCTGATAACCAGATCCAGACGACATTGCAAATGCAATGGCTGCTATCAATGCAAACAGACAGTTTATCAATGTCACCGCTATTATCATCTTGGGACTTCTGGCATTTACAAGTATATCTTTTTTTAGTATAGGATTAATAAATCTTCTTTTTGCCATCAGTGCTACCTCCTGTGATCTCAAGGAACAGTGACTCCAGATTTTCATTTTCTCTGACAAACTGATGCACATGAACGCCATTGTCCACAAGACTTCTGAGAAGTTCCGCGTCACTCTCCCTGTCACCATGATAATATACTATCAGTTCACCATTCTTTTCGACAATCCTCTCAACACTGAATCTCTCCCTTATCATTACCGATATTCGTTCCAGTGCATCATGCACGCTGAGTCCCAGTATATATCCCTTTATCTTGACCGGAGCCTCCGCATTTCCCCGAGCCATTACATCTTTCACTTTCCCACTGGTGACTATACTGCCGTGATCGATTATGCCTACACTAGTACACATCTCCGAAAGCTCCGGAAGTATATGAGAACTTATGATAACAGTTTTTCCAAGCTCACGAAGGCTTTTCATTATGTCCTTCATCTCCACTCTTGCTCTAGGGTCAAGTCCTGAATTTGGTTCGTCGAGCACGAGAAGTTCTGGATCATGTATGAGCGCCCTCGCAACGCACAACCGTTGTTTCATACCTCTGGAAAGCACATCCACAAACTCTTCTCGCTTGTCTGACAAATTAACCAGATCCAGTAATCGCTCCGCCGCAGCATCAGATTCACGCCTGGTCATACCATACATGGAGCCATAAAACTCCATATACTCTATAACCTTAAAATTGTCATATACCCCGAAAAAGTCGGGCACGTATCCTATAACTCTCCTCATATCAGATGACTTTTTCAACACATTTATGCCATCAATTATGATCTTTCCGGATGTTGCCTTGGTTAGCCCACACATTATCTTCATGGTGGTCGTCTTTCCCGCACCATTTGGTCCTACAAACCCAAAGATCTCTCCTTTTTCAATATGCAGATTGACATTGTCAAGAGCCATGAACCTGTCATAGTATTTTGTAAGATTTACTATATCTACCATCACTGTCCACCCCCTCTTGCACTTATACGTGGAAGATATGTCTCCATATAGTCTTCACCCTGATGAGGTGAGATAAACTTAAGTTTCATCTCATCATTCTGTATATACGGCAACAGTCTCTCATCATTCAGTTCCGCTATGCCATTTGCAAATATGACTTCATACTTGCCAGATTTAAAATTATACGCCTTCACGACAACTTTTGAAGTTGATGTGTCTTTATTGTTTGTCTCCCTGACTAGACTGAATATGTTATCCCCTCTCTGAAATTTGATGTCCATATCAACCTGATCTGAGTACATCATCAGATCATTCTCATCATAGTCAGACTGTTCCATTCTATTTATATCTCTGGTGTATATGTTGCTATAATATGCACCATCCACATCCTCATAGTCCATCGTATGTACGTCATAGACAACATAACTGCCATACTTCTCTGCTCGTTGGTCAACACTCACATCAGCTCCACGGTCTATAGTTGCCCAAATTGCAACCCTTCCCATTCCTGTTTGAGTTGAGGAATAAGAACCAAGCCTCAGCATCATATAATAGTTTCTTGACATCATGACATCTGCATCGTCATTATAACTATATCCCGAGCCATATTTATTCACATAATAACTCTTCATGCAGTCTATCGATAATCCATTTGTCATCTTTCTGTTCTGCATTCTGCTGATATCCATAGTTTCCCCAGCCTTAAGGCTGTCGAGGCAATAATAGTAACCATCTGTCATAACAACCACATCACTCATATCGTATACTGTACTGTTGGTGACGCTGCCCTCAATTCCATCTGTATAAAGTTTTAAAGAACTGTCTAACTTGCCTATATCATTTTTAGTTATGCTGCTTGCCCGAAGACTCATACCGCCAAACGAAACATGCGTTTTGAAATCCAGCTCCACTCCAGAATCACTGGCAGTCCTCTCCACGTCCAATTTCTGAGTATTGGTTGAATTTGTGTAATTATCTCCCAGTACATGTACATTGCTGTATGTGTCATCCACGCTCACCGAATACTCTCCTGCCTTTGACCCAATTATATATGCGTACACGTTCTGCCTCATGATGTCATCACTTATGTCCGCAGAGGTAAATGTCAGTTCCAGAGGATTTGTTACTCTGTACTTTGTACTGACTATAAATATAGCAAATGTTCCTACGATCGCCCATGCAGGAACTGCTATCCATATCCACTCTCTTCTCTTGAGTTTTTTAAGCCCTATATACGTCACTGGTCCGCACACTATCAGATATATTATAAGGATGATCAGAAGGATCACTGGAGAAACTGTTTTTTTCTTATTCGAATTCAACGCATTTGTCACACCGTACCCCGTGGCATTATCGTAAAATGCCCCCTGTACAAGACTGTTTATCCTATCTGTGTATCCCTCTTTTAATACCAGTTCAGCAAGCTGAAGTTCACTATTCGCATCAACACTTGCCATATCACCTAGAGAATACGGAAGTATGAGTATTCTGCCATATCCTGAATCAAGGCTATATAGGCCTGCCATTGAATCATTCCGCTGCGCATCGCCGACAGTGATATCAGCAACAGCCACTTTGTTAAATTCCGTATTGTTTTCCTTCTCCGACCATATATTTACATCTTTAACACCTATACCAGCGAGGTCATATCTGATAAACTCGCTGTCAAATCCACCGAGCACTTTATCTGCATTTTCCCCAAGAGACAATATGAGTGTTCCACCATCAAGCACCCACTCCTGAACGGCCAATATCTGTTTTTTTGACAATTCAGATGTATCGAAGTCGTCTATGAGCATATAATGCACACTCTCAAGTCCCTGCACAGAATCAGGAAATTTATCAGAATACATATTAAGTCTTTTTATGTTGACGCTGTCCACCTGGTTTTTTACTCTGGCATAATCAAGATTTTCAAATGCCGAAAGATCATCTGACAAAACGCCAACAGTTGCTACAACCTCATATCCATTTACACTGAGCAGGTCACTCTCTGAATACACCAGCTCGCCCTGATCGTTTGTCATGCTGACAAACAGTCTCCCATATCCCAGTTCATTTATATAAAATCTTACAACATTGTCTGTTCCAGCATCAAAACTGACAATCTGAGAATACTTGATATTTTGATCGTTATACCCTTCATCATAGCTCGGAACCACTGACACCTTGCCACTAAAAGGCACATCACTGTGTATCTTTAATATCAGCTGACTGCCTGCATCATACTGTGCATATCCATCGATTCCATAATCAAGACTTACACTGATATCCGAATTCTTCTTCAATATCTTCTGTTCTATTTTTCCGTATGTACTTCCAGTGATATCAGTCTCTGATGTCTCGTCATAGTCATCAGTATATTCGTCCGCATCACTTTCATACGCTGTTATATCAGACATACTTCCAGTCTGCTCACTTGCAGTTTCAGCCATCGTTGGCACTGTATTCACAAACATCGCAAGTGCTATCGCACTTACACATAACAATTTCATCCTGAACATATAATGTCCTTCCGTTCCATATAAGTTTTTCCAACTATGATAATAATAATTTCTGCTGCAGGATTACGCAACTTACACTTTCGTAAGACGAACACAGAAAAAATCCCTGCATACATTTTAATTTATGCAGGGATCGTTATATCTCTCATACTCTATATCAGCTAAAATATACTACTTCCTCTTTCGGAGCACTTGTCAGCGTTACTTTTTCTGCTGTGAGCACCGGTCCTTCGCCGTCAAAATCAGGATAATACTCATATCCTATCTTGGCTGTTACATCGACCCACTGTCTGTCCACAAGATTCTTTGCGCCCTGATAGTAACACTTAAATCCGACAAACTGGATATCCTCAACGCAGCAGGTCATCGCAAATCGTCCCGGAACAAATGCATTATTTCCATACTGCTTTGGTCTGAATACCATAGCCTTGAAATGTATCTTCTTGCCATCGTATCTCTCCTTCATGTCAGATGCATCCACATACCAGATTCCAAAATCATCATCCGGGAGTTCTATCACATCCGCACTGACATCATATGGAAGATCCTCTGGCTCGTTTGTCTCCGGTGCCACTGAGCCATCCTTCATCTCAAAGATGATCTGCGCTCTTCTGTTCACCGCCTTGATGGATCTCCTCCACTCAGGAATCTTGGAATTCTCATCGCATCTGTTGAAGATGACCATGTCTGCACTGTTGAACTGCTCTACCATAGTCGCCTTCATGTTCTGTGAATACACGTCATATGTCTCAGCGTTCACAAATGAGATGACCTGAACAACTGTCCATCCCTTTGGCACTCTTATCTCGAATATCTTATCAAGTTTCCACATACCATTGTACTCTATCATGACCTGCTCAGGATTGTATTTGTCCTGAAGATCGAGCAGATGGTCTGTAGTAAGCTGATCTTCCTCTATAAACTCTGTATATATATTCGCTTTTTTCAGAGCATCAATGTCATACTCTTCCTCTCCATCTTCGCACACGAGAAGAAGTGTCTTTGCTCCGCCTGTAAATCCTCTGTCCATCAGTGTCTCTTTGGCAAATGTAGTCTTGCCGCTCTCGAGGAATCCCATGAACACATATACAGGTATCTCTTTATTCTGACGTCCCATCATATTAACTCCTTATTTATACCTCGAACAGCTGTGCAAGGTCGTCTTCCTTCAGCTTGCTTCCTATTACGCAGAGCTTACCAGTGATATCTGCCTTGCCCTTTCTGATCTCAAACTCACCTGGTACAAGATCGAAGTACAGCCAGTCACCTGCATCGCTAGGTACTATACCCTTTGCACGGAGAATAACACCGTACTTCTCTGTATCTGCCAGAGTGTCAAGAATCTCTCTAAGCTTGTCCTCGTTGTACTTATGAGGAGTCTCCTTGCCCCAGCTTGTAAATACTTCATCTGCATGATGATGGTGATGATCATGGTCGTGACATCCACATGTACACTCATCTCCGTGATCGTGATGGTGCTCGTGATCATGATCGTGATGATGCTCGTGATCATGATCGTGATCGTGCTCATGGTCATCATGGTCGTGGTCGTGACATCCGCATGTGCAGTCGTCTCCGTGTTCATGCTCATGATCGTGATGATGCTCGTGCTCATGATCATGGCATCCGCACGTGCAGCCATCTCCATGATCGTGATCATGACCGCTCTTTGCCTCATCCATCATTGTCTCCTCAAGAGACTTATAGTTCTGCATAGCCTCTCGGATAGCAGCTCCATCAAGCTCATCCCATGGAGTTGTGATGATTGTTGCATGATCATTCTTCTCTCTGATCATGGCAACAGCTTTCTCTATCTTGTCCTGTGTAGTTGTCTGCGTTCTGCTCAGAATGATAGTATTTGCACTCTCTATCTGGTTGTTGAAGAACTCGCCAAAATTCTTCATGTAGATCTTAACCTTTGACACATCCGCAACTGTTGTATAACTGTCAAGCTCCACATCAAGATCAGATGAAACATCCTTTACCGCCTTGATGACATCTGACAGCTTGCCAACTCCTGAAGGCTCTATGATGATCCTGTCAGGTGTGTAGTCTGTGATAACCTGCTTAAGCGCGGTACCGAAATCTCCTACCAACGAACAACAGATACAACCTGAGTTCATCTCTGTGATCTGAACACCGGCATCTTTGAGGAAACCTCCATCGATTCCAATCTCTCCAAACTCGTTCTCTATAAGGACCAGTTTCTCGCCCTTAAATGCCTGCTCAATAAGTTTCTTGATCAATGTTGTCTTACCGGCTCCAAGGAAACCTGAGATAATATCAATCTTTGTCATATCAATCACTCCTTAAACAAATTTATATTAAGGCCGTGCATATGCTTGCGCTGCACAGCTTTTATGCCAATACATCCTTATGATTATACTCGATTGCTATAATTTTTGCAAGAAATCAGGCAGCCGACATTCTTATTTTTTCATATGCACATCCAACTGGCTGAATGGAATCTCTATCCCATTCTCGTCAAATGCCTTCTTAAGTTTCCACATCGCATCCCATTTTGCATCAAAGAACTTCTCTATCTTCGCATAGAATTTTACATATATATTGATACCACTGTCTGCAAATTCATCTATATAGAAAAGCACCTGTTCATCCTCAAGATAACCATCCACATCCTTTATCACTCCCAGTGTAACTCGCTTAACCTTCTCCATGTCTGAATCATACGCAACAGAAAATGGTATCTCCACTCTTCTCATATCGTGTTCTGTCACATTTACAAGGGACGTATTGGATATATTGCCATTCGGTATAACCACCGATTTATTGTCCAGTGTTATAAGTCTAGTATAAAAAATGTCTATTGAAACAACCGTGCCTTCACAGTGGGTGTTGTTCTCGACTATATAGTCTCCAACTCTGAATGGCTTTAATATAAGTATCAGCAGTCCACCAGCCAGATTTGACAGACTCCCCTGAAGTGCAAGACCCAGAGTAACACCGGCAGTACCGAGTATCGTTATAAACGATGTGATCTGAAATCCCACTATGCTGGCTGCCGTCAGAACTATTAGCACATTTAATACTATCTTCACAGCTGATATGAAGAATCCAGCCACGCTGGCATCAAGCTTTGAGCGTTCAAAGCTCTTTCTAAGTATCTTTAACAGCAGTTTTACCAACCTAAAACATACTACCACGAAAATGACAGCTACCACTATACTTCCCAACTTGGACATGCACCAATCTGTAAGTTTTTGGATATACTGTCCTATGACACTCACCTGATCAGTCGCCTCCTTCACGGCCCCCTCCACAACATTTTCAGTGGTTTCAGTACCGACTGCCATGTTAAACAAATCCACCGGTAACATCATAAAATCTTTTTCCTCCTATCTGTCAAGCAATCATCCGTCTCAATATATTAAGACAAAACGCCGTACAGGAATTACAGCCACATCACCGCCTTCCCCGCACAGCGTCACATCTTCATCTCATCTGAACAAATATCTATACTGTGGTACTTATTTTACATGGGCAAATACAGCAAACGACAGAGCCGGCGCAGCCACTTTCACCACTCCATCTTCCGCAGTCTTATACCCCTTGTTGTTGTTGCCCTCTCCTCCAAACTTCTGGTTATCGCTTGAGAACACCTCTTTGTACCTTCCTTCATCAGCTACTGAAAGGCTGTAGTCGCCAATATCCTTAAGTCCAAAATTGCACACAATGTACAGAGAATCAGCTGAAGTCTTTCCATGTCTTACAAACGACATTACATGTCCATCCTCATGGAAAACAACTTCTTCGTCACCGCATCCGTGCAGAGCAGCCTTTATATTGTACAGCTTATTTACCTCTTTTATATATTTCTGGAAATAATTGTTGGCATCGAATTCAAGTACAGACCAATCTATAGGGCTCCTGCCATCAAAACTGCCAAAACCGCCGAGTTCCTGTCCCATGAATGTAAGTTTTCTGCCAGGCAGTGTCATCACAAGTCCAAACAAAACCCTGAGGTCAGCATATTTGTCCTCATATCCACCAGGCATCTTGGCTGCATAGCTGCCTCTCTGCCCCGCTACCTCATCATGGCTGAGCGCCCAGACAGACTTGTCACTCTCGTTAAAAGTTACGCCACATGTATAATCCTTAAAACTTCCCCTGGAGGCAGGCGGAATCATCATATAATCCGTCACTCTCGTGACAGCCTCCGTGTTCCATCCAAGGTCAACCAATACATCTGAATACTTATCACATGTGACATTTCTGAATTCATTTACAACTTCCTGATCTTCCAGTCTGATTCCATCCAGATGATAGGTATCTATCCAATACGACAGACAATCTATATCATCCACAGTCACCATATCCATGATCACACCAATACCTTTGCTGTGAAGATGGTCCACCATCGCCATGAAATCAACCGGCGTTCCATATCGTGATGTAGGCGCAAACATTCCTACAGTATCGTATCCCCAGCCATTGTCATCGCCATACTCCATAAGCGGCATAAACTGAATATAGTTATACCCCATATTTTTCGCATATGCAGCTATATCTTTACCAAATTCCGCATATGTGAGTCTGCCCTCATCTGCGATGGATTTCCATGTAGGCATATGAACCTCATATATATTTACAGCTCCAGTATTCTTCCTGCTGTTCATATACGCGGCATCGCTCCATTTATATTCCAGCTCAGTCAGTATCGAGGCATTCCCCGGTGCTACCTCATAGGCAACTGCATACGGATCTGCAAATATGTCTATGTTGCCATCTCTATATAATGCCTCAAACTTGTATCTCGTATCCGCAAGATCACCCGGAATAAAAAGTTCATATATATCAGTGTAGTCAATTCTTCTCATAGGATTGACTCTGCCATCCCAGTTGTTAAAATCGCCAACCACACTCACACGGACTGCCCCTGGCATATTCATACAGAATGATACACCCGAAACGCCATCCACCTCTGTCTTTCTCGCACCAAACAGTTCCTTGACATGGAATCCCGACTCTATATCATCTTCACCTTCCACTACCTTCATAACCATAGACAGATCCACACTGCATTCAAATGAATACGGATCATACACTGTCTTTGTCTCATCTTCTTCCCCAGACTCACCCCATATCTTTCTTGTCACCTTAAGTCTGTAGGAAAATGGTTCTCTATCTGTAATCTTTACAGAAAAGAATCCTTGCGTCCCAATCTCCTGCATCGGATACTCTTGTTCTCCATCAACCACAGCTACTGCACTGACCCCAGGCAAGTATGCATTTACATAGCAATCCTTCAAGCACGGATGCATTCCTAGAATGTGGTGCGGATTACCATGGGTAGCTCTGGTTATAGAGGCTACTTCATCCGACTTTAATACAAATATGTTCATATATCCTTCTCCTGTCTGTTGAACTATCTTCCATCAATGGCATGTATAAAAATTCCGCTTCTAAGCTTAGGTTCAAACCATGTGGACTTAGGCGGCATGAGGAGTCCGGCATCCGCAATGTCGAACAGTTCTGTAATGGATGTCGGATACATTGAAAATGCAACTGCCATTCCTCCATCCACAAGTCTCTCAAGCTCTGAAAGTCCTCTGATTCCACCTATAAATTTTATTCTCTGATCCGTTCTTGGATCCTGTATACCGAGGATCGGGGCAAGAACGTTATCTTGGAGCACCGACACATCCAGCCTTCCAACCACATCATCCGGCACCACACCATCCTTGACATCCAATTTGTACCAGCTGCCATCAATGTACATTCCAACCTGTCCCTTAATCTGTGGATCAACAGGAATGTCACTTGCTGTTACATTGAACACTTCTGATATTTTGTCCATAAAACCTTCTCTGCTAAGTCCATTTAGGTCATTTACAGCTCGATTATATGGCATGATCATGAGCTGATCATGAGGAAAAAGCACGGAAAGGAAATAGTTGAATTCTTCATCTCCTGTATATCCCGGATTCTTCTCCCTCATATGGATGCCTGCTTTGACAGCTGATGCAGCTCTGTGATGACCGTCAGCGATATAGATATCATTTACATTTTCGAAAGCACCCTTGATCGTGTCTATGTCATTCTGTTTATCTATGATCCATACATTATGTGTGATTCCGTCTGGAGATGTAAATCCATATAATTTCTCTCCGTCCTTGACCCTGTCTATGATCGCGTTAACCTTGTCTATTGATCTGTATGCAAGGAATATCGGGCCTGTCTGAGCTCCACACGCCTCTACGTGTTTTATTCTGTCTATCTCTTTGTCCTCACGGGTATTCTCGTGCTTCTTTATAACCCCATTCATATAATCGTCTATAGACGCACATGCCACAAGTCCCGTCTGATGTCTGCCATCCATGATAAGCTCATAAATATAATAGACTGGTCTGCGCTCCATGATATATGTTCCATCATCTATCATGTCCTGAAGCAGCTGACCAGCCTTATCATATACACATGGAGCATATGTATCAACATCTGGTCCAAAGGATGTCTCAGCTCTGTCCACTTTCAAAAATGATAATGGTTCACGCTTGACCTCTATCTCTGCTTCCTGACGGTTATACACATCGTATGGCAAGGCAGCAACTCTGCCCGCAACATCTTGTCTCGGTCTATAGGCTCTAAAACTTCTGATTGTTGCCATATTCTCTACTCCTGTCATAATATTTTATTGTGTTTTAGGGATCGTAACATTCATCCCTTCAGTCGCCTAGTCGGATCAACCCCTTACAGCTTTGACAACCTTCTTGATCGAATCCTCATATTCCTCTTCTGACGAATTCTCAAATATGAAAAGATCCTTGATGTTTGTCGGTGGATTGAAGTTCTGGCTGTTGATGTACTCATCCCAATGCTCAAGTTTCCATGTATCTCTGTCTGAAGCTCTCTTGATCATTCTCTCATGACATACATCTTTTCTTGTATTAACCCAGATAACGAAGAGCTCTGCATCTTTCTCTGCAAGCTTTGCACGAAGATTTGCAAGGTACTCATCATCTCTGATCTCCTCTGTAAAAGGTGCATTGATAAGCACTGTATCATTGTAATCCAGCGCCTCAAATGCGAGATCAAGAACACAGTAATACTCGTAATCTCTGATCTCTTTCTGGAAGAAATCCGAAGAACGATTATACTCCTGTCCGGCAACCACAAATATCTGCTTTGAAAGCACGATCAATGTATCCTTATCAAGGTAAACACAGTTGTGAAGTGCCTTTGCAACCTGCTTTGAAATAAATGTCTTTCCACATGCTGGTGGTGATGTTACTAATATAAGCTTCTTCTTCATATCTATAAATTCCTCCATCTTAAATG
>ERZ1027061.1074-NODE-1074-length-11355-cov-4.746637_pt1 | contig 11355 bp, 7 predicted proteins | sample MGYA00519283_ERZ1027061 | MGnify/ENA primary metagenome ERZ1027061 (study PRJEB26926, sample SAMN06164849) | human gut metagenome | biome: ENVO:00009003; feature: ENVO:2100002; material: ENVO:00002003 | host: Homo sapiens | place: USA | collected 2012 ... | reverse complement strand
ATTGTGTGTACGATCTATATTTGGGATAAATATATTGATATTCAGGATTTTTACCTGAAAAAATACCTTCCTTTTGATTGTTAAAAAAATCTTAACTTTCTTCTGTTTTTGTTTCGTAGGATACATTATTGGTAATCAATGTTTTGTGTTTTCAGAATTTTCAAGTTTAGTTGACATTAAAAAACGAACGTTTTTTTTGGCTGTAGTCCATAAAGGCGTTTAATGTTTAACCTAAAATTGAGTATTTATGAAAAAACGAATCGGACTTTTCGTATTCCTGTCATTTATAGGAATGCAAACGATTTTTGCCCAGACCGTTACAATAAACGGAAGGGTAACGGATGTTGCGGATAATGCGCCTTTACCCGGAGTAAGTGTTAGAATAAAGGGTAGTTCGGTCGGGGTGGCAACGGATATCGACGGGAAATATACTTTACCTGTGAACCGGCAAGATGTGTTGGAATTTTCGTTCGTGGGGATGGAAACGGTGGAAGTTCCCGTCGGAGATAAAAACGTGATTGACGTGCAAATGAAAGCGGTTTCCTTGAAAATGGAAGAAGTGGTGGTGACGGCTCAGGGGATGACCCGTCAGCAGAAGGCTTTGGGATATTCGGTGCAGAACCTGAAATCGGAAGAGTTGATGCAAACCCGTCAGATGGACTTGAATAATGCTTTAGTCGGAAAAGTAGCCGGGGTACGTTTTTGGGGAAGTTCGGGAGCTACCTTCGATGCCGGAAAAATTGTTTTAAGGGGAACCAGTTCATTGAATGCCGGAGGGAGTGAGCCGATTTATGTGGTGGATGGGGTGATTACCAGTGCCAATTCGATCAACATGGATGATGTGGAGTCGGTAAATGTGCTGAAAGGACCTGCTGCGACCGCTTTGTATGGTTCCCGTGGAGGTGACGGGGCGATTATTATTAAAACGAAGGGGTTGAAAGGGCAACGTATGGCTATAAATCTTAGTCATACACTTGCTTTTGAAAAAGTATACCTGCATGGAGATTATCAGAATGAATACGGAGGTGGAAATTTGGGTGCTACGGCAGAGATGTATACTTTTAAGTATGATCCGTCGAAACATCCGGCTTATTTGAGTATCATGGACGGAGCTCCTTATTATGATTACGCTTCTGACGTAAGCTGGGGCCCCAGGATGGACGGACGTATGTATGCTCCCTGGTATGCCTGGGATCCTACTCATCCAAAATTCGGGCAGTTGGCCCGGTTCAGTCCGCCTCCGAAAGATAACCTGGAAGAATTGTTCCAAACCGGGATGATAAATACAACCAATGTATCGGTAGCTCATTCGGGGAAAAATTACATGTCGCGTGTTTCTTTTACGAATATATCCCGGAAAGGGATTATGCCCAATAGTGATGCGGCCCGCCGTTTCCTGTCCATCAAGACGAATTTTAAAGCTTCCGAACGGTTGAATATTGCTTTGGATTATAAATATTCATACCGGCGGAATCACAATAATGCTCAGGAAGGATACGGAAATACGGGAAATGCTTTTTATACCTTTACCCAGTGGTTTCACCGGAATGTAGATGTCCGGGACTTGAAAGATTACAAACGTCCGGACGGTACGTTCCGTTCCTGGAACATCAATTCTCCGACAAATTTAAAGCCTACTTATCATAACAATCCTTTCGCTATTTTTTACGAGGAAAACTGGCAGAGTGTCTATCAGTGGAATGTCTTCAGTGCGGATGCTTCCTATGAAATCCTTAGTAACCTGAAAGCCGGTATACGGGTAAACGGTAATTTACGTAATTATAACAGTTATACGGCTATCCCGATGAATCTGCTGGGAGAAACATCGCGTTACTCAACCAGTCAGAATAGTTTGATTGATATGCAGATACAGGGACGTGTAACTTGGTCCGATCAGTTTTTCGCTAATAAGTTGGCTTTGGATGCGGCTTTTTTCCTTGAAAACCGGAATTACCGGTATGAATCGGTGGGTGCTTTTACCCGGGACGGACTGATTATCGATAAATTTTTCAATGTCAGTGCTTCTTCCGGACTTCCGGGAGGAGAGAACAGTAAAACCCGCATGAAGGAGAGAAGTGTGTATGGGACGGTAACGGCCGGTTGGGACAATACCTATTATTTGGATCTTTCCTTGCGAAACGATTGGAGTTCGACCTTGCCCAAAGATAAAAACAGTTATTTGTACGGGGGTGTGTCTGCTTCTGTTATTGCCAGCAATTGGCTTAAGTCCGAGTGGCTGAGTTTCTGGAAATTGCGTGCCTCCGTTGCACAGGTGGGTAAATCGACGAGTGCCTATAATATTTCGGAAGTGTATACGACGACGAAATACGGACAATTGACGGCGATGAGGCATGACGACCGGATGAAGGACCCGAATATCAAACCCACGATTTCCACGGCTTATGAGATCGGTACCGAATTCCGCTTGTTTAAAGACCGGATTTGGGGAGATTTTAATTTCTATAACCGGGATGCTAAAAATCAGATCATTAATATCGGTTTGACCCCTGCTTCCGGGTATTCTTCACGTACGATAAATGCCGGTAAAATCCGGAACCGGGGAGTTGAGCTGGCTATCGGCGGTTCGGTGGTTAAAACAAAGGATTGGATTTGGGATTTGAATTTCAATATCGCCCGGAATGTAAATACATTGATTGAATTGGATGGAAATTTGAAAACATACAATTGGGCCTGGCTGAGTTATAGTACCCGTTTGTATCTGGTAGCGGAGGTAGGTCAACCGATCGGTGTGATTCAGGGATCTGTCTGGGAAAAGGACGGGCAGGGTAATAAGATTTTGCGTAAACGGTCGAATGAAGGCCATCCTTACGGAGACTATACCTTGAATACGGTCAATAATGCAAAAGAAAAACTGGGTAACGTACAGCCGGATGCTACGGGAGGATTTTCGACTTCGCTCCGGTATAAAAATCTGGCTTTCGGGGCGTCTTTCGATTATCAGATCGGTGGAAATGTGGCTTCCGTCAGTAATATGTTCGGCGAAATGGCCGGTTTATTGGAAACAACCGTCGGTAAAAACGACCGGGGAGTGGACATCCGTATGCCGTTGGAACAGAACGGAGGGATAAAAGTGGAAGGTGTCGTCAAAAATCCGGATGGGACATACTCACCTGTGTCTACTCATGTTGCCGCCAATTATTATTTTGATAAAAAAGGGAGTATCTGGGAAGACTATGTATATGATGCCAGTTATCTGAAATTGCGTGAAATTTCGCTGACGTATACCGTACCGGTGAGTTTGCTCAAACGTTTGGGCGGAGGAATCAAATCAGCCAGTTTGTCATTTGTGGCCCAGAATCCCTGGTTGATTTATTCGGGTATGCCCAATGTAGATGTTTCGGAGGTCGGTAATGCTTATAACAGCTATATAGAGCAGGGACAGGTTGCAAGTACCCGGAGTTTCGGTTTTACCATAGATATGACATTTTAATTAAAACAACAGGATTATGAAAACGATAAAATTATTGATACTGATTATCGCCGGAATGATATTGCTTTCGCGTTGCGACGATTTTGGAAGTGTAAATGTGGATCCCAATAAGGTATCGACTCCGGATACCCGTTATCTCTTTATGTATACTGCGCTCTATGTTCCTAATTTTGCCTGGGTGGGCAATTACGATCCCTGGAATCAGTTGTATCCTCAGTATATTGCCGAGCGGTTGAATATTCAGTATTCGAATTATGCTATGACGGAATTCAATACGAGTGGTTATTACCGCCGGATGATCCGTAATCTGGACGATATTATCCAGCTTTGTTCGGATGAAAAAACGAAAGGAGCAACCTGGGTACAGGCGTTCGGTAAGATTGAAAACCAGATTGCTGTAGCCCGTACATTGCGGGCCTATGCCTATATGCATTTGACGGATGCTTTGGGAATGATTCCTTATTCGGAAGCCAATAAAGCTTTGGAAGGTTTGTATACCCCTAAATACGATACCCAGGAATTTATTTATACCGATCTTGACAAAGAGCTGAACGAAGCTTTTACTCAATTCGATGTTTCTGCGGGGCTGGACGGGACATTTGATATATTTTACAAGGGGGATATGAATAAATGGAAAAGATTGAATGCAACTTTGCGTATGATGATGGCGATTAAATTATCGAAGGTCGCTCCAGCCATCGGGAAAACCCGTTTTGCCAAGGCTTATGCCGACGGTGGAATTACTGCAAATACAGATTTGTTCAAATATGCCTATCTGCCTGAAAATGCGAATGCCAATCCTTTGTGGGAGAATATGATTTTAGACGGGCGATGGGATTTTGTTCCTTCAGCTACAATTATCGATCAGTTGAAAGCTTATCACGATCCGCGTTTAAAGGCTTATACAGTTCCGAATGAGAACGGGGAGTATATCGGATTGCCTTACGGGTTGCGGAAGGACGACCTGCCTTCCTGGCAGACCGGAAGTTATTGCAATTTTCATCCGAAATATTATAAACAGGATGCGGCGATTACAATTATCTCGCCTTCCCACGCTCTGTTGTTGTGCGCAGAAGCTGCTGTAAGGGGATGGATTGGTGCGGATGCAGAATCGCTTTATAAAGCCGGTATAGAAGCTTCATTCAGTCAGCATGAATTGGAATATGATCTGGATGCTTATTGTGCGCAGCAGGAGGTGGAATTTGCCGGTACGGAGGAACAGAAAATTGCTAAAATCGCTATGCAGCGCTGGCTGGCTAATTTTATGCAGGACGGAATCGAAGCCTGGTCGGACTGGAGACGTTTGGGCGTTCCCGATCTGAAGCCGGGTCCGAATGCGGACGTAACCCATATTCCCTATCGCCGTCATTATGCGTCGGACGATTTTACTCCCAATATGGCAAATTACGAGGCCGCTATCGCTTTACAGGGGCCGGATAATTTCGATACCCGGGTATGGTGGAATAAATGACATATTCGAAAGGCTGTAAATATTCCACCTGGGTATTGATAGATGGGCTGTCCGAAAGAGTCGAAACCGACTTGATCGGACAGCCTTATTCGGATGGATCAGACAACGATGTTTACGATCTTTTTGGGGACGATAATCATTTTCCGGATTTCTTTTCCGTCCAGGTATTTGGCGGTTTCCGGAGCAGCTTTTACGGCGGCTTCGATTTCCGCATGATCTGCTGCCAGAGACAAGGCCAGTTTAAAACGGACTTTTCCGTTGAACGATACCGGGTATTCGAAACTGTCTTCTACCAGGAATTTTTCGTTCCATTCGGGGAATACTGCCGTCGTAACACTATCGGCATGTCCCAGTTTATGCCATAATTCTTCGGCGATATGGGGAGCAAAAGGAGCGATGGTGATAACCAAAGGTTCGAGTATGGCCCGTTTGCTGCATTTTAAGCCTGTCAGTTCGTTGGTACAGATCATAAAAGCCGGAATCGAAGTGTTGAATGAAAAATTCTCGATATCGGATTCGATTTTCTTGATGGTCTTATGCAATGTCTTCAGTTCTTCTTTGGTCGGTTCTTCATCTGTAATGATCAGTTTGTCGTCGTTGACGTATAATCTCCAGAATTTTTTCAGGAATTTGAAAACACCGTCTATACCTTGTGTATCCCACGGTTTATGGGCTTCCAGCGGTCCGAGGAACATTTCGTAAAGACGAAGGGTATCGGCTCCGAATTCCTCAATGATATCGTCCGGATTAACGACGTTGTACATGGATTTGGACATTTTTTCCACCGCCCAGCCGCAGATGTATTTTCCGTCTTCCAGGATAAATTCCGCGTTGGCGTATTCCGGCATCCAATTGCGGAAGGCTTCCTGGTCGAGAACGTCATTGTGTACGATATTGACGTTGACATGGATTTCCGTTGTTTCGTATTGGTCTTTTAACCCGTAGGAAACGAATTTATTGGTGCCCTGTATCCGGTAAACGAAGTTGGAGCGTCCTTGTATCATCCCTTGATTGATCAGCTTCTTGAACGGTTCGGATTCGCATACATACCCCAGATCATACAGAAAGTGATTCCAGAAACGGGAATAGATCAGGTGGCCGGTGGCATGTTCGGCTCCTCCCAGATATAAATCGACATTTTTCCAATATTCGTTGGCTTCTTTGCTTACCAATGCCTTGTCGTTGTGCGGATCCATGTAGCGTAAGTAGTAAGCTGAAGAACCTGCAAATCCGGGCATGGTATTTAATTCCAGCGGATAACCTTCTTCTGTTTGCCAATTTTGGGCCCGTCCCAATGGCGGTTCTCCGGTTTCCGTCGGTAGGTATTTGTCGATTTCCGGTAGCTCGAGCGGTAATTTCGATTCATCCAGCATATAAGGCATATCGTCTTTGTAATAAACCGGAAACGGTTCTCCCCAATAGCGTTGGCGGCTGAAAATAGCGTCCCGCAAACGGTAATTGATTTTGCTTTTGCCGATCCCCCGCTTTTCTACGTCTTCGGCGATGTATTTAATCGCTTCTTTGACCTCCATGCCATTGATTACACCGCTGTTGATCATTTTTCCTTCCTTGGCATCGTAGGAACTTTCAGAAAGGTCGATCGGCTGGCCGTTGTCAATGACCGGTACGATGGGCAGATTGAATTTACGGGCAAAGGCATAGTCCCGGCTATCGTGGGCCGGAACAGCCATAATAGCTCCTGTTCCGTAACCGGCAAGCACGTATTCACTGATCCATACGGGTATGGCCTGTTGTGTAAAAGGATTGACGGCATATGAACCCGTGAATACTCCGGTTACTTTTTTGACTTCACTTTGACGTTCCCGTTCGGTACGTTTTGCTACGTAGTCGAGGTATTCATTCACGGCTTGCTGCTGGGCCGGAGTGGTCAGTTGCTTTACGTAATCACTTTCCGGAGCCAGTACCATAAAGCTGACACCGAAAATCGTATCGGGGCGGGTGGTGAATACCTGTAATTTCAAGTCGTTGTTTTTCACATCGAAAATGATATCGGCACCTTGTGAGCGTCCGATCCAGTTGCGTTGGATGTCTTTGAGGGAATCCGACCAGTTGATCCGGTCCAATCCGTCGAGCAGGCGCTGTGCGTAGGCAGAAACGCGTAGCGACCATTGACGCATTTTTTTCTGTACGACCGGATAGCCGCCCCGCACGGACAGGCCTTCTTTCACTTCGTCGTTTGCCAGTACGGTACCCAGTTGGGGGCACCAGTTGACCATGGTTTCAGCCAGGTAAGCCAAACGATAATTCAACAGAATCTCCTGTTGTTCCTTTTCAGTTTTAGTTTTCCATTCTTCTGCCGTAAATTGAAGGTTTTCCCCACAAGCTACATTTAATCCTTCAGTTCCTGTATTTTCAAAAGCTTTCACTAATTCTGCAATAGGCATTGCCTTTTGTTCGTCGTTGCAATAAAAACTATTGAACATCTGGATAAAAGCCCATTGTGTCCACTTGTAATAGTGGGGATCGCAAGTGCGGATTTCCCGGTTCCAATCGAATGAAAAACCGATTTTATCCAGTTGTTCCCGGTAACGGGCTATATTTTTATCCGTTGTGATAGCGGGATGTTGGCCGGTTTGAATGGCATATTGTTCTGCCGGCAAGCCATAGGCATCGTATCCCATGGGATGAAGTACGTTAAAACCTTTGAGGCGTTTGTAACGGGAGTATATGTCGGAAGCGATATAACCGAGCGGATGTCCTACATGCAAGCCTGCTCCCGAAGGATAAGGAAACATGTCCAATACGTAGTATTTCGGTTTGGCAGGATCTGTGTCTACCTGATAGGTTTTGTGTTCTTTCCAGTAGCTTTGCCATTTTTTCTCGACTTCCTTGAAATTATATTCCATAACGCTATGTGATATTTATTTATGATTTCATTTTGAGGCACAAAGATATAAAGGAAAAACCAAAAGCTGAAACGGAGAGAAGGAAATAAAAAAACAGACATAAAAAACGTGCAGACAGATTTACCGCCTGCACGTTTTAATATGTCCGCAAATTTTTATTTCTGTGTAGAAGGAGCTAAATTGAAATTCAATCCCATTTCGAATTTGGTACTTTCATTGACGATAACCACCATATCGGCCATAGCCATTTTCATCATCATAATCATGAAATCGCCGTTTGCGTCCATACCCTGAACAATTTCGTTAATCAGGCCCATAAAAGGCTGCATCATATCCCGGGTCACGTAGGCTTCCAATTTGTTGTTTGTAATTTTGTAGTTAAGAGGAAGGCCTTCTTTCAGAATTTTGTCCAGGTCGATGGCCGGATTCTCTGAGGCTCTGGATGTCAGTGAAGGCAATCCGTCCGGAAACATCACGTCTAAGTGCGGTATCAGGTAAACTTTGTCCCCTTTGATTTTGTAAGAAACTGCTCCGGCAGGAGATTGGGTGGGTTGACCGTCCTCCCCTTTGATGGAAGCAACCAGTTCACCGTCGGCTTTGAACGTGACATTGAACAGGTATTCTTTTACATAAGCCCCCATTAATTCATTGATGACATTTCCAAAGTCTTTGTTGGAAATGTGATTTTCGATGAACATAACAGAGTCGGTGGCGTTTTCCAAACGAACATTGATTATCGGGTCGTTCTCATCTCCGGTTGCTGTGTTCCAGGTGTTTACCAACGGAGATACATCGTCGTCATCGTCACTACAAGAGGTGAATGCTGCACAGCTTAAGGCAAGCATGAATAAATAAAGTAATCCTTTTTTCATTTTCGTTTTTAATTAGTTGTTAGACAAAATAAATCGGTGTTGATTTATTATTATTGAGGTGTAAAAAATGGCGCCATTTTTTTGATTATAATATATAAAAAAGCAAAAAGAATGCCATTTTGTGAAAAACAAAGTGTTCTTTTTTCAATTTTTATTTTCAGTCGTTTTTATGACGGAAAGGGTTTAGTTTCGGTGGTTTGATGTCGAATAGGTTGTAACTTAAAGCTAATGTCCCCCGCATGTGGAGCATTTTATAATCGAAATACTGGTTATCCGGTTTAAAAATATCTTTCATACCGCAACTGAAACGCAGTCCGATTTCGATGCGGGAAAATAATTTTCGTTCGTATCCCAGGATAATGCCTGCATCCCAGTTATCCAGAATATCGTTGAAGTTGATATTCAGAGGTTCGTCATCTATGGCTCCGTTGTAAATACCTTCATCGGTCATCATAAAGCCTTTGTTTACCTTGATATCGAATTTCCCTTGTAAGATATAAGCGAAATAGGCACCGAATATCAACCGGTCTTTTTGATTCCTGAACGTATACTTGGCATATACCGGAATTTCCAGCATGGTGAAATTCATTCCCATTTCGGCAGATCCTGTAAACCGGGCGATGACGTCGTTTTTTCGTCGTTGAACCGTTGGTTTTCGATTCGGGCATCGGCATCGATAGATACTTTTTTATAGGAAACTTCTGCGCCGATACCCCACCTATTTGTAATCGGAAAGCTCAGTTTTGCTCCCAGGGAGGGATAGAGTTGAGGATAGGGATTAAAAGGGCTTGGGACGTTGCTGAACGGAAAAGGTATCGCCCCTCCGATATCCGTTCCCAATTGTACTCCCAAAGCAAAACGATATTCTACATTTTGAGTTGAAGGGATCGTATCTTGTTGAGCCTGTACTGATAAACCGATCAATAAGAATAGTATAACGATATAGGATGCTATTTTCATAATGTGCTTTTTAAGTCTGTCGGCTTAGTTGATTTTACGTTTCGGGTTTCTTTTTGTATAAAGATTATAAAACCTTTTGTGTATTATCAGTTGTAGAATATTTAATAGTTTATGACGACATTGTCAGCAGTCAGCTTACTTCCGACAGCACCGATAAAAATATCTCCTTTCCGGCTGGATGTCATGACGATAGCGATGTGTGTCGGTTCGATATGGTTGTAGGCGCTGTTGTATTCGATGGGAATCGTGTACGTGTGCCAGTTTTTTAGCGTTTGGTTTTTTCCGTCGAATATGAGTTCTCCTTCCCCGAGTATTGTCAGATCCGGAACCGGTTTTTCGTGGTATTCCAGTGCGCCTTTTCCACCCCAATGTAGAATTTTTACCCAGATTCGTCCGGAATCTGTTCCGGTCAGGTTGTGAAGTTTATATTTCCCGCTTTCTTTTACAGATTGTTGTAATTGACTACCTGCTATATATTTGGCGTCGACACTGATGGATATCGGTTTTAACGTGAAGGGAATTCCGAAATGAGTCATAGCCGGCGGATTGTTCAGGGCTGAAATTTTCATTTTGAATTTCCCGGTAAAGATAGTTCCTGCCGTAATCAGTTCTCCGATACCCAAGCTGTTCAGGTTCTGCAACCCGGTTGTCATTTCTGCTGCTTTTCCGCCATTGTACAAAACCGGTTTGGTACCTTGTACAAAACTGTTGTTAGCTGTTGCCCAGCCTAGGCCTTCTCCCGGAGTAGGATCGATATTTACACTTTTGCTTCCTTCGTTGATCCACAATTCGAAATCAGAATTTTCAATGGAAGAAACGAGTTGGATGTTCCAGGTTCTTTCATCTCCGTTTGCTGCTTTTAATGTGATGTGTTTTTCAGTATCCGAAGGTGAGGTAAACGTGAAAGAGTCTCCGTCATTATAATCCACATATTCAGCATCTTCTGTTTTAGTGAAAACAGGGGTGATGATGAGGGGCCAGCTCAGGTTCTTTTTCAAGATGATGCGGATGTTGTTCCGCCATTTGGAAACCGAAGCTTCTTCTTCCGTCAGATTTATGGACTCTAATTCTATCTCGGCATTCAGTTTATCTACCAATTTGATCTCTGCCGGATGTGGTTTTCCGCTTTCGGAGATCAGGTAAAAATTGTGTGAGTCATATATATTCTCAAAAGTAAATTCCTTGAGATTTAATTTTTGATCATTTGCACTGATGGCGTCATCCGTCGTTTTGGAAAGACGGATATCTGTAGAAATCGTCAAGGGAAAATTTTTTCTTCCGAATTCCAGCGGAATTAAAACCACATTGTCATTGATAATTATATTTTCCCGGTCCAGTTCTATACCCGGAGAAATATTTGTAATAGCAAAAGAAATAATTTCAGCATCGTCACTCAGATCATTGACTTTCGTACACGAAGCCAGCCCCAACAATCCTGTCAATAAAAAGTAAAGAATACGCTTTTGCATAAAATTTTATTTAAATTATAATTTGTCTATGTCCGAGATTTAAATATTCAGCAAAATGAATGCCAAAAATACTTTGTCGGATTTATAATTCTATTCCGGTAAATATTCGTAAGGCATAACCGATACCGAAACTGATCGCAGCAATGCCGAGACTGATGATAGCCATTTCGGAGAAACGCCGTTTAAAGCTTTCGCTACGTACAACAGCATAATAATCTGTCTCTTATACACATCTCCGAGCCCACGAGACGCGTAGTAATCTCGT
>ERZ1027061.1070-NODE-1070-length-11387-cov-5.120455_pt1 | contig 11387 bp, 9 predicted proteins | sample MGYA00519283_ERZ1027061 | MGnify/ENA primary metagenome ERZ1027061 (study PRJEB26926, sample SAMN06164849) | human gut metagenome | biome: ENVO:00009003; feature: ENVO:2100002; material: ENVO:00002003 | host: Homo sapiens | place: USA | collected 2012 ... | reverse complement strand
TGGTGTATGAAAAATTAAAAAATCCAATATGTAGCACCCGGGGACGGGGCTAAAGTGCTACCCAGAAAAATTCACCAACCACAATAATCCACTAATGTTAGCTTGGTGTATGAAAAATTAAAAAATCCAATATGTAGCACCCGGGGACGGGGCTAAAGTGCTATCCGAAAAGATTCACCAACCACAATAATCCACTAATTGTTAGCGTGGTGTATGAAATATAAAAAAATCCAATATGTAGCACTTTAGCCCCGTCCCCGGGTGCTAAAAAAAAAATGCCGGCTCCCAAATTTAAGTAGGTAAATATGTGCATGTATTGTATAAATATGTGCAATCCGGACGGATTACGAAGGAAAAGATTGGGAAACCGGCATTATGGATATAAATTTATTGTTCAGTGTATTTTTTCTCATTCGGTGCAAACGGCGGGTATCCGGTCTACAGGAAAATCCGGCGTCGCACCTGTAAGCAAAGGATTAGCGGAAACCACCGTCTTGCAATTGCCGTTGAACGCTCCGCCTTCTTCAATTCGGATGCCCCCAACCGCCACATCACCGGAAACAACACCCCGTTGGCGGATATACAACAACTCGTTGATGTAAAAAATTCCGTCGGCTTCTCCCGATATATCGGCGATACGGCATTCGATGCCTTCCGAATGGACCCGGCCGCCGGGACGTATGATCAAACGACCGCCGATTCGGATCGTTCCCGAAAACTCGCCTTCCACCACCACATCGGCATTACCCGACAAATGCCCCCTGCAATGAACAGACCCGCTGATCAGGGTCGGCGCCAGAGAAACGGAGACCTCCTCCTGCCCTTCTCTGGACTTATTGAAATTCAACATAGCATTTTTTTAATTTCTCATTTTTTACGACAGTCAAAACGTGCCGCATAATAACTGCTCCACCGACCGATACCGGAAAGTACACTGTCGGCTTCCGCCAGTACCCCCGCAAGGCCCTGAAGCCGGGCAAACAACAACTGCAAGGCTGCCTCCAGGCTTCTGCGGGCATGGATATAAAACCGGCTCCGGAAAGCATCCGGTACAGCGGCATCCTCCTCTGTGCAAATGGCTGTAGAAGACCGGGAAATACAGTCACCATACAGCTGTAAGGTATTCCGGAACACGATTGTTTCCGGCAAAATATCCGGCATCCCGGTCTCTGCAAGCAACGACTCCACCCTGCGGCAAAAACCCAGAAAATCCGAAGGCCCCAGGGCGCCACAATCCAGCGGTCCGATACGGTTTATCATACATTCAGCTTTCGGTATATACACCGTACAAAATCATCACTTCTCTTTCAGCCACTTTCCACATAACCAAAACGGAAATGCTACAAAAAAAGCAACTCCCAGAGACAACGCACAGGGCAACAGCAGCAACATACGAAGCAGATCACCCGGAAAACGCTTCAGCCACACAACAACAATACCCCTGTTTATCGAATCAGAAAACATGATCTTGTAATCAAATCAAACACGATTTTAAATCAACATTCATCCGGACAACCATCCCTTAATACAACGGCACTTCCGGCAATCGGAACCAATCCACGGAATCCAAAATATCCGGAGACCCAATCATAAATCATAAATCATAAATCATAAATCATAAATCCCGCCTACCCAGCCTCCCTTCCCGTCCAGCCACTCCTCTATCTTCCCGACCGGGGCATCTTTCAGAATCACACGCTTGTCCTTATCCAGCAGATAAAGCGTAGGCATAGCCTTCAGATCGTACAACCGGGCTTCTGAAAGCGCAGGATTACTACCGTTGATCCAGGCCGGAGGATAGGTCGTCTTTTTCCAAAGCGAAAGATCACCGTCCGGATAAACCGCTACAACAGTAAGCCGTTTCGCTAAAACCAGTTTTCTGAACAAAGCCGAACCGACGATAAACGCTTTGGTAGAGATACAATCCGCACAATCGGGATTGTTAAAAAACAACACCGTATATTCCGACTTTATCCCTGACAGTCGTCCGCTTTTACCGTTAGACAGCGTATAGGTAAAATCCGTCGCCACATCCCCGGGACGGTTCTTCAGAGCCAGTTCCAGCCGATAGCGCGGACGGATTTTATACAATTCCGCCAAATCAGGTAAAGAGACGATATATTCCAATACCGGTATATAAAACTCCTCATTGCGGAACGGGGAATTCGGATCGTAAAGATACTTTCCCGCCAGCTCGGTGAAATACATCAGCATTGTATGATCCACAGAAGCGGAAGCCATCAATCCACGCAAAGCCTTCACCGACTCATCCGGCGATACGTGCGGCAGAATATCCAGAAAATCCGCAAAAGCCTGTTCCGTAATCTCCGGACGGGCAATCAGCGTCGTATCCGAAAAATCGAAGCCGTCCCAATAATGGGCAACCAAATAGGAAGCCCGGTCTCCCGGAGAAATCAGTACAGGCGGAATCTGCGGAAGGGTGAAAACCTTTTCCGGAAGTACTGCTGCCGGCTTTTTTCCTGACTGAGCCTGCGAACAGCCGGCCGTTGCCGTAAACAACATCAACCATAAAACACTATATATATAAAATCTGATCATCGCTTAAAATCTATTTCGGAGAGGGCAAACCAAAAACCGCTGACCGGCCCGTACATACTGCTCAAAAACACAGCTGTCCTTATCTACCTATAAACCGTTAATAATCACTTACACAACGTACATACCCAGATCCGGTTTTATCAGAAGGATGTGAACGAGGGAAAGTGGCCGAAAAGTCGAAAATCCAGGCGTTGTACACTGTACTCACCGGCGGTTCCTCTGTGGAACTCCAGTATCTGTGAGTTCCCATCGGCGAAGCGCCGGACACGCCCACGTATGCATATTTGATTCCGTCACGCAACACCCACATCAGCTGCAACTCCCGCTGGGTGGGAACACGCCACTTGCGCCCGCCGTGGTTGTATGCCGCACAACCGGTCGCCACAAGGCCGGAAAAAGCCACCTTCGGCACTATATCCAGACTGCCGCCATCCGATCCGCAGGCCTGGAGCCAGGTCATCATCTTAGTAGCATCCGCCGCGCTCACTGGAGCATCCTCCGGAGCTACAATAAAACGAAAGGCAACACGGCTGTTGATGTTCAGGTTGTCGCCATAGCCCCCGGACACTCCGTGGCGGACGGTCCTGTCGTCAAGGGTCAGCCGTTTGCCGAGCGGCCAGCAGGCCATCTCGGGCATTCCCTCGCCGAAAATTACGGCATATGTGCTCGTAACCGACAGGTCTCCCACATTCTCCAGGGTTATCTTCTTTACACATTGTCCGTACAATCCCGCAGGAAAGATGAAAACCGACAAAAGAAAAAATAGTAAATAATTTACAGTATTCATAGTTTTATATTTTATATCAGGGATTAGGGAGATTACGCACAGCACGGGCATGATAAATATCTGTTTCAAGATTCGCTTTCATCACCTCCCCTTTCAGTGTCATCAGATAAGCCTGATTACCGGTATTGTCAAGAGTCGACGACCAGAAACCTTCAACGCCGCTCATCGTACTGATAATTCCCGAACCGGCAATCCAGATGCCGAGTAATTGCCCGATAGCAGGAGCATACCACCAGGCATCCTGATATATTAGACTGGCACTTGCACTTAGTTGGTTTTCCAGTCTGTATCCCAGGGAAGCCGTAACCATACAAAACGGCCCGTATACCACTTCTTGCGCTACCGCAACCGAATTTGTCTTACCGTTCATAAGTTCCATCATACATTTTGGAAAGTAGGTATTAAAAATCGCCCCTTTTCTTCTCCATCTCATCGTTTCAGAACCAAAATATTTGTTATCCTCAAGATAAGCATCCCGTTCCTTCATCAGACATCTGTTGTTCTGCGGGTAAACCTCCAGTTTCCTTCCGAATCTCCACTGTACGGCTGCCGGATTATCAGGCTTATCCAATACCGTCCCGTTTTTATCCAGCCCAACCAATATTCCCCCGAAATAACCGGGTACAAACCGGGTCTCTCCTGCGCTCCCCTCTCCTGCCGCCGGAGCTTTCAGCCTGATCTTATACGTCAGGTCATGGTTCGGGGGAATACTGAAATTGTCCGTAAAATTAGTACCCAGGGGTATCCGGAAAATGACAGAACGTTTTATAATCGGAACCTGCTGAAGTGTATCAAACCGGTGATATTCGATCTTGTACCCCATCACCTGAAGATGAGTGGAACCGTTGGGAGCCTTTGCCTGACGCTCATAGAGCGTCAGGCCGGCTACCGACGGAAAAAGGTTGACGGGTACATCAAACGTTTTCTGAGGGATCGTATAGCTTTCCGCAACGGGCACTGGCGGCCACTGATGGCCGGTATATCCGGCTCCGGTGCCCGGGAAAAGGCTGCCCCGGCCCATAGGCAACAGGTAAGAGGAGGCCGGAATATTCACCAGAGAAGCCTGCCACAGGGGATAGTCCCCCGTTTTGAGCGAGGCATCCAGTTCAACCGGAAGGATTGTGATTTTAGACACATTACGCCGCAAAGAAATATAGAGCGCAGACATACCGGCGGTGATCCTCGCATCCGCGACACCGCACATAACCCGCAATGCGCGCCAGACGAGGTTATTCGTTGCATCCGGATATCTATCCCTATACAGCGGATAGGCGGTCTGATCTGTTTTATCAGGAAAATAATGCAGGCTCAGCAGATCGTTATAGGTAGACACGTTCACTGTCAGGTCTATCCTTATCGGTGAGATACTATTCGAATTATTACTGCCTGCATTGGCGATCACCACAATCCGCTGCTGTCCGGTCCCGGCGTTCAGCGTAACTGTGCTGGCGCTCAAAGTGCCGGACGGACAGTTGTAGTATTGCTTCCGGGTCATGACCGAAGTGGCCGCCGTGCCATTGAACTGCAACACCCAGAAACCGTAAACCCGGTCTTCTTCCCCGGAACGGGTCAGGGGGACGGGCATCTCCACAAGTTCCGCTTCCACCCCATCCGGAGAAACAGCAAAGGTACGGGGACCGGCAGAAAAGGGACTCTCGAAGGAGAGACTGTTGAAACCGAGTGTCACCCGGACCGAATCGGCCGCCAATACAGGTCTTGCGGGACCATCCAGCAGTTCATCCGAACAAGAGCACAGACACCACAGGAGCAACAGCAAATACACTATCTTTTTCATATTCATCTTTATCTTTCTTTATAAGTATCGGTATTCCGGATTAAGGGGCTCTGTCGCGGACACAGCGGACGTATGCCTTCTGAAATTTAAAAGTACTCTCGAAACGCCAGGAACGGAGAGCATTATCCGTTCCGGAAACCACCGCATAAGATATCAGCCAGGCCTTATCTGCCTGGGATTCCGTCCCCGTCCAGTAAGGACGGTCGGGGGAAAGGCCCAGAAACTGTCCCGGATTATTTTTAGCCTCGAGAAGCATCATCCGGAATTCCGAAGCACGGGGAAGACGCCATTTTCCATCCCCGTAGGCGCGGCAAAATTCCCTGGCCACAAGCGAACCGTCGGCAACAGACCACTCCACGGGCAATGAAACGGCATCCCTTTTGCTCACCCAAAGCATTGAGGCCACCTCCTCCATCCTGGACGGACGGGTATCACCGGGAGCTACTGTAACATAGTTTCCGTTATCCTTCAGAGCCACCGTGCCGAGCCAGTCGTTATACATGTACCTCCTGTCGGCAGCAAGCGTATCGTGAGTATAGTGGTTGCTACCAAAGTTCCACCCTCCCGCCTTATACGTCACTCTGGCCGTTTGGATTGCCGGAATCTCAAAGCTGTAATCCATCCGCAAAGAGGTCCAGTCTGTCAGTGAAAGGCTCATTGCGGTATTGTCATACACCAGGTTGTAGGTGTTCCTGTATCCCTGACGGAAACCGTAGCGGGTGGTATCGCCCGTACCTTCACTGTTGAGGTGGGCACGCCTGAGCGGAAACACCAGCCGGCTTCCCGAACCGGCAGCGCCCGTTTTCAGAAACAGGACCACACTCCCGCTCTTCACATCCCGGGACATAAACGAGGGTACGAAAAAGTGATAGGTTTTATTTTCCGTTAGCGACAGGGTCTCGTTGCGATTGCCCCCGATCGCTCCGGCAGTGGCGGCATCCGTATCAGCGTCCGCCTCTGCCACCCGCAATCCGGTAGAGGGATCGATCCGGCCCCGGTTTCTGATCCAGAAACCGCCCTGGTTATCGACACCGGCACCGCGGATAGTGACAGCAGCGCCTGCCGCCTTTTTTACGTTGATGACGATGTGTGTCCAGGCATGACTGAAAGAAAGGGCTACCTTCCCGTCCCCGCCCACGGTTTTCAACTGATCACCGGGAGCCACAACGAGCAGTTCCTTCTGGGCCGTCGTCTCCATATCGCCGCTGAAATCGAAGGCTATCGTCCCGTCGTCCCTGCGCGTCCAGTCGGCCAGGGGGTACCACGACTGCACGCGGACACGGGCTCCGGGAAGGACCATCGCCCTGCCGGTCAGATCTACCGAACCGTCGGGAGTGTGCAGGCTGCTTTGCCACGCACCGCCCGTTTTCCGGAGATCCATCCGTACATGCCCGGAACCCGTGAAAAGGGGAGTCGTGCCGTCCTCTTTCGTCAGCGACATGCCGAACGTGCTCGTCGTGCCATCCTCCGGAAAACCCGTGATCAGTTCACCGACAGCCCTCGTTCCCGGAGTACCCCCCGGCAAAGAGGCCGAAGCACTGAAACGAAGGGGCACCGCATCGCCGGGCGAAGGAAGATCCGGACCGTCAGGCGTATCGCAAGACACCGACAGCAGGACATACCAAAACAAACAGGACAACGCCATTAAATATTTTTTCCTATTTACACTCATATCATTTAATCTTTATCCAGGTCACTACCGATTTGTCTCACACAACGCACTTTGCGCTTTTCCGACTTCGAAGGCCACGGGCCCTTTTCAAACACAGCGCCGGCATTAGCTGTCGGAAGGACATCAAAATCAAAGGCCCAGGCCTGATCAGCTGATTTCACCCCTTTTTCATAATTGTAAGAAGCGCCACTTCCCGTACCCGTCACCAGCCCCGCAGGCCGGAGGGCATATTCGTTCCCGCTCCAGTATTTCCCCGTGGGATACCTGAAAACAGCGGCAGGATATTCCCGTGTCAGCTCCTCTTTATTCACGAACATCAGCGCCAGCTCCGAAAGACGCGGCAGGCGCCAGTCGGTATATCCCCCGCCCTCGTAAGCACGGCAGGCGTCGAAAGCAGTCAGGCTGCCGTCCGTGTCGCGCCACGGGAACAGGCCGTCAGGGTGGTCGGTGTCCGTAAGATCATCGGGGGCAATCATCAGGGCAGGATAAGCACCCTCTACCCAGAGGGCGGCAAATCTGAGGTTATGATTCTCGGTTTCTGCTTCTGCCACCGTTCCGTAGTGATAGATATCGCCGTTATTGCTCCCCACCCCTTCATAAGGGTAATAGAAATTGGAGCCCTCGCCGTAAAAATCATTGTAATCAAATGGCTGGCTATTTCCGTACTGATAATCGAGACGCCCGCGCCAGAAAGCGGCCTTTTCATACACCTGCCCGGTAGCCCGGCTCTGTGGCCTGCTGCCGTCCGTCCTCAGTTTGTACAACATGCGGACACCCGACACAGGAACAGGAGCCCCATCGGTGATCCCCGTTAGCCAGGGTTTCACTCCCGCGGTAAAGCCCAGTCCCAGCGGTTTCTTTTCGTAAGCCTCCTCGGCGGAGGTATAGCCTGCTGCTCCTACCTTCTTAATCGTAAAGCGGTAGAGATGATTACGGAGTATGTCCAGGTCTAGCGAAGCTGTCGAAGAGTTTACGGAGGAAGTCGTAAAATCAATACGGTACCAGCTTTTAATGCCGGAACCAGAGGGATAATGCCCTCCCACAATGATAGCAGGGCGCTCCGTATGGGCATCATCGAAAACACTCCCACCCAAATTCGTTTCCGGAAGAAATATCGCATCCTTACAATAAAGCCCGCTGACAATGTCACTGCTATCGTAAATCCAGGGTAAAGCCGAAAGTCCTCCCGCGGGAGAAGCCGCTGTCACAGAAGGATCGCCGCCGGTGTAAACATAGTTTCCCGGCACAGGCATCCACGCATAACGCTCTCCGGCCTTCCAAACCTGGATATCCGTCATTCTGAAATCCACGCCGCTTCCATCCCACACCCCGGTGGTTTTATCATAGCGACCGATCCCAACGTCCACACGGGCAATGCTGCGAAGCAAGCGGACCTCTCCGATATCCGTACCGCTACCCACTTCGAAAGGCGTATCGTTACGGGCAACGCCGAACATCGGAATACTCGCAGCAGAGGTAAAAGACAATGGCCCTCCGGAAATCGTTCCGCTAAGGCAAAGCTGCTGTATTTCAGCATAAGTCTTGCCGTAAAGCGTATAAAGAATACCGCCGTTGATATTCGCCAGAATAACCACCCGGTATAAATCACTGTTACCGGTACTTTTCAAAAGCGTGGCCTCGTATTTCTTTTTACTCCCGTTCCATACCCCTTCTGCCACATAAAGCAACTTTCCGTCTGCAACACTGCTGCCGGACGTAAACTGAAGGACATAAACCGAATTGATCTTATCCTGATCTCCCGAAGGCAGCAACGCCTGCACCGAAGAACCTGCCCGGGCTGAAGAAACAGACAATGTCACCAAAGCAGGAGACTCCGGAACATCATACACAGGATCATCCGAACGGCAGGAACTCCAAAATACAATCAACACTACCGGTATGCATAGCTTTACCAACTTCAAATGTGAACAACTCATCATTGTATCCTTATTATTGTAAAAAATCATCATTAAAAAACGGCGCAAAATACTGAAACGGCAATCCATCAATAAAATCACTGGCCCTCTAAAAATCGTAAATCCCCTTCACTCCTTTCAATCTAAAATTTACCCTCCTCCAAAACACCCGACACATCACCCAGCACCCCAATCGTAAATCATAAATCAAAAATCGTAAATCCCAAATCCCTTCAATCATACTCCTTCCAAATATGTACAACATTCCATTTCGTCACAGCCACCGACACCGACACATGCCCCTCGAAATTCAGAAGCACATTCAGCGTCGTCCCCACCTCTGGAACTATAGGACTACCGTCGTCTTCCAGTGTCACACTGCGCAACAGACTACCGTCACGGTAAATGTCGATAATCAGGCCCTCCCCCTCGAATACAGGGAAAAGACGGAAGCTCGGCACCACATACTCCTTCCTCCCATTCATACTACCCCTGACAGAATAAGACGCACGATCGCCGCCGTAAATCCCGCCGAAATCAATGCTACCCGTCGTTTCACGCACCACAAGCGAATAATCGCCGCCGCTACTGCCGCTAAGCCCCTGCAAACCGCGGATCGTCACATTCATGGAAGCCACCATCCGGCCCACATACAACCGGTAACTGCCCTCACCCCCCGAAGATGCACCGACTGCGAGCTTCAACCTTCCGGAAAACAAATCGGAAGGTGAACGGTAAAGCGTACCGCCGCTGCGCACATCCGTCAACCGCTTTAATGAAACCATGCCCTGCGAAAAAGTATCGCCTTTCTCTAAGGGACTCATAGTTACCTCCCCGCCCCCGACGTTACACCAGGCCACACAATGCAATCCCGTGACTCCCGGGTAATTCAGCTCCACCGGCTCCGAAACATCCACCGCAAGGATATCCAGCAGCAAATCGTTCTCATCGAATACGTACAGACTGATATCCTGAAGAGCACTCCCGGGTATATCCCCGGGCAGGGTCACGTTTAAGGACAACACACGCCCTCTGAAACACTTGCTCAGGTCGTCGTAAATACACCCCGATAATAGCAGCAGCATAAGCAGCAGGAAAAGCTGACACGTTATGATTCTGTATTTGCTGTTGAACTCCATAATGAATTTTCTTGCTTGTATTACTTCTTCCTCAGGGGAAGGTATATGCCGCCGATTCCGAAGCGACACATACCACGCACCTGTCGATTATCACTAAAGCACACCACGTAATGCCGGAGAAAAACGGATTAATTCCACTCCTTGTCTATCGTTTTAACCACCCAGGGCTTCACATCTACGGTAATATCAACAGCACTGTTGACCGTCGGCTTGCTCGGATCGTCGGTACCACCGCCACCGTCGCCACCATCTTCGGTTGGCTTAAAGCTGCCGTTCAGTTTCAGCTTAACCTGATAGTCGTTGCCGGCTGCAATAGCCTCCTGATCGCCACCGCCGAAGTAAACCGTAAAATAACGGGTCTTTAAGTCGTCCGAATTCGTCGAATTGGCCACACTTCTCCACTTGGTTACAACCACAAGGACAGTCGGGTGGTCTGTCGTCGCAGTGACAGCGGTGTTGTTGGTAAACACATACCAATACCCCGGAGACTCCAGCTTATTTCCTGTTGCATCCACTACCGGCATCGAATTAAGTAAATATTCAGCATTTTGTACAAAGCCTGTAGGTGCCGCGCCCGTCCACATACCAGACCAACTCATACCACCGGCAAAACTTCTGTCAGTTTTCTTGATATAATCCGTCCCAAAAGTAGGAGGAGAATCCGTCCAGCCTATCGTATTCGGTAAAAACTGCGTCTTCGTCTGCACATTCATCAGATAAATCCGTTCGATCGTAAAATCGGCATTCACTGTGGCTGTAAAAGCAGCCTTATCAGCGTATTGATTACTTGTTTCGGTTCCGCCGTTCCACTCGATAGCCATAATCTGAATACGGGCACTGACAAAATTCAGCGTCACGGTTGCCGTCGCCTTCTGTGTGGTTCCATCTAAAGTAAAAGCAGACAGGACGCCAACACCGCTCATATATACATCACCACTGTTCTGAGTCGGTGCAGTGCCGGAGATCAGATCACCCAGCTTCCCTTGAATTTGAGACAGAGTTTTTACACCATGAAACAAACCGCCCGTAGCGGTCGGATCCGTCCCCAGGTTAGCAATGACGACCACCCTACGGGCATCCGTCGTCGTTGTCAAATTGGTGGTCGGAGTTCCGGTTCCATCGATCCACAACGGAGTACCGATAACCCCATCCGAGGCGTTAAGGAAAAACACCGTCAGTGTATTGATAGACTCATCATCGCCGACAACAGGACCCGCCACCCGGGAAGAAGGACTTCCGTTGCCTTTCAGCCGGAGGGTTACTTTGGCTTCGGAAGCATCCCCATCCTCCCCGGCTCCCAGGCCATTATCCTTTGCACAACTTGCCAACACCGCTATCGCAAGTACCGACAATAAAATTGATCTCATTTTCATCTTCAATTTGTTTTTAATTTAAAAAAATGGTTGATATTTGGTTTATTTTGTATTTCCGGTCAGTACCGGTTCAAAAGTTCTTCCAACTGACGAAGGTCTGTCTCTTATACACATCTCCGAGCCCACGAGACGCGTAGTAATCTCGT
>ERZ1027061.1058-NODE-1058-length-11449-cov-4.062577_pt1 | contig 11449 bp, 9 predicted proteins | sample MGYA00519283_ERZ1027061 | MGnify/ENA primary metagenome ERZ1027061 (study PRJEB26926, sample SAMN06164849) | human gut metagenome | biome: ENVO:00009003; feature: ENVO:2100002; material: ENVO:00002003 | host: Homo sapiens | place: USA | collected 2012 ... | reverse complement strand
GCCCGGAAGGGGAAACCATCCGCACCTTCGTCGGCAACTTCATCGCGCGGGAACTGGACAACTACCTGCACAAAAATCCGGAAACCGCCAAGGCCCTGGAAATAAAAATCAAGGACGCGGAGCGGGACCGCAAGGAACTCTCCGGCATCCAGAAGCTGGCCAGGGAAAACGCCCGGAAGGCGAAAATCCACAACAAAAACCTCCGGGACTGCCGCGTGCACTACAACTCCAGGCACGCCCGCGCGGGAGAAACCACCCTGTTCATCACGGAAGGCCTCTCCGCCTCCGGCTCCATCACCACGGCGCGGGATGCGGAAACCCAGGCGGTCTTCTCCCTGCGGGGCAAGCCCCTGAACTCCTTCGGCATGAGCCGCAAGGTCGTTTACGAAAACGAGGAATTCAACTTCCTCCAGCACGCCCTGAACATTGAAAACGGCCTGGAAGACCTGCGGTACGACAAAGTAGTCATCGCCACGGACGCCGACGACGACGGCATGCACATCCGCATCCTGCTGATGACCTTCTTCATCCAGTTCTTCCCGGAACTCATCCGGGAAGGGCATCTCTTCATCCTCCAGACGCCCCTGTTCCGCGTGCGCAACAAGCAACAGACCATCTACTGCTATTCGGACTCCGAGCGGGAAGCGGCCATCGCCCTGCTGGGCAAAAACCCGGAAATCACCCGTTTCAAGGGCCTCGGGGAAATCTCCCCGGATGAATTCAAGGCCTTCATCGGGGAAGGCATGCGCCTGGACCGGGTACGGCTGGAAGACTCCCACAAGGTCAAGGAACTGCTCGCCTTCTACATGGGCAAAAACACACGGGAACGCCAGGAATACATCTTGGAAAACTTGCGTGTTGAACTGGACCCCGTCATGGACTAGTCTGTTGGCGCGACATCTATCTATGCACACCATCCCCAAGGAAAAACTGCCGCGCCATATCGCCTGCATCATGGACGGCAACGGCCGCTGGGCGCACAGCCGCGGACTGCCGCGCCGCGCCGGACACCGGGCGGGGGCGGACACCGTAGAACGCTGCGTTGACTTCTGCATCTCCCACGGCATTCCCTGGCTCACTCTCTACGCCTTCTCCTCGGAAAACTGGAACCGTCCCAAAACGGAAGTCCGGGCCCTGATGCTCCTGCTGCACGACTTCCTGAAAAAGCGTCTCCGGGAAATGAAAGACAAGGGCGTGCGCCTCCTCGCCATCGGCGACACCGGACGCCTGCCCGAACGCACCAGGAAACTGCTGGAACGCAGCATTGAGCAAACCGCCGGAAACACCAAAATCAACCTCGTGCTGGCCCTCTCCTACGGGAGCCGGGCGGAAATCGCGGGCGCGGCCAGAAAAATCGCACAAAAAATCTCCGCCGGGGAACTCCGTCCGGACGCCATCACGGAAGAAACATTCGGCCAATATCTGGACACCGCCGGCATGCCGGACCCGGACCTGCTTATTCGTACCTCCGGAGAAATGAGGATTTCCAACTTCCTGCTCTGGCAGATCAGCTATGCGGAGCTCTATCTGACGGACACCCTGTGGCCTGACTTCAGTGAACAGGACATGGAAGCGGCCGTCAAGGACTACGCACGCAGAACGCGCCGTTTCGGCGGCATCTGATTCCCTCCTGCACCCAATTCATCAAGGAATAGCCATGAATCAATATGCTCTCATTCTGGCCGGCGGCAGCGGCACGCGCTTCTGGCCTCTTTCCCGGGACCACCGCCCCAAGCAGCTCCTGAATATCATCGGTGAGGACACCCTGCTCCGCCAGGCCATCGACCGGCTGGACGGCCTCGTTCCCCGGCAAAACATCTTCATCCTGACCAACCATTTGCAGGAGGCGGAAGTGCGCCGCCAGGCGCCGGACATCCCCGCGGACAACATCGTATCCGAACCCGTCCGCCGTGACACGGCTCCCGCCATCGCCCTGGGCATCGGACTCATCAAGGCGGCGGATCCGCACGGCGTCATGCTGGTCATCCCGTCCGACCAGCTCATTCAGGACCGGGAAGCTTTCCGCACCCTGATGCAGGCCGCCATGGACACCGCCGCGCAGGAAAAAGCCCTCGTCACCGTAGGCATCAAACCCACCTGGCCCTGCCCTTCCTACGGCTACATTGAACGCGGGAAGGAAACGCCCTGCGCCTCTCCGGCCCATTCCTGCCGGGAAGTCCTGCGCTTCAAGGAAAAACCGGATACGGAAACGGCCGCCTCCTATCTGGCCCAGGGCAACTTCTGCTGGAACGCGGGCATGTTCGTCTGGAGCATCCCCGCCGTTTGCGAGCAGCTGGACAAGCACTGCCCGGAACTGGCCTCCTTTGTGGAACATATTGCGGAAGCCCCGGATCCGCATCACATCCTTCAGGAGGAATTCCCCTCGCTCACTCCCATTTCCATCGACTTCGCGCTGATGGAGCACGCCGACCGGGTGCTCAACTTTGAAGCCACCTTCGACTGGGACGACGTAGGCTCCTGGATATCCGTAGCGGACTATCTGGAAAGCCACAACCGCAATAAAACCAACACGGACATCACCGTGCAGGACGCCTCCGGCAACATCGTCTTCTCCCAGGGCGGAGACAAGCACGTGGCCCTGCTGGGAGTGGACAACCTCATTGTCGTAGAAACGGCGGACGCCATCCTCATCGCAAACAGGGACAAGGCGGACGACATCAAGAAAATCGTCAACCAGCTCCCGGACGAACTCAGATGACCAGCCAGCATCCCGCCCTGGGCATCGATTACGGAGAAGCCCGCATAGGCATAGCGGCCACGGATCCGGTAGGCATCATGGCCCACCCTGTGGAAACCATCCACAGGCAGCAGACGGACGCCGTCACCCGCATCGTGCAGATCGTTCAGGAACGGGGCATCCGCACCTTGGTGCTGGGCCTCCCCGTTCGCATGGACGGCACGGAAGGCAGCGCGGCCGCCAAGGTGCGCGCCTTCGGCAGGGAACTCTCCGCCGCCCTGCCCGGCCTTCCCCTCATTTTCATGGACGAATGCCTCACAACCGTCATCGCCCAGGAAAAACTGCATGCCGCCGGAAAAAAGGCGAAAAGCTTCCGGCCCGTGATCGACCAGGTGGCCGCCGTGGAAATCCTCAGCTCCTGGCTGGATTCCACCCTGGGATGAACCAAAACCATCCTCCGGCGGAACAACCGTTCCGGAGGCTATTCTCCCACTGCGCTTCGCGCATCCCGCTTCAGGCACAGGGTTATTTCCCCTGCTATCAGAAACGCTGCCAGCCACAGGGCTGTGGACGACTCCGGCCACCAGATGAACCCATCCGCCACACGGGCATTTTCCGGATTGCCGGGCAGATAGCAGACCCGGACGGCATCCCCCTTGGAATAGTCGGACCAAAACAGAAAGGACGGAGACTGGAACGTCACTTCCCCGCCTCCTCCCTGCTCAAGGAACCGTACCCTCGGAGCCCATACCGGGATGCGGCCATATCTGCGGACCGACCCAAAAAACTCCTGGGTGACGCTCATCACCCTCCCTTCCGTGCACAGGCTCTCCTGCGCAAACCGGTGCTTGTCCAGGCACATGCCGCCCGCTTTCCCCAGGGCATAAAGGCTCAGAGCCGCCATTCCCCATGCAAGCAACCAGTACCATCCGAACCACGGAACGCTGAAAAAATCTCTCCAGAACTCTCCGGACCGGGACGGAAACAACAGTTCCTTCTCTTTTCTCCTGACGTACTTCACGCCTCGTTCATCTTCAGCACAATCTTGCCGTTGCGGAATTCTTCCTGCGCCTTCTCCACGGCCCGGCGCACCTCGCTCAGCGGGAACACCGTATCCACGGCCTGCACCAGACTGCCCTCCGCCATCAGCCGCGCAAGCTTGTCGTAGGCAGCCGCAATATCCTGCGCCGGAGCATGTTTAAGCCATTGGGTCACCCACAGGCCTTCCAGCCTGATGCCCTTGAAAATCAGGAAACCATTCGGCACCTTGATGCTCTTCCTGCTCATGGCTCCGTAAGTAACCATGCTTCCGCCGGGGGCGAGCATGTCCATCAGGCGCAGGGCGCTTTCCCCGCCTACGGCGTTGGAAGCCAGCACGGGACGCTTCCCGTCCAGAAGGGCCAGGGTACTCTTCACCACATCTTCGTCATTCTCACCGACCACCAGATCAGCGCCCAGCGCGGTCAGCTCCTCCCTCAATTCATCCGGCCTTCTCACAAAATTCACCGTCCTGACGCCCATCTGGCGCGCAAGCTGGATGATGCAGCGCCCCACCCCGGAATTGGCGGCGTTCTGGACAATCCAGTCGCCGGGCTTCAGACTCACGAACCCTTCCAGCATGCGCAGGGCCGTGAGGGGATTCACCTTCAGCATGGCCGCCTGCACGGGGTCCACCGCTACGGGCAGCTTCATCAGGTTGACGGCAGGAACCGCCACAAGCTCGCTCCAGGAGCCCACGCCGCGCAAAAGAATCACCTGGTCCCCTTTCCGGAAGCCGTCCGCACGGGACTCCTCCACCATGCCGCAGCCTTCCAGCCCGGCGCGTGAATGCGGCAGCACGGGCTTCACGCCGTACACGCCCTGAATGAAATTGATATCCGCCGGATTGATCGGGGCGACCATCATCCGCACCAGCACCTCTCCCTCCGCCGGAACCGGGACGGGGCCGGAAACATAAGCCAGCACGTCCTGGGGCTTCATGCCGCATTCGGAAAACTCTGCATAATGATTTTCACTCATGCTTCCAATCTCTCATGGAGTCCCTCCGCGTGCAAGTGCAGGCTACGTTTTAACAGGGAATGAAGTCCGTCCGCACGGCGCCGGGCATAAAATCCGGGCCTTTTAATCAGTTGTTCTTGACCTCGGGCAAAAATACGGTAATCTTTCTTCCTCGCATTAACAAATAACTTCGATTGCCATGTCCCGAATTTGCATCATCCGAGGTACCATCCCTCACAAAGGTCGTCGTATCCATCGCTCCGGTCTTGCCAAGAAAAAGGGCGGTATTGGTCGTCACGTCACTAAGACTGTCAATCGTACCGTTTATCCCAATCTTCAGGAAAAGCGTATCTGGGTTCCTGAACTGGGCCAGTTCGTTAAAATGAAGATTTCCGCCAAGGCCTTGCGTACAATCAACAAGAACGGTGCGTACAACACTCTTAAAAAGGTAGGTCTCCTGTAAAAAAAGATTCTTTTTTTGAACGTTGCTCTACCGGCTGAACTCTAAGGCTTCAACGAGGTGAGCAACTGGCAAAAAGGATTTCCAAAAGACAAGGGATCATCTGCTTAAGTGAGGCACCTCCAAGTTGAAGGTTTTATTGAAACATTAATATACCATCGGACGTAATATAAGACGTCCTCCACTGGAAAAGATCACACAGATGAAAGCCCAAACCAAAATCGCTCTTAGAATTAATGATGACAACCCCAACCATCACCTGTGGAACAACAGGGGGGTCTGGTGGTGCCACGTCACGGTTCACAAGCCTGACTCCACGGCGGAACGCCTGAGATTCTCCTTGAAAACCCGCGACATCGAAAAAGCCCGCGCACGCCGCGACAAGATTTTCGCTTCCATTCAGCAGCACTTCGGCATCGCCGCCTAAGCCGCTCTGAATAGAAATCAAGGCAAAGTCACATTCAATACTTTTGAACCTTGAGAACCGTCCCGGACTACCGGGGCGGTTCTTTTTGTTTGCGCCCATGCAACCGGACAACAAATGCATCCCCTCCCGTTCCTTGCCGGGCATACATTGATTTCAGAGTAAAAAATTAAAGTATCCATTCTCTTAAATAAAAAAACGGAGGAGAAAAATAAAGCTTCATTCCAGGCTGTTCCCCTATGTCGCAAGCCTTCCCCTGTACCGGTAAATGAAGCGCCCTGCAAATAAATCAGAAAACACGGGCGGAAAGGCAATCCGGTGCTCCGGCTTCAGCCCTGCACGTGTCCGCCGGAACTCCGCAATCAAGGAGAAAATCCCGGAACACCCCCCGGGAGAAACCATCCCGATGAAACCTGCCCGCATACCGGGCGTCACTCCTTCCTGGTGAAGCGGAACATGGCCGCACCGTGGCTGTTGAGCTCCACGGCAATGTCCCCTTCCGCCGTTCCCTGGTCCGCACGCTTCCAAAGGTCCCGCACCTGATAGGGACCGGACAGGCCGATATCTTTCAGATTTACCTTCAGAACCTCCCTGGAGCCGCCGGTATTGAAAAAGCCCGCTGCCGTGGAACCGTCCGCCAGCTCCTTCGTCCATACCTGGAAATTCCCCTGGTTCCACGCCCTGCGGGCCGGACGGGCCGCCGGATCCTGATCCACGGCAATCACCTCGTCATTGGTCAGCAAGCCCATCGTGAACGAATCGATATTCTCCAGATCACAGGAAATGATGAGAGGGGCGGACAGCAGGCACCACAGGGTCACATGCGTGTATTGTTCATCCGGAGACAGCCGCGTCTGGACAAACGCGGTATTGGGCCGGTTGGGCTTGCCCAGCTTGCCGACCTGGAGAATGTCCGGATCGTTCCAATGCCCCGGGCTCATGTGCTTCTGCCAGCGCTCCTGGGAAAAGCCGATGCCGCTGACGCTGCCCCAGTGGTCCTCGATATCTCCCGTCGTCCTCCACAAATTGGCCAGCCTGGACAATTCTTCCACATGTTCATACGGAGCCGCATTGGACAAGCTCAGCACGATATCGCGCCCGGACTCATCCAGAGCCTTCCGGATACGTTCCGTCGTAGGTACGTCATTGGGCTTCCAATCCACCTTCACGTAATCGAATCCCCATTCGGCCCACTGCCGGGCGTCGCGGTCAAACAGCCATACGGGCCCTGTGCGGTCGGCATGCCGGCGGTGAACGCCGGGATAGCGTCCGAATATCTGATTCTCCTGTAAACGGTCCTTTTCCGGGATGCTCAATCCTGCATAATCCGCCTTCTTGTCCGGCGCGCTTCCGCCGATAAAACCGGCATACGTGCCCATCCACGGCGTTGAATAAATGCCAGCCTTCAGCCCCATGGCGTGAATGGCACGGCACATGGCCTTCATATCGGGGAAACGCTTGTTGGGCTGAATGGAAAAATTCTTCCCTCCCCGTTTCCCCTGCCAGCAATCGTCAATGTTGATGTAGGTCCAGCCGTGATTGACCAGCCCGCGTTCCACAAAAAGCCGGGCGGTCTTGAGCACCTGGTCCTGCCCTACCGCCTCGCTGTAGGAATACCAGCTGCTCCAGCCCATCGGCGGAGTGAGGCATAAATCGTCCCCCACCTTCAATACCCATTCCCCGGCATCCTTTCCGTGTCTGTTGGCCGCCTGAAGCTTCACCCGGTATTCTCCCTTCCGCATCGGTGCTTTGCCGGAAATCAGGCCGCGGGAATTCATCTTCACCCCTGCGGGCAATCCGGACGCCCTGATCTGCATGGGACGCTCTCCGGAAACCGGCACCTGGAACAGCACTTCAGCCCCTGGCCTGACGCCCAGGAGGCGGGCTCCATTGATCGACGGCAGCGGAGATGTCTCCGGCGTCAGGCGCACTCCAGAAACCGGAGCGGGATAGGGATTTGGAAAATCGGCGCAAACCGCGGAGGGAACGGCTGACCCGATGGCGGCAAGACATAAAAGACGGCATAATCTCATAACGTTTTCAATATGGGAATACTTCAATAAAACGTCATATCCGCCGCACTTCTTTCACGGAATTTTCTGCCCGGAGAAGGCACGGCTCCGTTCATTCTCCGGCGGCGGATGCCGGAAAAACCCCAGCACGGAAACCCCGGGAATTTTCCCGGCAAGAGCCCGGAACGCCTCTTCCGACATAACGCAGGCCGCCGTGGACAGCGCATCCGCCAAAGCGGCTGCGGGAGCCTGGACGCTCACCTGCCTGCCCTCCGTGACGCCCAGCCCCGTGGCGGGGTCCAGCACATGGGAATACGCCACGCCGCCTATCTCCGCAAACTGGTGCGCATCCCCGGAAGTGGACACGGCTACCCGGAGCTTCCAGCCCTGCATTCCCGGCGGGGGAGCCCCCGCCAGAACATCGCTGGTGCTGTCAATGCAGAAAGACTCCACTCCCCTTTCTTTCAACATATCCGCCATCCTGTCCACGGCAAACCCTTTGCCGATGCCTCCCAGATCCACCCTCATCCCCTCCGCGGCCTTCATCACCCCTTCCCCGTCCACGGACAGCTTCTCCCAGCCGGAGGCCCGGCGCGCACGCTCCAGGTCCTCCCGGGAAGGAAGAACCCCGAGGCGGCGGGACTTCTTCCACAAACGGATGAAAGGCCCCAGCGTGGGGTCAAAGGTTCCGCGCGTCAAACGGGCATACTCCAGGGACAGCGACAACACCCTCCGCAACTCCGGAGAAACGGGAACCTTCACCCCTGCCGGAGCGGCATTCAGAGCGGCGAGCCGGCTTTCCGCATCCATGGCGGACATCACCCCCTCCCAGAACACGGCACAGGCCAGCGCCCGCATGCAGGCTTCTTCCGTCCGCGCTCCGTCCATGCCGTGGCCGGGATAGGCGCGCACCGTAAACACCGTGCCCATGGCCGCCCCCCTTGCCGTCACCCTGCCGTCCACGGCATGTTCGCAGGAAACAAGCCGCGCGGAAACGGCAGCCGCAAGTTCCCCCGTGCCGCCGGACATACCGGCGGCAGGCAGAAAAAAGGCGCCGCACCCCAACACGGCAGCCTTCCAGAAAAACAACTTCATGCGCATCCGGGGGATCATCCGGCAAAACTTACTCCGTGCAAACGGACAAGAGCAAGAACCCAGCACGCCATTCCCCCTCTTCCCCTCCCGTGCTGACAGACATGCGGCGGATTCCCTCATTTGAGGCTGGAACTCTGGTCTCTTTTCATGATAAATGGAACGGTTCAAATTCCAGCGCAATTTGTTCCCAGCCCTTTCATTCTTATGTCCAAATTCATCCTTTCTCTCTGTTCCCTCTGGCTTCTCCTGACACTTCCCGTCTCCGCAAGCTGGTATGGAGATGAAGTCAAGGCGGATTCGGACATCATCATGGTGGACCTTCTGTATCCCTACTGGCCGGAATCCACCTACTTCTCCTGCTGGAACCTGGACATGTTCCCCAAGGGCGGCTACTTTTACGCGGGCGTCGCGGCCAACGTCAATGACAACACGAACCTGGAAACCTACCGCCCCTCCACCGTCTGGTCCTTCTGGCCCGCTCCGGTTTACGAAGGGCGCCAGGTGCGCAACGTGTACGTCAACCCCCATGTCTATGCCCAGCAATACGTGGGGGAAGGAGCCTCCGGCAAGGCCGGGGGCCGGGACGTGCCGTGGATCAAGACCAAGCAGTGGTACACCATGTTCATACGCACCTGGGGTGCGGACGAGGCCAAAAAGGAATGCTACGCCGGATGGTGGATGAAGGACCAGGCCGGCAACCAGTGGCACCACATCGCCACCTTCCGCATTCCCTATGCGGCGACGGGTTTCAAGGGCAACGGAGGATTCCTGGAGGACTTCGGCCACGGAGGGCGCAAACAGCGGGAACTGTGGCGCGGCAAGGGCTTTTACAGGCACAACGGAACATGGGAAAAATGCGATACCGTCTCTATCAACGTCCCCAAGGAAGGAGGGATGAAATACAGCGGCTGGACGGTCCACCAGACGGAAAACGACTCCGTCCTGACCATGTCCTATACGGAAAACAGGCAATTCCCCAGAAACCTGGACCCGGGCCGCAAGCACACCTTCCGTCTGAAGCAGCCGGACGCCCCGGTCATGGACGCCATCATGGCGGAGGGCAGCGCGCGCCATAACGGCGACCAGGTCATCGTGGACTGGTCGCTGAAAGACACGTCCTCCCCCCAGTTCGCGTACAAGATAGAAGTATTCGACAACCCTCAATACTCCGGTACGCCCGTTCATGTTGTGGAAGAGCAGATCCCCCACGTGCGCACCAGGACCCTTTCCCTGCCGCGGGACATCTCCCAGTGCTTTGTTAAACTCACCATCACGGACATCTTTGACCAGAAAAAGACCCTGGAACTGGCCAGGGCGGAAACGGAAGCCCCCATGAAAGGGAAAGGGCTTCCTGGCAAGCACGACCTGTCCCCCGGCCTGGAATACAAATACCTGGAAAGCAGGGACGGCTGGTCCAGACTGTCGGAACTGGACTTCTCCAAACCAACGCGAACCGGAGTCTCCCGCGGGTTCGACACCGCCCTGCGCGGCGCCAGGGAAGGACGCTTCGCCTTTGACTACGAGGGGCTGCTCATCGTCCCCCAGAGTGGAGCCTACACCTTCGCCCTCCAATCCTGCGACGGAAGCCGGCTGGACATCGGGGGGAAAACGGTCATTGACAACGACGGGCTGCACAGCACCTCGGAAAAGCGCGCCTCCGTCTTCCTGGAAAAGGGGACGCTCCCCATCAGGCTGACCTACTTCAAGAAAAAACCGGAACACGAATTCACCGTGGCATGGGTGGGCTGGCAGTACGGCAACCAACCCCTGGAGGCAATTCCGAGTTCCAACCTGATGCGCCCCAAACGGGCCGACATCCCGGAAGCCAGGCTGGACATGACCGGCCAGGGCTTCGAACGCATGCTGAAAACGGTCCTGTCCTCGGGACGGATCAACAAGGTGGAATACTACAACGGCAACAAGCTCGTCTCTTCCTCGGAAAGCGCCCCGTTCACCGCCCCGCTGATGCTCTTCAACGGAGAAAACAAAGTGTGGGCACGCGTCTTCTACAACGGGAACCATACCGTGGACACCCTGGTGCTCACCATCCCTTCCCAGAGCCGCGTAGCCCCGGGCTGGGACATCATGCTGCGCGGGGAGCCGGGCCTTCCCTACGCCATCAGCGGCACGGGCAATGCATTCCGCTTCGTGGGGGAAGGGGAATACCTCGTGAACAAAAAAATCAAGGGGGACTTCATGCTGACGGCCCACATCAGCTCTTTCAGCGACAAATCCCTGGACCCGGGCGACGACTGCTGGGTGGGCATCATGGTGCGCAAGGATGCCGGAGCCACCAACTACGACGATGAAATAGCCGTCTTCCATACCGTGGGCCGCGGCCTCAGATGCAGCGCGGACTTCAGCGACTACGGAACGGGACGCCAGTCCACCTTCGGCCTGAACAAGGACCACCGCTGGGTGCGCATCGTGCGGCGCGGCAACGAATTCACCTGCCTCACCTCCCCGGACATGAAAAAATGGGAGATAGGCATGCAGCGCATCATCCCGATGAAGGAGGAAGCCATCGCCGGCATCACCTTCAGAACCATTCCCGGCAAGGGAAAAGGCGTCTTCTCCGCCGTGGTGGACGGGGTTACCCTGAAACCGGCCAAACTCCAGCCGCACAAAATAGCAGCCCCCATGCCTGCCGGAAAAATCGTCGGCTACTCCCTGCTTTCCCCGGATCTGGCCGTGGTGCGCTACCGTTCCGGCGCGGACCTGCTGGAACGCAAAAACGGAACCTACGTCCGCAAGCCGTTTAC
>ERZ1027061.1057-NODE-1057-length-11449-cov-4.813849_pt1 | contig 11449 bp, 7 predicted proteins | sample MGYA00519283_ERZ1027061 | MGnify/ENA primary metagenome ERZ1027061 (study PRJEB26926, sample SAMN06164849) | human gut metagenome | biome: ENVO:00009003; feature: ENVO:2100002; material: ENVO:00002003 | host: Homo sapiens | place: USA | collected 2012 ... | reverse complement strand
CGGCAGCGTCAGATGTGTATAAGAGACAGATTGTGGATATGAATAAGCAGACTGGGTTTGCAGCGTATGCTGCAAAGGAAAGAAGACCTGAAAAGCTCCACGCAAAACTTACGACATCACTTGACAAGTACGATTTTAAAGATAAATTGCTTATTTTTGATAACGCGGAGAATTGTGTCGGATTGTTGCAGAATCTGGTTGAGTATGCAAAATACAATACTGAGTGCAGGGTATGCGTGATCGGAACCATATGTGGATCTATGCCAGGGGAAGAGGAGTGTCGTGATGATATCTGTGTATATGAACTTATGCCTATGAGTTTTGATGAGTTCCTTAAGGCAGGTAAGGGGAGAAAACTTTGTGCTTTTATAGAGAATCAAAAACTGACATCAATGCCTGATGAGGTTAGGGATAGTGTGCAGACGATGCTTGAGACATTTTTTTTGACTGGAGGCATGCCGGAGGCTGTTGAGGAGTATTATAAGACAGGAGATTTGAGAAGAGTGGACGTAATATTGAAGTCTATACTTGACAGAATGACTGATTATCTGATAAACTCCACTCCGAAGAGATATCTTTCAAAGGTCATGGCGATTTGGAAAAGTATACCTACCCAGCTTACCAAGGAGAACAAGAAGTTCATGTATGGATATGTTGATCCGAAGGCTCGTGCCAGAGAGTATGAGGCATCGGTTGATCAGATAGTCCGAATGGGAGTTGTCAGACAAGTATACAGGGTAAGAAATGGAATTCTACCACTTGCAGATCAGAAGGACGATAAGTCATTTGAGTTATATCATCTGGATCATGGATTGCTCAGGATGATGGCAGGAATACTTGTTCAGAATATAGATACAGACAACGTTCTGGATATGATGGATGGGGTTATCGCTGAACAGTATGCGATGGCAGAGCTGTATGTGAATAAGAGTATAGGAGAGTTGTACTTCTGGATATCATCAGCTACCGCAAAGGTCGATTTTGTGTATGAGGGTGATGGAGAGGTAATCCCGGTGGATGTACAGACGAGTCCTCACACGAAGGCTCAGAGTTCCAGAGTGTTTCGCCAGAGATACAACAATAATACATCGGTTAGAATTTCCACAGATGATATGTTCGTTGATAAAGGATTGGTAAATATACCGCTATATGGCATATGGTGTTTCTAACATCAGTCATTGGCAGTATTTTTATAGATGCCGAAATAGCTCAGTTGGTAGAGCAACGCATTCGTAATGCGTGGGTCGAGGGTTCGAGTCCCTTTTTCGGCTTAAAAATATGGAAGGCTGCCTGCAAAGGACCTCGTAACGGGGACTGTTTGCTGGCAGCCTTTCGTTGCTATATTGGTAGCACTTCTTGAGGAGGCTGGATATGGATACACCTAAATGGTATAAACATTTAAATACTATAAACAGACACAAACGCATGGTGATGAAGAATTGTTTTCGCTGTGGTCTATACAAACAAGGGCTGCTGCACGATCTGTCAAAGTATTCGTGGACGGAATTCTCTGTTGGTGCAAAATATTATCAGGGCACCAGAAGTCCTAATGATGCTGAGAGGGAGGATAAGGGTTACTCCAGCGCATGGCTGCACCACAAGGGAAGAAACAAGCATCATCTTGAATATTGGATAGATTACAGCGCTGACAGGAGCAACAGACAGCTTATCGGAATGAAGATGCCGGTAAAGTATGTGGTGGAGATGTTCTGCGACAGGGTTGCTGCCAGCAAGAACTACAACGGTGATAAATACACGGATGCATTTCCTCTTGAGTATTATCTTAAGGGGAGATCCAGGGATCTTCTTCACCCGGAATCTGCAGAGCTGCTGGAGTCTATGCTGAAGATGTTGGCAGAAAAAGGTGAAGATTATACGTTTGACCATATAAGGCGGGATATCCTGCACAACAAGAGATAGATGGATACATAGAGTTGTTTAGGGAGGATAATGTATGGAGTTTACACATTTGCATGTGCATACAGGCTATAGTTTGCTTGATGGGGCAGCAAAGATAAAGGAGTTGGTACATCGCGCAAAAGAATTGGGATATGATTCCCTTGCCATAACGGATCACGGTGTGATGTACGGTGTTATAGAGTTCTATGAGGCTTGTATTGCCGAGGGAATTAAGCCTATTTTGGGGTGTGAGGTGTATGTAAGTCCAGGATCAAGATTTGACAGGGAAGTTGGAAAGGGGGATGAGAGGTACTATCATCTTGTCCTTCTGGCTGAGACAGATCAGGGATACCACAATCTTTCAAAAATAGTTACCCGTGGATTTACGGAAGGATTTTATTACAAACCAAGGGTAGATATGGAGGTATTGGAAAAGTACCACGAGGGCATAATAGCCCTGAGCGCGTGTCTGGCAGGTGAGGTCGCAACACATTTGAGAAAGAACGACTATGATGGAGCCAGGGATGCTGCGATCAAATACAGAAATATATTTGGCGAGGATAATTATTTCCTTGAGATGCAGGATCACGGAATACCGGATCAGGCTACAGTAAACGCTGGTGTCATGAGGCTTTCAAAAGAGCTGGGCATACCGATGGTGGTAACAAATGACTCGCATTACATATATGCCGAGGACTGGGAGGCACATGATGTGCTGCTCTGCATTCAGACCAACAGAAAGGTTCAGGATGAGAACAGAATGAGGTACGACGGCGGGCAATATTATCTCAAGTCGAAGGAGGAGATGGCAGAGCTGTTTCCATATGCCACGGATGCACTGGAGAACACTCATAAGATAGCAGAGAGGTGTAATGTAAAGATTGTATTTGGTGAACAGAAGGTGCCCAAGTTTGATGTCCCTGACGGTTATACGGCAGATGAATATCTTGAAAAGCTCGTTTATGACGGTATGAATAAGAAGTATGGCATAAAGTATGAAGACACGGAGGACCTCAAAGAGGGTGAAAAGGGATACGACGTTCGCCAGAGGATAGACTATGAGTTGTCCGTCATAAAGAGCATGGGTTTTGTGGACTATTTCCTTATAGTTTGGGATTTTATACATTTTGCCAAGACAAATGGCATTGCAGTGGGACCAGGACGAGGCTCAGCGGTTGGAAGTGTTGTGGCTTATTGCCTGGACATAACAACTATAGAACCGTTGCAGTATGATCTTCTGTTTGAGCGATTTCTGAACCCCGAGCGAGTGTCCATGCCAGATATAGATATTGATTTCTGTTATATAAGGAGACAGGAAGTTATCGATTATTGTGTCAAGAAATATGGGGAAGAGTGTGTTACCCAGATAATCGCATATCAGACAATGGGCGCGAGAAACGTCATAAGGGATGTGGGCAGGGCCATGGATATACCATATGCTCAGTGTGATGCCCTTGCAAAAGCAATACCGGCAGAAAAGGACATGACCATTGATATAGCGCTTAAGACCAGTAAGGATTTTCAGGATATGTATAACGGCTCGGATGAGATAAGAAAACTGGTGAACATAGCCAAGAAACTTGAAGGACTTCCGAGAAATGCCGGAATGCATGCGGCAGGAGTAGTTATCGGCAGAGAGGCGATAGAGGAATACGCACCGCTTTCTGTGGGGGCCGAGGGTACAGTGGTCACACAGTTCGAGAAGAATACAGTGGAGCATTTGGGAATGCTTAAGATGGACTTCCTAGGGCTTCGTACAGCAACTGTCATACAGGATACGGTGAAACTTATAAAGGAGACCACAGGCAGAGATCTTGACATCGACAACATAGATTATGATGACCCTAATATCCTTGGACTTATGGGACAGGGCAAGACAGAAGGTATGTTCCAGCTTGAAAGTCCGGGAATGAAAAACTTTATGATGAAACTGAAACCTCAGAGTCTGGACGATGTAATTGCCGGGGTGGCACTTTTCAGACCGGGACCAATGCAGTTTATAGATGATTATATAAGAGGCAAGGAGAATCGGGAACTTGTACGGTATGACACTCCGGAACTTGAGGAGATATTGGAGCCGACATATGGTTGTATCATATATCAGGAACAGGTAATGCAGATCGTTATGAAACTTGCTGGATATACCCTCGGAAGAAGTGATATTGTGCGGAGGGCTATGGCAAAGAAAAAACCTGAGGAGATGGAGAAGGAACGAAAAAACTTCGTCTACGGAAACAATGAGCTTAATGTGCCGGGCTGTGTTGCAAATGGCATATCAGAGGACGTCGCCAACAAGATATTTGACGAGATGATGAAGTTTGCCGAGTATGCGTTCAACAAGTCACATTCGGTTGCATATGCGGTACTTGCAGCCCAGACGGCATATCTGAAATACTATTATCCGGTAGAGTTCATGGCTGCGCTCATGTCATCTGTCCTGGACAACAATGGCAAGGTTGCTAAGTATATAAATGTGTGCAAGCAGATGAGTGTTGAGATATTGCCGCCTGATATAAATGAGGGATTTGCAAAATTCTCAATAAGTGATGGCAAGATAAGATATGGACTGTCAGGAATAAAGAGCGTGGGAGCTGCAGTGGTTGATAGAGTGGTGGAGGAAAGACAGAAAAATGGTAAATTTAAAGACTTGCGTGATTTCCTCACAAGAATGCCATCGAAGGATACCAACAAGAAGACTGTGGAGGCACTTATACTCAGCGGTGCATTTGACGGTATGGGAGCGAACAGAAAGCAGATGATCATGGCACTTCCGGCTATTTCCGAGGAGACTGCCAGGGAGAGAAAAAGCCGCGAATCTGGACAGATGTCTCTGTTTGACATCATGGGAGATGATTTTGCTGCAAGTACGAGAGTTCCATATCCTAATGTGGAGGAATATCCTGACACGGAGAAACTGTCCCTTGAAAAGTCAGTTCTGGGAGTGTATATTTCCGGACATCCGCTTGGAAAGTATGTTGAACTGCTGCAGAAAAATTGTACAGCTCAGTCTATAGATTTTGCTGTGGATGATGAGGATGATGCAGAATTGGATGAATCAGGAACAGATGATGGAGACAGAAAACTCCAGGATGGCGCGTTGTATATTGTCGGGGGTATCATAACGGATGTTTCGGTTAAACTTACAAGAAAGAACCAGAACATGGCATATGTTACCCTTGAGGATCTTGTGGGGCAGATAGAGATAGTGGTATTTCCTAGAGATTTTGAGAAACACAGAGATCAGCTTAAGGTCGACAACAGGGTGTTCGTGAGAGGACGCGCGGATGTGGGAGAGAAGGAGAGTAAACTCATTCTTTCCGACCTGATGGCGTTTGAGAATGTGGCGAACGGTGTGGTGTCATTTGGCTCTCAGAAGAACTGGGATGCAAAGAAGACGCTTTCTCATAGCAACAAACAGCTGTGGGTTCTCTTTGACGACATGGATGATTATGTAAAAAATGAGTCAGAATTTATATCACTTCTTGAGGAGCATAAGGGAAACTGTCCCGTTTATGTGCAGCTCAAGGCGACTAGACAGGCAAAAAACATGGGAAGAGGTTTCTGCGTTGATGAAAATTCGGGAATACTCTATTCACTGCAGATGGAATATGGCAAGGACAGAGTACTTTTAAGAGAAGTGTAGATGAAGGAGAGATAGAATATTGAACAGGTCTTTTGAGATAATTACGGCAAACAGCAATCCAAAAGTGAAAAAGCTCAACAAGCTGAACAAGGACTCTAAGTTCAGGAGAGAGCGAGCGGTATTCATTGTGGAGGGGATAAGAATGTTCAGAGAGATACCGGCGGACAGCGTTAAGGAGATATACATGTCGGAATCTGCGTATGCGGAATACCAGGATGAGGACGACCTGCAGGAGCTGTATAAGTCAGCTGAGGTCACGGTCATGAGCGACAGTGTATTTGCCGGGGTGTCACAGACAAAGACACCTCAGGGCTGCATGGCAGTTGTCAGATGTATTCACTATGATATGAATGACATAGTGGGGACGGATGACGAGGAGACATATCTCATACTGGATACGATTCAGGATCCGGGCAATATGGGCACTATTTTCAGAAGCGCGGAGGCTGCCGGTGTGAAGGCTGTTGTGATAGGCCCGGGGTCTTGCGATCCATATAATCCTAAGGCTGTAAGATCAACGATGGGGGCGATATTCAGGGTTCCGTTTTTTCAGAGCGATGACTTGACAGATACTATAGATGCGCTAAAACAAAAGAATGTTGTCATCTATGGGGCGCATCTTGACGGCGAGGATCTCTATGATACGGTGTTTGCAAAGCGCATAGCCTTTCTCATAGGCAATGAGGGAAATGGGCTTTCAGCGGAGGTGGCGGATACTGCCGACAGACTTCTCCGTATTCCGATGGAGGGACGAGTGGAGTCACTGAATGCCGCGATATCGGCAACTCTTTTGTCGTATGAGGCTATGAGACAGCGAAGGAATGCACGACAAAACTAGATTAAACAAGACAGCATATTTTTGATACTTCATGCATAACTTTTAGAGTATGCAAAAGTTTGTTATAACGGAGGGAGAAAATATGACTGAAAAAACATTGAACAACAATCAGGTAGTGGTGGCTGGAGAGATAGCATCAGAATTTACATTCAGCCACGAGATATTCGGGGAAGGATTTTATATGGTCGATCTTATGGTGAGCCGTTTGAGCGATGCGTATGATATCATTCCACTTATGGTATCGGACAGACTCTTCGATGTGAATGAGTCACACATTGGCGAGAAGGTCATGGCAAAGGGTCAGTTTAGATCGTACAATAAGCATGAGGAGACAAAAAACCGACTCATACTATCTGTTTTTGTGAGAGAGATCGAGCAGCTGGATGAGGAGGAGACGGAGGAGGAGAACAAACCAAATCAGATATATCTTGACGGGTATATCTGTAAGGCTCCTGTGTACAGGATGACACCTCTTGGAAGAGAGATAGCGGATGTTCTGCTTGCGGTCAACAGGGCATACGGAAAAAGTGATTACATACCTTGCATATGCTGGGGCAGAAATGCAAGATTTGCGGGAAAACTTCAGGTGGGAGAGCATGTGGCTATATGGGGAAGAATCCAGAGCAGAGAGTATCAGAAACGCATTGATAACGAACAAGTGGTGAGCCGGATCGCGTACGAGGTGTCTGTGAGCAAAATGGAATGTCTGGAGTAAACTCTGTCAGAAATAATATAGTTGACACAAGTGGTTTATGATGTTATAGTAGCACTATCTAAGGTTTAATTGAATACAATATAGTAGAGGCGCGGGATTTATGATTACGCAGATTGATGCATGTGGTTGCAATTGATTTCTGCCGAAAGGATTGACCGCCGAAGTTGTGGATTTGCCACGGGGTTCACTGCTGGTTGTACAGTTAATAGCTGTATGACTGTCATCGATATACAGAGATGGAGAGCTACTTATAAGAATGAGATATTTTTATGGGTTGGCTTTTCGCCAACCCATTTTTATGCGGTATGCTATATTGTATCAACTATTATTTTTAAGGAGGATGACAATATGTCGATTTTTACCGGTTCAGCAGTTGCGCTTGTAACACCATTTCTTGAGAATGGAGATGTGGATTATGATAAGCTTAAGGAGCTTGTGGAGTATCATGTGGCACATAAGACGGATGCCATAGTGATATGTGGTACAACAGGAGAGGCCTCAACACTCTCACATGAGGAACATCTTGAATGTGTCAAGAAGTGTGTTGAGTTTGCAGATCACAGAATAAAGGTCGTAGCAGGTACAGGTTCAAACTGTACAGCTACAGCAATATATCTCTCAACCGAGGCAGAGAGCTATGGTGTTGACGGATTGCTCGTTGTTACACCGTATTACAACAAGGCTACCCAGAAAGGTCTTATAGCTCACTTTACAGCAGTAGCAAATTCTGTAAATATTCCGATAATTCTTTACAATGTTCCATCACGTACGGGATGTAATATCCAGCCTGAGACAGCAGTGTATCTTGCACAGAATGTGGAGAACATAGTGGGAATAAAGGAGGCATCAGGAAATATAAGTCAGGTAGTAAAGCTTGCAAGCCTTGCAAAAGGATGCATAGATATATATTCAGGAAATGATGATCAGGTAGTGCCGCTGCTTGCACTCGGCGGAAAGGGTGTTATCTCGGTTACAGCTAACATAATTCCAGAGGATGTACACGATATGGTACAGAAGTATCTGGATGGTGATGTTCAGGAAAGTCTTGAGCTGCAGCTTAAGGTTATAGATCTTTGCAATGCTCTGTTCTGTGAGGTCAATCCAATTCCTGTCAAGAAGGCAGTAGAACTTCTCGGAATGTGTGGTGGCACCCTCAGAATGCCGCTTACAGAGATGGAGACACAGAATGTGGAGAGATTGAAGAAAGCCATGGAAGACTACGGAGTACTATAAAACATCCAAATAAATTATATTGACGATCAAAATGTCTGCGGTCTGTAGTGACCGCAGACATTTTAAGTTGTGGGAATAAGCGGTTAGTATAACAGTAAAACAATCGTAAAATATATATAACCATTGCACAATAGACTTCAAATGTGTAAAATGGTGTACATGTCAGAAACAAATGAAAATAATTATATAAAATACTGATATATGGAGGATAGATATGGTAAAGATCATAATGCATGGATGTAATGGAAGAATGGGACAGGTTATAACAGGAATCGTTGCGAATGATCCTGAGGCGGAGATCGTTGCGGGCATAGATGTGGTTGACAACAGGGAGAACAGTTACCCGGTATTTACAGACATAGATGCATGTGACGTTCATGCGGATGTGATCATAGATTTTGCTGCAGCTGCAGCAGTGGATAAGCTGCTTGATTATGGGGTGAGAACACAGACTCCAATTGTTCTATGTACAACAGGACTCTCAGATGCACAGCTGACAAAGGTTAGAGATTACAGCGAAAAGGTAGCGATACTCAAGTCAGCAAATATGTCGCTAGGTATAAATACTCTGATGAAATTGTTAAAGGATGCAGCAAAAGTATTCAGCCCTGCAGGATATGATATAGAGATAGTTGAGAAACATCATAATCAGAAGGTGGATGCACCGTCTGGAACAGCTCTTGCACTTGCTGACTCCATAAACGAGGCATGTGGCGAGCAGTATGAATATGTTTATGACAGAAGTCAGATAAGAAAGAAGAGAGATAAGAAAGAGCTTGGAATCTCAGCTGTTAGAGGCGGTACTATAGTGGGAGAGCACGAGGTTATATTTGCAGGAATAGACGAGGTTATAGAGTTCAAGCACACTGCATATTCAAAGTCGGTATTTGCAAAGGGGGCAGTTGAGGCTGGAAAATTTCTCAAAGGAAAAGCTGCAGGAATGTATGATATGGCAGATGTCATAGGATAGGAGTCAAAATGGATATTTCAACAAGAACAGAGGATGGAGCGCTGGTGCTCTGTGCTAGTTCTATATATAACCAAAAGTTTTATCTAAATAACGAGTTTTCAAAACTTCCGGATGATATAAAGGATGAATTGCATGCCATGTGTGGAGCATTTACGCAGGAAGTCGGTGGAATATTTATGCTTGTATTTGACGATGCAGGCAATCTCAGGATACAGACAAGGGCGCTTGATGACGATCTTTTGTTTGATGATATTGGATGTGGGCTGAAAGTAAAAAAACTGCAGAATGAAAAAAGAGAGTTGTTCCAAAGTCTGGAACTTTTCTATAAGATATTTATACAAGGGGCAGACATAAACAGCCTTATAAAAGAGTGATTAAAAATTAATGATCAGGAAGGGAAAAGGATCATGTTATTTGCTATTGATGCAGGAAATACAAATATAACCATCGGATTATTTGATGGGGAGGAACTTAAAAATACATTTAGAATGACCACGGGAATAGCACGTACATCAGATGAGTATGGTGTATTTTTGTGTGACTGGCTCAGGATGAGAAAGTTGTCCACTGACGTTATAGATGAGGTTATAATCGCATCGGTCGTTCCAAAGATAATGCATTCCCTAGTGAATGGCATAAAAAAATACTTTGGAATTACCCCGCTTATAGTGGAACCTGGTATAAGGACCGGTATCAATATTGCACTTCCAAATCCAAAGCAGCTTGGAGCTGACAGGATTGTGGATGCAGTGGCAGCATACCATATGTATGGTGGCCCTATACTAACTGTAGATTTTGGAACGGCGACCACGTATGATCTTATAAACGAGGACGGCGTATTTGAGGCGGAAGTCACATCGCCAGGCATAAGACTCATAGCGAATGCACTGTGGACCGGAACGGCTAAACTCCCTGAGATAGAGATAAAGGTACCTGAAACAATACTGTGTAAGGACACGATATCTAGTATGCAGGCAGGCGTGTGCATGGGATATATAGGTCAGACTGAGTATATAGTGCGGAGAATGAAAAAGGAATCCGGCCTTGACAATATAAAGGTCGTGGCGACCGGTGGTCTTGGAAAGATGATCTACGAGAATACGGATTGTATAGATGTATATGATCCAGATCTGACACTGCACGGATTAAGACTGATCATGGATAAGCAGAAATAAAAAAGATGAGCAGATAAGATCAACGTAAGATTTTGATGCTGCATAATATTATATATAGAAGCAATGGAGATATTTATGGATTTTAGAGATAAATTGATCCTGGCGCCGATGGCTGGTGTATGTGACCAGCCATTTCGTCTTTTATGCAAGGAACAAGGTTGTGATATCCTGTATAGCGAGATGGTGAGTGCCAAGGCAATATATTATAACAATAAGAATACAAAACCCCTTCTGGTTATGGACGACAGAGAAAAACCGTTTGGACTACAGCTTTTTGGATCAGATCCGGAGATAATGGCGGAGATGGCAAAACGTATAGAGGGAAATGGATACTCTTTTATAGATGTGAATATGGGATGTCCGGTTCCTAAGGTTGTGAATAATGGAGAGGGATCTGCCCTCATGAAGGATCCAATCCTGGTTGGAAAGATAGTGGAAAAGATGGCTAATGCCATAGATATTCCACTTACCATTAAGATAAGAAGTGGGTTTGACGCAGCTCATATAAACGCACCGGAGATAGCCCATATAGCACAGGAGAGTGGGGCGGCAGCAGTGGCTGTACATGGACGAACCAGGCAACAGTATTATCAAGGGCATGCGGACTGGAATGTCATCGCGAAGGTAAAACAGGCATGTAGTATTCCGGTAATAGGGAATGGCGATATAAACACCCCACAGGACATAATAGATATGAGGAAACAGACCGGTTGTGACGGCTTTATGATAGGCAGAGGAGCCAGAGGAAATCCGTGGATATTCAGGGGTATGAAGTATTATTATGAACACGGAAAACTTCCAGAAAGACCGGATCCGCATGAGATAAAGGAAATGATACTTAGGCACGCTCGGCTTATGATAGAGTTTAAGGGCGAGTATACCGGTATTCATGAGATGCGAAAACATGTGGCATGGTATTCTGTCGGAATGTATGATTCAGCAAAATCTGTCTCTTATACACATCTCCGAGCCCACG
>ERZ1027061.1046-NODE-1046-length-11536-cov-5.797492_pt1 | contig 11536 bp, 16 predicted proteins | sample MGYA00519283_ERZ1027061 | MGnify/ENA primary metagenome ERZ1027061 (study PRJEB26926, sample SAMN06164849) | human gut metagenome | biome: ENVO:00009003; feature: ENVO:2100002; material: ENVO:00002003 | host: Homo sapiens | place: USA | collected 2012 ... | reverse complement strand
CGTGCGGCGCGGTATACTGGGGACAGAAATCAACACAGGAGGCATTTTCATCATGCAGATTCTCGAAGTAAACGGACTGCGCAAGGTCTACACGACGCGCTTTGGCGGCGCGTCAGTCGAGGCGCTCAGAAATATCAATTTCAGCGTGGAAAACGGGGAATACGTCGCCATCATGGGCGAATCCGGCTCCGGCAAGACGACGCTTTTAAACATTCTGGCCGGGCTTGACAAGCCGACCTCCGGCTCTGTCCTGCTGGACGGCAAGGACCTTGCCTCCATCAGGGAAGCCGACTGCGCGGCCTTCCGCCGCGACCATCTGGGCTTCGTATTTCAGGAATTCAATCTGCTCGACACGTTCTCGGTCGAGGACAATATCTATCTGCCGCTCGTACTGGCGGGCGTGCCGCAGAAGGAACTCTCCGTGCGGCTCGAACCCATCGCGGCTCGGCTCGGCATTACGGAGCTGCTGAAAAAGTACCCGTATGAAATTTCCGGCGGCCAGAAGCAGCGCGCGGCCGTCGCCCGCGCGATCATCACGAATCCTCGGCTTTTGCTTGCCGACGAGCCGACCGGCGCGCTGGACTCCAAGGCGACGGACGAGCTGCTGCGCGTGTTCTCCGACATCAGCCGCAGCGGCCAGACGATCCTGATGGTCACGCACTCCGTCCGTGCGGCCAGCCGCGCCGGACGCGTCCTCTTCATCAAGGACGGCGAGGTCTATCACCAGCTCTATCGCGGCAATCTCACCGACGATCAGCTCTATCAGAAGATCACCGACGCGCTGACCGTTTTGCAGGCAGGGGGCGAGCAGGCATGACACACAAGCTCTATCCGCGCCTTGCCTGGCAGGGCATCACGAAAAACAAACGGCTGTATCTGCCGTTCCTGCTGACCTGCGTCGGCATGGTCACGATGACGTACATTCTGCTGTCGCTTGCCTCCTCCCCCATCCTCAAGACCTTTCCGGGCGGAGACACCATGCCCATGATTCTCGGCATGGGCAGCTTTGTCATGGCGGCGTTCGCCGTTTTGTTCCTGTTCTACACGAATTCCTTCCTTATCCGCCGCCGGAACCGCGAGTTTGGTCTTTACAACATTCTCGGCATGGGCAAGGGGAATCTGGCAAAGGTTCTGGCGTGGGAAACGGTCATTATGGCGCTCATTGCCATTGTGGGCGGCGAGGTGCTGGGCATTGCGCTCGGAAAGCTCTTTGAGCTGCTGCTCGTCAATATCGTGGACGGCACCGTACAGATGCAGTTTACCGTCTCCGTTCCGGCCACGACCATGACGACGATCCTGTATCTCGCCATCTTCGCGCTTTTGTTCCTGCGCTCGCTGGTGACGGTCTGCAAGACGAACGCGGCGGCGCTTCTGCGCAGCGAAGCCTGCGGCGAAAAGCCGCCGAAGGCGAACTGGGTGTTCGGCCTCGCTGGCTTTCTGATCCTCGGCGCGGCATATTATATTGCCGTGACGATCAAGCAGCCGCTGACGGCGCTGGCGGTGTTCTTTATCGCCGTTCTGATGGTCATCACGGCGACATATCTGATCTTTATCTCCGGCTCCGTGGTGCTGTGCCGCGCGCTGCAGAAGAATAAGCGGTATTATTATCAGAAAAACCATTTTATTTCCGTCTCGTCCATGGCTTACCGTATGAAGCGCAACGGCGCGGGACTGGCCTCGATCTGTATTCTTGCCACGATGGTGCTCGTTATGCTTTCATCGACGACGTGCCTCTATTTCGGCAAGGAGGATGCGCTGCGCACACGCTATCCGAGCGATCTTTCTGTTGAACTGCGCTTTGCCAAGGACGAGGGCGGTATGGATGAAGCAAACATCGCCATCGCGCGCGGCATGATCGAGGACGTTATCAAACAGGACGGACTTGACGTGCAGGGGCAGTTCGATATCCGCAGCGCATGGTTCTCCGGTCTTCTCACGGGCAATACTTTCTCCCGCGCCGAAGAGAGCACGCTCATGGATTATGAGCGCGCGGTCGATCTGACAATCCTGCCGCTGGAGGACTATACCCGCATGACAGGCGAAGACCTGACGCTGGCGCCGGGCGAGGCGTATTTCTGCTGCCCGCGCATGGCCTACACACAGCCGGATATCCGCATCGGCGAACTGACCTATCAGATCAAGGGCCAGCTGCCAAGCTTCGGTGGCTTCGGCGCGGACAGCGCAAACATCACGACGACGATCTATCTCATCGTCCCGGATTTTGACGCAGCGGTAAACGCGCTGCGGACGCAGAACACCCGCTATCCGGTCGTCGTAAGCTGGCAGTATTCGTTTGATTCCGGCAGCCCGGATGAAGCGCAGATCGCGTTTCTCCGCGATATGATGGGGACGTTTGCCGATAACAGGGAAGGGCTGGTCTACGCGTCGTACACGGTGGAATCCATCGCGTCCAACCGTGAAGATTTTGTCGGCACCTATGGAAGCCTCTTTTTCCTCGCGATCCTGCTGAGCATCGTGTTCCTTGCAGCCGCTGTGCTGATCCTGTACTACAAGCAGATCTCCGAGGGCTATGAGGATCAGGCCCGGTTCGAGATCATGCAGCGCGTCGGCATGACGAAGACGGATATCCGCAAGTCCATCAACTCGCAGCTGCTGCTGGTATTCTTCCTGCCGCTCTTGTTTGCGGGGCTGCATCTGGGCTTTGCGTTCCCGTTTGTCCATAAAATGCTGATGCTGTTCAACCTCACAAATCTGAAGCTGCTCATCGGCACGACGGTCGTCACCTTCGCCATCTATGCGGTTTTCTACACGCTTGTCTACCGCATCACATCCAATTCGTATTATTCCATCGTCGCAGGCGCAAAGGAGGAAGCAGCATGATCCGGTTTTTGCTCCGTCTTGTTCTGGTGCTGGTCCTGATCGCGGCGCTGCTGGTCGGCATGACCTGCTGTGCGGCAAAGGCCGTGTTCGGCAGCTGCGCGGAGGTCGGCGTGCAGCAGACCGTCCGCAATCTGGAGGACTTCTTCCTCTGGCTGCGCGACGTGTGGACGCTTGCACGGGAGAAATTAGAGCTATGCGCAGTGATTCGATAAAAAAAGCAAAGGACGGCGTCTCGGGCGGCGTGTTCTATCTGGGGCTGGCCGTGATCGGGGTGCTGGCCATCCCGGCGGCAGTCCTGCTGGGACTGATCGCGGGCGTGTGGACGCTGACGGACAGGCTGACGGCGTTTTTATCCGAAAAGCATTGACGTTTCCGCACAATTCGGGTATCCTAGCGGCAGGAGGGATGAATATGACCGACTGTACGTCCTGCGGAGGCTGCGCGGGCGGCTGCGGCGGGTGCAGGAGCCACGTGCTGCTGCTGACGGAGCCGGAGCTTCGGCTGCTGCGGCAGTTTGCCGAGCTGGCGTTCCTGCCTGCCGCCTGCACGAGAACGGACGAAACGCCCGTGTATCTGGACGGCTCCGAAAACCGCGCGCAGACCAGCGCGGCGATCCTCGCCTTACAGATCAAGCGGCTCATTTCCGTGGATTTCGCCCTGCCCCTGAAAGGCTTTGACTACACAGGCTACGAAGCCTGGCCCATCCGCGGCAGCATGGCCCTGACCGCCGCCGGTCAGGAGGCGCTCGACTCTCTGGATATCCAGGGCTGCGGCGAATAACAGACCGCCGGGAGAAGGCAGCTGCCTTCCCCCGGCGTGCGTCCGCTTTTCTGTTCCAAAACGGGACTTTCTTGACAATCCGAATATGCCGCACTATAAGCAGCATATACCCCTTACCGTATGGAAGTGCAAGCCATGAAGCAATGCATGGATGCAGACAATCTGCATCGGCGTTTGAAAAAAATCATCGGGCAGGTACAGGCCATCGACCGCATGGTGGATGAAGACGTGCCCTGCGAGGATATTCTCTCCCAGATCAACGCGGCCAAGTCGGCTCTGAACGGCTGTGGAAAGGTCGTTTTGGAGGGCCATATCCAGCACTGCGTCCGCGACGGCATCCAGCACGGCGACGCGGACAAAACCATCGAAAGCTTCACCAAGGCCGTGGAGCGCTTTGCGAATATGCAGTAACCATTACACGCTTCCGAAAAGTCAGCCGTATGGGCTGACTTTTTTCTTTATACAATCAACGGCCCGGATGCTTCTGAAGCATCCGGGCCATTGGTTTATGAAGCAGTTCAAAGCGCCTCGACGGCGGCGCGGACCTCATCCATCAGGGGGATGGACGCTGCTGCGCCGGGGCGGGTGACGGAGATGGCGGAGGCCATGGACGCATACTGCATGGCCGTCTGCCGTTCCATGCCCTGCGCGAGGCAGCCGACGAAATAGCCCATGAACGTATCGCCCGCGCCGGTCGTGTCGACGGCCTTGACCGGGTACGCACACTGCCGGACCTCCGTGCCGTCCTTCCAGCTGACGGATCCCTCAGACCCGAGCGTCAGCAGAATGCCAAGCGACGGATAGCGCTGCTTGAGCGTCTCATAGCCCGCCTGCGCATCGCCGCAGCCCGCCATGGCCGCGCATTCGATCTCGTTCACGACCAGCCAGTCGACGCCGGAAAGATCGGCGTTTAAAAGCTCGTCCGAAATGGGCGACGCGTTCAGCACAACGCGCAGACCGCGCCGGGCGGCGGCGCGCAGCAGATAGGTCAGATTGGCGATCTCGTTCTGCAGCAGCAGATAATCCCCGGCGTTCAGCTGCATGAGCACCTCGTCGATCTCCTGCGGCGTGACCGCCTGATTGGAGCCGCCGTAGAGGAAAATGCAGTTCTGGCCGTCCGGCTGGACCTGAATGACGGCGTGCCCCTGCGGAACATCGGTATGCTTCAGATAGCGCAGATCGACGCCGCTGCTGGACAGCAGCTCTGCCAGCCGTGCACCCTCCGGGCCGAGCAGACCCGCGTGATGCACCTTCTGCCCGCTGCGTGAAACGGCGATGGACTGGTTCAGCCCCTTGCCGCCCGCGTTTTGGGTATAGCTTTTTGTGTGGATCGTCTCGCCCGCGCGGCAGAAATGGTCGACGGCGTAGACGTGATCGATATTCAGAGAGCCAAAATTGACGACGTTCATCGGATGAACCTCCATCGTTGGAATTTCCTATAGCATACCCGCTCTGCAGACCGGTTGTCAAGCCTTGCGCGGGTCGAGATAGACGGACGGGTGCTTTTTGCACGTTGCAAGGCTCACGAGCACGAGCGCCAGCGCACAGGCGATTGCCCCCGGCACTGTCGCGCCGAGGCCGAACGGCTGGCCCAGCAGCTTCCACGCGATCGTGACCGTAAAGCCCGCCGCCATGCCGGACAGAACGCCTGCCTTCGTCGCCTTTTTCCAATAGAGCGCGGCGAACGCCGGAAGTCCCGCCGCAGCGGCATAGAAGCTCCAAGCGAACATGAGGATGTTATACGCGTTTTTGATGTACAGCGCGATCAGCAGCGCGCCCAGCGGCAGTACGACGGCGAACACGCGCGTGAGCCGCAGCTCCTTCCTTTCCGGCGTATCCGGCCGGAATACCTTGTAGATATCATGTACGCACGTCTGCACGGAGACGATGAGATAGCTGTCCGCCGTGGACATGATGACGGACAGAATGCCCGCCAGTGCGAGGCCCGTCAGGCCGACCGGGAGGATTTCAATTGCCAGCGCCGGAACGACCGCGTCGGTCGAGCCGTAGGCCGCGATCTTCTCCGCCGGGACGAGCTGATGCGCGACCACGCCCATGAACCATACCAGCGGGATCGTCAGCCCGTAGGCAAGCGTGCCGAGGAACAGGCCCTCCTTGGCGGATCTGCGGTTCTTTGCCGCGAACGCCCGCTGCCACATCTCCGCGCCGGCCAGCGTGAAGACAAAATAGGTGATGATATCGCCGACGATGCCGCCGTCGATGTACGGCTTTGCCAGCTCCGGCGCCAGATTCTGCACAAAATTGCCGATCCCGCCGAGCTTGACGAGCGACGAGGCCGGGATCAGGATATACACGAACAGGATCAGCATGACAAACTGGAACACGTCCGTATAAATGACGCCGAACAGGCCGGACGTGGCCGTGTAGATGATAAATACCGCGCAGGCGATGAGCGCGCCCAGCTCATAGGAAATGCCGATCTCGCCGCCGAGCATATTGATGATCGTGGCTGTCGCCGTGACCTGTGAGGCGACCGTGCCCATCATGGTAAACGCAATGAGGCAGCCCAGCACGACCTTGGCCGTTTTTCCGAAGCGCTGCTCAAACAGATCCGGGATGGATGTGACGCCGAACTTTGTGCCGACGTCCGAGATGCGCCCGGCGAGGCCGGAAAAGATGAACATCCCAAGCAGGTACGGCAGCGCCGTCATGATGGCCTTGAAGCCGCTTGAATACGCGACGCCCGCACGCCCCATCAGGCCGCTGCCGCCGATGATGGTCGCGCAGACGGTGGCCATCAGAACCAGCGGCCCGAAGGAGCGCCCGCCGAGATAATAATCGTCCATGCTCCGGACCTTTTTGACCACCACAAGGCCGATGAGCACCATTGCAATCAGATACGCGCCGATGATCGCCAGATCCAGCGCGTGAAGTTCGTTGTGAACCACGTGTGTCTCCTTTCCTTCCGGCAGGCAGACACCCGCCGGATCATGTTGTTTCTGTTTTGCTGAAGAACCGGGCGACGGCCTCCCGTGCCTCCTGGTCGCCCACAAAGAGAATGCGGTCCCCACCGAGAAGCTCGGCATACGGCCCCGGCGAGACGGTCAGCGCGTCCGCGCGCGCAATGGCGACGACGGTCGCCCCCGTCGCCTGCCAGAAATGGAGCGAGCCGAGGGTCTTTCCCGCGTCCGGCCAGTCCTGCGGCACGTGGCAGGAGAAGGTCTTCAGCTGCTCCGCAGCCTGTTCGGGCTGCACGGAATCATCGAGAATGCTGCCGCACAGCTCCGACACCTGCCGCGCCACGGCCTCCTGCTGGGCAAGCAGCGCGCGCAGCCGCTGCTTTTTCTGCCGCAGCTCGTTTTTTCGCCGACCATCTGCAAATAGCGCTTCGCGTTTTCCGCAGAGCGCACGTATACGCCGCTCTGCTCCTTGACGGTCACGACCTGCATATCGCGCAGCAGCTGCACGGACTTGCGGATCGTCTCGGGAGAAACCTGATATTCCGACGAAAGCTTCGAGCGCCCGGAGAGCTTTTCCCCCTCTGCAAGCTGCCCGTCCGCGATCCGCACGGCTACGGAAACCGCAATCCGCATATATTGCGGGAGTTCTTCATTTTCCATCGCGGAATCCCCTCCTTTTTCCCGGAATAGAACTATTATATCAACTGACAACCTTCTTTTCAAGAAAGATTTTCAGTTTTTTGAATAAAAAAACAAGGCTGCGGAAAAGCAGCCTGAAAAAAGCGGCCGGGGAAGACAGAAAAACTGGCTTCCCCGGTTTTTGATGTGATCAGCAGCCTCAGCTGATGGATACGACGAACTGCCAGACCGGCTCTGCCAGAAAAAAGCCCAGCGCAGCCGAGCAGACGTTGGCGCACAAGCCGCACAGGAACGCGCGGCGCTTTGACCGGCCCCTGAGTGCGGCGCGGTAAATAAACGCCTCCAGCAGCGCGATCACCAGCTCTGCCGGGAAGAAGAGCATGAAATATCCCGGCCCGACGCCATTGTTGACGGCGAACAGCGCGAAATACCCGTGCAGCAGCCCCTGCGTCACGAGATTGACGAGCAGGAACGGCTTCCAGTTTTCTTTCAGCTTGAACCCGAACAGGAACAGCACCACAAGCTCGATCAGAATCGTCGGCACAAACGTCGCGGCGAATTGCAGCAGATATCCCACGGACTGCAAAGGCGGCTTTGCCGTTTTCGCCGTCCAGTCGACCGTGACGGAGGACTGCAGCGTCCTGCGCGTCAGCACATCCGACAAAAACGTCTCGCCGGAGGCCGTGACCATCAGAATGCGGTATGTCTCCGGAACGCCGTAGTAGCGGAAGCTGTGCAGCATCGCGCCGGAGCCGTCCGGCTCGCCCGTCAGCTCGCCCCAGATGGGTGCGCGCGTGGAACCCTGTGCAATGCAGGCGTGCCAGCCTGACGGAACAGCCGCGCGGAGCGCGGCCAGCAGCGCCGGGTCAAGCTCCCGCTCGTCCAGGTCATAGAGATTTTTCGCCCAGTCGCCCGTGTCCAGCAGATCGAGATAATACTCCTCCTGCGGCGGCTGCTCGACCCGGACGACCAGCTGCGGCTTGGGGCCGAAGTCGGCGAAGACTGCTGTGGTCAGCAGCAGAAGCACGGCGAGCAGGAGCGAAAGTCTTTGCAAGAAGCGTTTCATTTTTTTCTCCTTTGTCAAGTGTTACGTGATGACGAAGCCTCCGTTGACAGGCAGAACCTGCCCGGTGACAAACGCTGCGTCTGCCAGATAGACCATCGCCCGCGCGATGTCCTCCGGCGTGCCCAGCCGCTCGATGGGCGTCTGCTGCCGCAGACCCTCCATAACGCTGGGGTCTACGTGCGCGCACATATCGGTCTGGATGACGCCCGGCGCGACGGCGTTCACGCGGATGCCGGACGGCCCCAGCTCCTGCGCTAGCGCCTTGGTCAGAGCGAGGATCGCGCCCTTCGTCGCCGAATACGCCGCCTCGCACGACGCGCCGATCTGCCCCCACATGGAGCTGACGTTGAGGATACAGCCGGACTGCTGCCGCAGCATATGGGGAAGGGCTGCGCGGATGCAGTAAAACGCGCCGTCGACGTTGACGGCAAACAGCCTGTGCCAGCGTTCGGGTGTGATGGTGTTGATGAGCGCATAATCCGCGATCCCGGCGTTGTTGATGAGAAGATCTGTGCCGGGAAGCTGTGCAAACGCGGCGTTCACCGCCGCCTCGTCCGCAACGTCGCAGCGGACGGCAAGCGCGCCGGTCTCGGCGGCGACAGCCGCCGCCTTTTCGTCTTCCTTTTCATAGAAAAACGCGACCCGGTCACCGCGCGCGGAAAACGCGCGCACGGCTGCGGCCCCGATGCCGCGCGAGCCGCCGGTAATCAAAACATTCATAAATAGCTCCTCGCCCCGGCGCGGCTGACCGCTCCGGGGCGTTTTCCGGTTATCGTTTTCTGGTCTTGGTCTTGTGGTCGGAATAGGCGCGGATGGAGGACATTTTGCTGTCCGACTCGGACATGAACTGCTTGAGCATATCGTCGAACGATTTCTGCTGCGGCGCGGACGGCTGCTGCCGGTTCGGCTGCGCCTGACGCTGCTGGAAGCTGCCGCGCGGGCGCTGGGTCTGCTGCCGCGTGGGCGCAGGCAGGGTGCGCTTGATGGAAAGATTGATCTTTCCGCCTTCCAGTCCGATGACCATGACCTTGACAGTCTGGCCCTCGGTCAGATACTCGTGCAGATCGCTCACATAGGCGTGCGCGACCTCGGAAATGTGGACAAGTCCGGTCGTGTTTGCGTCCAGCGCGACGAACGCGCCGAATTTGGTCAGGCTCTTGACAGTTCCTTCAACAATTTCTCCAACCTTCAACTGCATCTTTCTATCCTGGTCCCCCATTTTGTTTAGTCACCGACATCTTCAAAGACGATCTCACCCTCTGATACCATGCCGAGTTGGTCGCGCGCGACCTGTTCCAGCCCCTCTGGCGTGTCGAGCGCGTCGATCGAGCTCTGCAGCCGGTCATTTTCCTGCTGTGTGCTTGCGATGGAGCTTGTCAGCCCGGCAGCCTCTGCTTCCTTTTCGCTGATCTGGGAGCGAAGGCGCACCAGGGTAACAGTGGCGTACACAACGAGGATCAGAATCACCAGCTTGACCAGCAGAGACGACTTGACGAATTTCATTCCGGCGTCTGCTCCTTTCCAGTTGTGCGTGTTTCCAATCGAGAATATGCTTACAGGTCATTGTACCCCATTTTCGGAAGCTTGCAAAGAGGGTTTTTGAAATTTTTTTGAGAAATTTCAAAAAAAAGCGCACAGGCGCGAACAGCGTCCGCAAAATCCGCCCCAGCAGACGGAAAAGTCCTCGGAACACGCGCAGCATAAGCGGGCTGAGCGTCAGGAAATACAGAACGGCGGTCAGAAATACGGCGAGGAACACATACAGCCGGAACTGCCCCTGTCCCGCCGTGAGCGCGAAGGACAAAAACGAGGCCGTGAGCAGCAGGCCGAACAGCGCGTCCGCCGCAAGTCCCGTCCGCGGGCAAAGCTGCCGCAGCGCACGCAGCAGATCGTAGGCCAGACACAGCCCCAGCCCCAGCAGCGCTCCCTGCGCAAAGGTCAGCGCCTGCGCCGAGACAGGGATCTCCATCAGCCGAACAGGCGGGCGAAAAAGCCGCCGCGCGGGATATCGTCCTCATACGAGATCGCGTCGACGCTCCCGTCGACCAGGACCTGCCCGCCGTCGATAGACAGCTGCTGCAGATGCAGTCCCTGTCCGCGGATGGACATCGGGCCGCGCGTGGAGGTCAGAAGGATCTCCGTGTCGTCAAAGCTTTCGACCTCCAGAACGCCTGTGATGGAAAGACGGCTGCGCGAGTCGAGCGTCAGCCGGTGCGGCTGCTGGGCAAGATTCGTTTCGATCAGCGCCTGCTGCATGGTATCATCCTTTCTTCTGTCCGGGTATGCCGGCTTCTCCCTACATATATACGCAGGAAACAGGATCGTATGCAGCAATATGATCCGCTATATTTCGCGGTACATGGCCGCCGCGTCGTCCTTGCGCACGGCCTCGGCCACGGCGAGCACCTCGACCGTAACGGTCCGTGCGCCGAAGGCGATGGAAATATGATCGCCGACCTTCACGTCATAGCTGGCCTTGGCCGGCTTGCCGTTGACCGTCACGCGGGTATTGTCGCAGGCCTCGTTCGCGACCGTGCGGCGCTTGATGAGGCGGGAAACCTTCAGATATTTATCAAGTCTCATGCTGTCTGCCTTTCTGCCGGAGGCTCCGGTAATGTGTTTCTGTTATCATACCGCGAACCGCCGCTCTGTGTCAACGTCCGGAAGCGCTTTGCTGTCTGAGGATTTTGCGGTTGACGGCCCGTGCAGCGGCAGCTACAATAAAAGAAAAACGCAAAGGAGAATCTGCAATGGACGTAACGCGGATCCCGAAGATCGAGCTGCACCTGCATCTGGACGGCGCAGTGCCGCCGGAGACGATGTGGCGCATGGCGCAGGAAAAGCACGTTTCGCTGCCGGTGGACACGCTGGACGAATTTTACGCTTGGCTGGTCAAGACGGCGGACTGCCGCGACGTGAATACCTATCTTGCCCGCTTTGAACTGCCCCTGCAGCTCATGCAGGATGCGCCAGGCATCACGCGCATCACCTGCGATGTGCTCACGACGCTTGCGCGGCAGGGACATATTTACGACGAGCTCCGGTTTGCGCCGCAGCTGCATACGCGTGCCGGACTGCGGCAGCAGGACGCCATCGAGGCCGTGCTGGCCGGGCGGGAGCAGGCGCTGCGCGCCTTCCCGGACTATCGCTGCGGCATTCTGCTGTGCTGTATGTGCATCGGCCCGGAGACGGCCAACATGGCGGAAAACCTTGAAACCGTGCGGCTGACGCAGGAATATCTCGGCTCCGGCGTTGTGGGGATGGACTTGGCGGGCGCGGAGGGGATTGT
>ERZ1027061.1037-NODE-1037-length-11609-cov-5.083781_pt1 | contig 11609 bp, 12 predicted proteins | sample MGYA00519283_ERZ1027061 | MGnify/ENA primary metagenome ERZ1027061 (study PRJEB26926, sample SAMN06164849) | human gut metagenome | biome: ENVO:00009003; feature: ENVO:2100002; material: ENVO:00002003 | host: Homo sapiens | place: USA | collected 2012 ... | reverse complement strand
ATAAGAGACAGTCACAGGACATACCGAGGTGAATACCGCTGTGTCTGAGCCAGTCATCAGTGTGACCATGATGGGAAAACAGGCAGGACATAGTGATGATGCAGACCTGCGCGGACTAAAACGACCAGCCGGTATGGACATAGTTATGTGCGGACAGACTGGTGTTGGGGGAACTTTGCAGCTCTACTATGATAATCAGAAGGATCTTTTTGAGCGGTATTCAAAAAGTTATCTGAGCCCTGTGGAACGTATGGAAAGCCTGCTGTTGCTTGGCGGTCAGGTTGATATAGCGATGAAACACGACTGTGTGTACGCTCATGATATATCAAGGGGTGGCGTGTTTGCGGCTCTCTGGGAGATGGGAGATGCACAGAAGTGTGGTTTTGAGGTATGCCATGATGATATTCCTATATTGCAGGAAACGATAGAGATATGTGAACATACAGGTGACAATCCATACATGATAGACGGCTGCGGCGGTGCACTGTTTATAGTGCAGGATGGAGAAAAACTGGCGGACGCACTCTATGATGTGGGATATGAAGCAGCGGTCATTGGACATTTGACAGATAGTAGTGACAGAGTTGTGGTGCATGATGATGAGAGAAGATTCCTCACGCCACCGCGCTATTTGTAAATGTTTGGTATAGGAGGAGTAAGATGTTAAATATAGTTTTACACGAGCCGGAGATACCGGCGAATACTGGAAATATAGGAAGAACATGTGTGGCAGCAGGTGCAAGACTGCATCTCATAGAACCTCTGGGATTTCAGATCAATGAAAAACAGTTAAAACGTGCCGGGCTTGATTACTGGGACAAGCTGGATGTGACAACATATGTGAACTTCGAGGATTTTCTTGCAAAGAATCCCGGAGCAAAAATATACATGGCGACGACCAAGGCCAGAAAGAAGTATACAGACGTAAGGTTTGAGGATGATGCATACATAATGTTTGGCAAGGAGAGTGCCGGTATACCGGAGGAGATCCTGGTCGACTATAAGGATACAGCGATCAGAATCCCGATGTTCCCGGACATCCGTTCATTAAACCTTGGCAACTCTGTGGCGATTGTGCTCTACGAGGCACTCAGACAGAACGACTTTCCGGGGCTTGAAGAAACAGGCAACCTACACCGCCTAAATTGGGACATGCAATAGAGGGGGACCCACTTGCGGGGGAATAGGCTGTTGCGTCTGGCGCAAGCCAGACGTGTCACATTGCAAGCATCAAAATAATACAAAGGGGGAAGATACATGGCATATCCTACCAGCGGAAAGAAGATGCTCAACATCTGTATTCTGGACATATTGAAGAATTATACGGATTGTGATCACACGATGGATCAGAAGGATATCATGAGAAAACTGAAAGAAGATTATGATATCACAGTTGACAGAAAATCTGTAAAGGCAAATCTTGACTGTCTGATCGACTATGGATATGAGATAGAATTTACAGAGACAGAGCGTATCAAAAAGGATGGAACAAAGGAGATCCTTACATCAAACTGGTACTACAATCATGAATTTGATGATTCCGAACTCAGAATGATGATAGACAGTATTTTGTTCTCAAAGACTATTCCTGCCGGACAGGCCAGTCAGCTCATCGATAAGATAGCGGGACTCTCGAATATATATTTCACAAATAAAATGACCCATGTCAGCAGCCTGCCGGGTCTGGAGCATACAAGCAATCAGCAGACACTGTACAATGTCGGCTTGATAGATGACGCTATTTCAGAAAAGAAACAGATATCATTTGTGTATAACAATTATTGGGAGGACAAGAAACTTCATCCGCGACGTGAGGAACCGTATATAGTCAATCCGTATCAGATGGTCGCAAATGATGGGAAGTATTATCTTGTATGTAACTATGATAAGTATGACACTCTGTCAAATTATCGTGTGGACAAAATGACACAGGTTAAGATAGTTAACAAGCCGATTAAAAGCCGTGATAAAGTCAAGGGCATGGAGCATGGTCTCAATCTGCCGAAGCATATGGCAGAGCATATATACATGTTTGCCGACGAACCGGTTACGATAATACTCCGAGTGAAGAAGTCAGCTATATCAGATATAGTGGACTGGTTTGGAAGCAATTTTGATGTGGTGGATGAGAGTATTGCCAGACAGTATGATGGATTCCGTGAAACCACGGATGCCGTGACGTATGTAAGACTTGTGTGCAGCCGTCAGGCCATGTCACACTGGGCGATGCAGTACGGAACATCGGTGGAGGTTATATATCCTACGGAGCTTCGAACCCAGATCGGTGAGGCTGTAAAGGAAATGAATAACAGATATAATGATTAATAATAGTCCTTGAGATGACGGACAATAAAAAATTTAAAGATGTAATATATGGAACTGGCAAGACTGGTGATGGAATACAGAGAATGGAAAGAGATGTAAGGTGAATTAAAAAGCCCCGGGTACTACAACAGAGATTTTCTCTGGGTAATACCCGGGCTTTGATGTTTTATTAGTATTTATGAGTCTTTGATCCTGAACTTGCCATTTTTTTTAACGTCAGATGACGACATCTTCGTTTCTGGTTGATGTTTTGTTTGCTGGACATGTACGGGTTTGATAGGAACCTGCATATCCTTTTCCTTAGGAAGAGAGAACACGAACTCACTTCCCTCGCCCTCCTCAGATGTTAGGGTGATCTGCTCGCCGTGAGCTTTGATGATCTCCTTGGTGATGGCAAGACCAAGTCCGGTTCCGGTCTTGTCCTTTCCCCTGCTTGGGTCAGTTTTGTAGAATCTTTCAAATACCTTTTTTTGGGCATCTTTGGGAATACCCACGCCCTCGTCTTTGACACTTGTAAAGATTTTGTTGTCCTTTTCTGTCACCTGAACTCTTATCTGTCGACCTTCCGGTGTGAATTTGATTGCATTGTCTACCAGATTGTATATTACCTGCTGTATCTTGGTCCTGTCTGCGTACACAATGGTGTTGTCGGTCAAAAATACGCTGTCAAGAAATATTCCTCTGTCCTGACATCTCTTTTCAAATGTATTCACGGTAGGTGTTATTATATCTCTTATATCAAAGTTTGATTTGTCAAGCTGCAGGTCGAACGAGTCGAAGTTGTTAAGTTCCAGAAGTCCTTGTGTCAGCTTGGTAAGTCGCTGCGCTTCATTAAGCACTATTCCTAGATATTTTTCGTGCCGCTCGAGCGGAATGGTTCCATCCAGCATGGCTTCGATGTATCCCTTTATGGACGTCAAAGGAGAACGGAAATCATGGGATATGTTGGAGATAAATGATTTCCGGTATTCGTTAGAACGGCTGAGTTCGTCTGCCATCTCCTCCATATATCTTGCCAGCTCTCCAAATTCATTGTTGGCGGTCACATTTACACGTGCATTGAAGTTTCCTTGCGCATATGATTTTGAAGTCTTGATGATCTCACGTATAGGTTTTAACAGGCTGTTGGACATGAGCATAAGCGCTATCATTGCTATGAGCATGAGGATTAAAAATGGCACGAATGTCGTTGACAACATACGACTCATGATGTCATGCTTAAAAGTCATGGGGGATGTCAGGATAATAGTGCCCATGTAGTTGTTCCAATAATATAACGGCTGCCCAACTGTTAAAGTTTCACTTGAATAATATCCGTTTAGTGTGTTCTGGTAGCAGAATGCAGATGTCAGATCCTCTTTGTCCACATAATTTTTCAGTGAATCGGCCTTGCTGTTTATCTTTGATCCGCTGGACTCGTCGGATCTGAATATGATGTTGCTTTTACTGTCCGTGAGCCATATTTCCATATCCAGTGTATCCGCAGCATGCTGCAGATCACTGTATAAGGTTTGGCTGTCGATGTCGCCGTTGCTGTATTCGGTGATAGATCCGTCTGCAAGCAGTGTAATTTCCTTTTTCATGGTGGATTGGCGTTCTGCAAGCACTGAATTCTGGGACGTTGATATATTGGATATCATAAGGAATGCAAATATCAGTACGACCAGGATTACAAATCCGACCACGATTTTGTCAAATGCAGTTTTTTTCATTACGATCTCCATTCGAACTTGTAGCCAATGCCCCATACTGTGGCAATGCTCCAGTTGTGATTGTTGTTTAGCTTTTCGCGAAGTCTCTTTATATGTACATCTACTGTCCTGGTGTCACCTACGTACTCGTATCCCCACAGCTTGTCAAGCAGCTGCTCTCTGGTAAATACTTGGTTTGGTCTGCTCGCAAGGAAGTATAGGATCTCCAGTTCCTTTGGCGGCATCTCCAGATTGCGTCCCTCAAATGTGACAGTATAGTTGGAGATGTTGACAACAAGTCCATCGTACTCCACAAATGTTCCGACATGATCTGCGCTTGTGACATCATAGGTGGAAGACTGGTTCTGTTTCTGTGTGTCCCCGGTCATGGCTGATCTTCTGAGAAGTGCGCCAACTCTTGCAACCAGCTCATTTGAGTCGAAAGGTTTTACAATATAATCGTCGGCACCGATCTTCAGGCCGAGAACCTTGTCAAATACCTCACCTTTGGCAGACAGCATGATGATAGGCGTGTTCGATGTCTTTCTTATCTCTGTACATACCTGATATCCATCCATTCCTGGCAGCATGACGTCCAGGAGAACCAGATCAGGGGAATATTCTTCAAATAACTGCAAAGCCTCAGTGCCGCTGGCGGCAATCTCGGTCTCGTAACACTCTTTATTTAGGTAGAGAGATATAAGCTCTGCGATGTTCTCATCATCGTCTACGATGAGAATATTATTTTTTCCCATATATGATAGACCTCCTATTATAATTCTACGATGGTGACTCCTGCGTCACCTTCTCCAAATTCACCTAGTCGAAATGATTTAACATGTGGCTGCGACTTCAGGAATTGGTGTATTCCTTTTCGGAGAGCTCCGGTGCCTTTGCCGTGAATTATGGTCACTTTGTGCAAATGAGCCATCAAGGCATCGTCAAGGAATCTGTCCACAAGGGAGGTTGCCTCATCCACAGTCATTCCTAGTACATTTATCTCAGGCTTGATGTTCATCATCCTTGCCATGCTCTTGCCGCCGGTGACAGTTGCCTTCTGAGGTTTAGCCTTTTCGTGCTCAACCAACAGAAGATCAGTAGGCGGGAGTGCTGCGCTGATTATACCCATCTGAACTTTCAGCTTGCCTTTTGAGTCAGCCAGAGCTGTTATGGTTCCCTCAGAGTTCATGCTGATAACATGAACTGTATCGCCCACCTTGAAGTCGGATGCTTTGTGATCAGACTTTATAGTTTTGCGCTTTTCTTCATTCATCTTGCCAAGATCGTTTATCTTTGCACGGAGTTTCTGCCTTTCAGCTTCCATAGCCTTTGCATCGGCCTTTGCTGGATTCGTAGTCCATTTGTTGTATTTCCTAATGGCAGAATCAGCCTCTGCCTTAGCCTCCTCTATGATCTCGGATGCCTCCTGCCTTGCTTTGGCAAGGATCTCGTTCTTCTTGTCTGAGAGCTCAGAGTCTTTCATTTGAGCTCGCTCATGGAGCTGTCTTGCGTCCTCCTTGAGTCTTGCGATGTCAGCTTTGTCCTGCTCTATCTCGCGTTTGCTTCTCTCAAGATCTGCGATCAGTGTCTCAAAGTCCACTGTATCATTGTCGATATTTGCCTTTGCGCTCTCTATTATGTTCTCATCTATACCAAGTTTCTTGGCTATGGCAAATGCATTTGATTTGCCTGGAATACCGATCATAAGTTTGTATGTCGGCTGAAGCGTTGCCACATCAAACTCGCAGCTTGCATTTTCGACTCCAGGAGTACTCATGGCAAATGTTTTTAGTTCGCTGTAGTGCGTGGTCGCCATACATCTGACACCCATATCATTGAGGTGGGACAGGATGGCTATAGCGAGGGCTGCACCTTCAACAGGATCGGTACCACCGCCAAGCTCGTCGAAGAGAACCAGACTTCCATGGGTTACATGGTTCAGTATATATACGATGTTGCTCATGTGTGATGAGAAAGTGGACAGGTTCTGTTCGATACTCTGCTCATCTCCGATATCGGCAAATACATCATCAAACACGGTGAGTCGGGAGCCGTCAAGTGCAGGAATATGGAGTCCTGATTGTCCCATGAGGGAGAAGAGCCCCAGAGTCTTCAATGAGACGGTCTTACCGCCTGTGTTCGGGCCAGTCACAATGAGGAGGTTATAGTCCTCACCGAGCTTGATATCCACAGGCACAACTGTGTGTTTTTCCAACAAAGGATGCCTGCCCTGCCTGATATCAACAATTCCATCGGTGTTAAATATAGGCTCGGTTCCTTTGTAGCTTCTTGCGAAGAATGCCCTTGCAAATATAAAGTCGAGTTCAGCCAGAGTGTCAAAATCATACTTGATGTATTCTATCTCAGCTGCGGTCTGGGCAGATAGTGATTCCAGGATCTTCTCTATCTCGGCAAGCTCCTGATTGTCAAGGTCCTTCAGCTCATTGTTCAGATTCACTATAGCCATAGGCTCGATGAACACAGTGGCTCCTGTAGAAGACTGGTCGTGTATCATACCAGGAAAATGATTCTTGTACTCGGCTTTAACCGGGATACAGTATCGTCCGTTTCTCATGGTTACAAGATTGTCCTGGAACATGGTCTGCTTACTTGTGTCGCTAACGAGCTTTGCAAGCTGGTTGTGCAGCTTCTCATTGGTGAGACGTTTGTTCCTTCGAACTGCCTTGAGACCGGAGGAGGCATCATCAGCAATCTCGTTCTCCGAGACTATACACCTGTGTATCTCTCTGGAAAGGTGCTCCAGTGGCATGAGTTCCAGGAATCTTGTGCGCAGGCAGTCCGGGCATGTGGTGCCGTCCGGATTCATGCTCAACCCCAGCATTTTATTTGCAGATTTTTCTTCTTCTATCTGTTCCCTGCTGCGCCTTCTGGTGTCGGTCATACTGGTTCCCTCGTTTTCACCATATCTCTTGGCTGTTGCAGCAAGATCAAGCATGCTTGCCACATCGAGCAGCTCTGCGGTGGTAAGGATTCCCTCGACCTCAAGCCTCTTAAGAGAAGGACCTACATCCTTTAACCCGGCAAACGACAGATTGCCCTGGGTGTTCAGTCTTCTCAAAGCGTCTCGTGTCTCCTGCTGGAGAGTTTCTATCATCCCCAGATCCTTACGCGGCTTTATACGCTGGCATTTTCTTTTGGCCATGGGAGATGAGGCAAATGTGGTCAGCATCTCAACTATCTTATTGTATTCAATAACTCTTAATGTTCGTAAATTCATTTCATGTAATCCTTGTTTATGTATTTGTATATTATATATAGTATGTAATGCGCATGCGCACAGTAAAAATCGATAAGTGCTGTAAATGCGCAGTTATATATGCGTAAAGTCTCAAATCAAACACATACATAATTGATTATACCCCTTATAATTATAGAGCGTCAACATATTGCAGGTGTAGAAATATGCACATTTTCCCTTATTAATCAAAGCCGGTGGTTGCGGGAGGAAACTAAAACTGATATGATAAAATATAGTTTAATTCGGGAAAATGAAAGAGCTGATGACTGACATAAGTTGTACAGCACAAAAAGAAGAGGAGAAAGAGACGAATGAAAGAGTTGTTACAGTTTTTGCTGGGGATAGTTTTGATGATAGCAGGCGGCGTAATGTTCCTGAAAAATGTTGTAGTGTCCGACTGGGGAATGCTCAGTTCACTGTTCCGCATAGGCGGCGGAGTGAATGTCGGTGGAATATTTATAGTTCTGCTGGTGATCGCATTTATAGCATTGCTTGTAAAGCCGAATATGGGAACAGGTCTCGTGTTTACCGGACTTTGTATAGCATTTTTTGTATGCATCATCATCTCACTTAATGTATCACTCAGATACATGTCAGGACTTGAACTTACCCTGATACTTGGAACACTTTGCGTGGGAATCGCATTTGTTATCAAGGGATTATTCGGTGTGAGAAAACTTGACCGTGATGAGACAAGGAAGAATGGAAAGGCAGCTTCCAACAAGCTGCATGAATACGACAAGATGTAATAAAACACATTGGAAAGTATACATGATATCATGCTTAAGTATGGTGACTATAATACAGGCGGTTATGAAAATGTAGAGTAAAGACTGGATTTTCGTAACCGCCTAATGTATTCTTATATATGATCGCAAAAAGTATATATTAACAATAAAGATAGAAAGAGGAAACAAAAATGGTATTTATAACAGATTTCAACGAAGGCGATATGATATCAAATGTCTATCTCTGCAAGAATAAGCAGGTAGGCACCACAAAATCAGGAAAGACATATTACAATCTTGAACTTGTGGATAAGACGGGAAGTATAGCCGGAAAGGTCTGGGAGCTGACAAATGCAATCGGGCACTTTGAGGCAAAGAACTTCATCAAGGTGGATGGACAGGTGACATCATTTAACAATGAGCTCCAGCTCAACATCAAGAAGATCAGGATCGCAGACGAGGGAGAGTACGTTGAGGCTGATTATATGCCATGTACCAAGAAGGATATAGAGCAGATGTACAAGGATCTGATGGCTCTTGTGGATTCACTGGATAAGGACTACTACAAGATACTCCTGAAGAAATTCTTCGCCGAAGATCCTGCGTTTGTAAAGGAATTCAAGAATCACTCGGCAGCGAAGTCGATACATCACGGATACATAGGAGGACTTCTTGAGCACTCACTGGCAGTTGCCAAGATGTGTGACTACTACACCACATATTATCCAGTGCTCAATAGGGATCTGCTGATCACGGCGGCACTTCTCCACGACATTGGCAAGGTCTACGAGATCTCCAAGTTCCCAGAGAACGACTACACAGATGCAGGTCAGCTTCTCGGACACATTGTCATGGGCACAATGATGATCCGCGACAAGATAAATACTATAGAGAACTTCCCTGCAAAGGCTGCAAATGAGCTGGAGCACTGCATACTTGCCCACCATGGGGAGCTTGAGTATGGCTCACCAAAGAAACCTGCACTCGTCGAGGCACTGGCACTGTCCATGGCGGACAACACAGATGCCAAGATCCAGACATTTATCCAGGAACTGGATGCGGCGAAGGACAACAATGGCTGGCTGGGCTTTAACAGGGCATTGCAGTCAAATATAAGAAAGACGTCGGATAATTAATTAGGAACATCCCCACGTCATGAGGAGTGTCCACGTGCCATGAAAAATGTATCATGCCACGGTCAGATTAAGACAGATGGACGATCTTCAAGGCATAAGATAGCTCCATAACGGCAATAGGAAGAGAGATAGTATATGTCAAATAATAGGAACAGTAGGATACCTAAAAATAATAGACAAGCAAATGCTGATAAGGTCACACTTGTCAAGAATGAGGATTATCAGGTGCTCATCGAGGATATGGGCAATGACGGAGAGGGCATAGGACACGTTCAGGGCATGACTGTATTTGTCAAGGATGCCGTGGTGGGCGATCTGGCAGAGTTGAAGATAGTAAAGGTGAAGAAAAACATAGCATACGGAAGATTGATGAAACTCATCACACCATCTCCGTATCGTGTGGAGCCGGTGTGCGATAAGGCGAAGCGGTGCGGCGGATGCACCATGCAGCAGATTTCATATGAAAAGCAGCTTGAATACAAGTGGAACAAGGTGAAAAACTGTCTGCAGAGGATCGGCAAGATTGAGAACGTGGAAACCATCATGGAAAAGCCAGCCTACGGCATGGACGAACCATTTCACTACAGGAATAAAGCACAGTTTCCTGTCGGCAGGGACAGAGACGGCAACGTTGTGATCGGATTTTATGCGGGCAGAAGTCACGATATCATAGACACAGAGAGCTGTGCAATCGGTGCACCTGTGAATGATAAAATAGTTGCTATCATCAGAAACTTCATTGATGACAATCACATATCAACCTACGATGAGGAGACTGGAAGAGGTCTGGTCAGACATATCCTTATCAGAGTTGGATTTACCACCAAGGAGATCATGGTTTGCCTTGTGACAAATGGCAGCAAGCTGCCGCACAGTGAGGCTTTGATAGATGAACTGGTTAAGATAGACGGCATGACATCCATTTGCCTGAACGTAAACATGGAGAATACGAACCGGATACTCGGCGATAAGTGCATAACCCTCTGGGGACAGTCATACATCACGGATTATATCGGAGATATCAAATATCAGATATCTCCATTGTCCTTCTACCAGGTAAATCCTGTCCAGACAAATGTCCTGTACAACAAGGCTCTGGAGTATGCTGACCTGTCCGGCAATGAGACCGTGTGGGACATGTACTGCGGAATAGGAACCATATCCCTGTTCCTCGCCCAGAAGGCAAAGAAGGTATATGGAGTGGAGATCGTTCCACAGGCTATAGACGATGCAAGACATAACGCTGAGATCAACGGGATCACAAATGCCGAGTTCTTCGTCGGCAAGGCAGAGGAAGTCGTACCTGATATATACAAGAAGGGGGGCGATGGCTCCCACGCAGACGTCGTAGTCGTTGATCCACCGCGAAAGGGCTGTGATCAGGTCCTTCTGGATACTCTGGTTCATATGGCACCAGAGCGTATCGTCTATGTGAGCTGTGACCCGGCAACCCTGGCAAGGGATGTGAAGATTCTTCAGGAGAAGGGGTATGCGGCGAAGAAGGTGGCGGTTGTGGATCAGTTTTGCCATAGTGGGCATGTGGAGAGCGTCTGTTTGCTCAGCAAAGTACAGAACTGTTATTAGTGGTTTGAGTGGATGAGAATGATATTATTGAATGTTCAGACTTGATTGGAGATGAAGAAATGTTATTTATATGTTACCCAAAATGTTCAAACTGTCAGAAGGCTAAAAAGTGGTTAGATGAACATAATATAGAATATACTGAGCGTCATATTGTAGAGGCGAATCCTGGATATGATGAATTGAAGGAATGGTATGGAAAGAGTGGTCTGCCGCTTAAGAAATTTTTCAATACCAGTGGACTCCTTTATAAAGAAATGAAACTTAAAGATAAGCTTCCTGAAATGAGCGAAGAGGAACAGTTACAGCTGCTTGCAACAAATGGGATGTTGGTGAAACGACCATTGGTTATAGATGGTAACACTGTACTTGTCGGATTCAAAGAAACGGAATGGCTGAAAAAGTATCTATAGCTGACAGCAACGGCTAATCATATTAAAATGTATTATTAATTGGCTCCGGTCTTGGGGGCTTTGTATGCCAATATTGACTGGATCGCATCGCTTGTCTTTAAATAATCATCGGTAAGAAATTCAAGTCTCTGACGTCCAGACTCCTCTATATGATAATATATGCGTGTTTTTCTCTCAGAATCTGCGGTGCTTGATACATAACCGGCATCTACGAGCTGGTATAGTATAGGATATATAGATCCGGTGGGAAAGTGCATACTGTCCCCGGTCATTTCTGAGATAAGATATGTAAATTCAAGACCATATAAATCGCCCTGACATAAAATGTGCAGTATTGCCAGTTCTAGCATTCCATATTTTGTTTTATTGATAGGATCTGGTTTTGTTAAGTTGTTTTCATTTTTCATATAAATATCACTCCCCCGATATATTTTTGCAATACTATATTATTACTGTCTCTTATACACATCTGACGC
>ERZ1027061.1029-NODE-1029-length-11688-cov-3.815525_pt1 | contig 11688 bp, 7 predicted proteins | sample MGYA00519283_ERZ1027061 | MGnify/ENA primary metagenome ERZ1027061 (study PRJEB26926, sample SAMN06164849) | human gut metagenome | biome: ENVO:00009003; feature: ENVO:2100002; material: ENVO:00002003 | host: Homo sapiens | place: USA | collected 2012 ... | reverse complement strand
CGTTTACCGACATCGAGATGGTGTTCAACGAGGAGTGTAAAGCGGTAGACTGGATATTTCGCTATGCAAACGAAGCACTTGCAAGGCTGGAAAAGCTCCCGCTCGAAAAGCTGGTCGGACAATCTTTTGGTACGCTGTTCAGCAATATGGACGCTAAGTGGCTGAAAGGATATGAGCGTTCTACGCTTTACGGCGAAACGCTTGAACTTATGGACTACAGCCCCGAGATAGATACGCATCTTAAGGTAATATGCTTTCCGACCTTCAAGGGACACTGCGGATGTATCCTGTTTGACGTTGATAAGATATGGTTTGTACAGCACAGTGAGGACTCCGCAAAGACATTGGCGAGATATTACGCAAAACTGCCGAATAACAAGTAAAGTAAACAATATAATCTGTGCCGCCTATTTGGGCGGCATTTCAGATTTTTACTACAAACTTAGACCCCGCTCAAATGAGCGGGGTCAGCTTTATGTTGGTTTTATCTGTCTTTTTTGAGCATTGATACGCCGATAGCAACTGTTGCTATGCCGGAAATGATGTATCCGATGACAAGATCTCTGATAAAAGAACCTGTCATTGAGTCAAGACCTTCAAGCCCTGCATAAAGGTCAACCTCTTTCATAAGGTCAAAAAGTCCGAAGAACACGCCGAAGAAGCCTTCGTAACCAAGCAGGGAAAGGGCTTCTTCTATTCCCGGTTCGCTGACTATCTGCCATGCGTAGATGAACATATTGCTTACAAAAACCATTACTAACACTATTACAATGCTGATTATAAGTCCCAGTGTATCAAACTTCTTTCCGAACAGGTGATAACCGAATATTGTCGAGAATGCCATTGCAATGCCGCCGAGATATGAAATATATCCGAGCTTACCTATAAGTATCCATACGGCACAGCCTATAAGCGAGAAGACGATAGCGCCGAGTATACCCATAACAGGGTTCGCAGGCTGTGATATAGCGGTTGGTCTTCCTGCAACGAAGCATCCGTCATTGCCGAAGCTGTTCATCGGCCGTTGAACAAATCCTCCGTTATTCATAGGCTGCTGTACAAAGCCGCCGTTATTATTCATCGGTGAATATGCGGGCTGCGAAAAGCCACCATTGATAGGAGGGAGATTGCCGTTTGTCGGGGGCTTTAGCTCTGCAAGTGACTGAGCGGTTGAATATCCCGTACTTTCGGGTGCTGTTGCAGGGTCGACAGAGTCCATTGAGTTGTTGCTCGTCGCAGGGGGAAGAACCGTTGTCGGCGTAACTACAGCCTGATCATCGGCTATCGGTTGGGTCGCAGGAACGGGTATTCCGTAAATTCCAACAGCACTATTCGCTGTTTGCTGTGTCTGATTTACAGCAGGCTGCTGCATAGGCTGCGGTACAGGCTGAGAATCGACAGGCTTTGCACTCTGCGTCACAGCCGCTTTTTCTGCGGCGTCTTCTTCGCTTTGAACGCACATTTTACAAAGCTGTTTAACATTGCCGTCGGACGCCTTTGCAAAGCTCAGACCAATCGAAGAATTGCATTTAGCACAGGCGTTGCTGTAGTAGTTTGCGGAGTAATACTTTACTATATCGGTAATGAAACGCTTTATGTCAAGCACTGCCTGAGCGTCATCGTTTCCTGTGAAAAGTACAGCCGATATATTCGGCTCGCCTGCCTTGTACGCCTTTACAAAACTGTTCTCGGGCTTTGACATATATTCCTTGAAAAAGTCATCGGCAGTTTTTGTTGTGAGGGCGCTTTTTCTTGCCCACGAGTTGAAAATAATACAGTTTTTATCATTGAGTGCCAGAAGTGTAAACCCGTAGCCTACATATGTACCGCAGGCGTGGTTGTCTGCGTCAAGGGTCAGCGCCAGTTCGGGTTTTAAACGTAATAGTACGTTGCTTACCATTATATTTCCTCCAAAATTGCTTTAGTGTGATTATAAGGTGAAACCTTACTAACTAATTTTACTATATTTTAGCTTTCGTGTCAATAGAAAACGCACAGCGGACAAGTAAAATGATAATAAAAATGCTCCCGTATAACAGGGAGCAATCTTTATTGCAGCTTTAGCTATAATCAGTTAGCACGCTCAACCTTACCTGAACGAAGGCAACGAGAGCAAGCGTGTACTCTGCAAGGAGTACCGTTTACGATAGCCTTAACCTTCTGAACGTTGGGCTTAAAAGCTCTGTTTGTACGTCTGTGTGAGTGAGAAACCTTGATGCCGAAAGATACGCCCTTTCCGCAGATATCACATTTTGCCATGGGGTTTGCACCTCCTTCAATACTTGCTTTTATCTTGCGGCGGATAACGAGTCCGCCATTCACTATTTAACATATAGCGATACAACATTAATATTTTAACAGAAACCACAACAAATTGCAAGTGTTTTTTTATAATTTCTCGAAAAAATTTTACTTATCAACAACTTGTACAATTATATCAGATGTTTTCTGTGGCTTTTGTGCAATCAGAACACAAAAGTATACACGCTGTCGGGCAGTGTTTCAAAGGAAACTATGCCGTCATTTGATAGCATAGGTACCGATTTTCCGTCGCAGAGGATAGCCTCACAGCTTGACTTGATGCGGCAGACACCGCCTACGGTCGACTTTATTGTTACCGCTGTGGGATTGAAGTTTTCCCATTTTGCATCGATTACAAATCCGTGCCTTGCACAAAGTCCCGTGAACGCACCGTTTCTCCATGCGTCAGGTGCCGCAGGAAGAAGCTCTATGTAACCCTCGTGGCTCTGTATCAGCATTTCCGCAATTCCTGCGCTTCCGCCGAAGTTTCCGTCAAGCTGGAACGGAGGATGGAAATCAAACAGATTATCAAATGTACAGCCTCTCAGCAATCCCTGTAAGATAGAGTAGGCACGGTTGCCGTCCTTTACTCTTGCCCAGAGGTTGAGTTTATATGCTCTTGCCCAGCCTGTAGATTCATCGCCTCTGTCGTTGAGCGTGTTTATTGCCGCAGTCATAAGTTCGGGTGTATTTGAGTTTATCGCCTTGCCGGGATAAAGACCGAGCAGGTGGGAGATGTGACGGTGATTCTTCTGCGTCTTGCTGTGGTCGAAGTTATCATCGTCCTCCTCAAACCATTCCTTGAGAAGCCCTGTTTTCTTGCTTACGCTGAAGGGCTTGAGCTGAACTACCTGATTCTTCACGATATTACGCAGTTCTTCGTCAGTACCGAGTGCCTCGCTCGCCGTAATAAAGTCATTGTAAAGCTGTTCTATAAGGCTCTGCTCATAGGTATTGCCTATTGTCACAGGTCCGTGTTCGGGTGAGTATGTCGGTGATGAAACAAGACGCTTCTGCTTATCGTCATATATAAGCCACTGCGTATAGAAACGAACGCTTTCACGCATTATCGGATAGATATGCTCCGCAAAATATTCCTTGTCGCCTGTAAATTCAAAATACTCGTAGATATTCTGCATAAGCCATGCGACAGCCGCTGTAGACCAGCCCCAGTAGAAATCCCAGCCGGGAGCTGTCCAGCCGAACGGAGTGCTTTGCGTATGAGCGCACCAGCCGTTTTCGGGATGTTCTTCGTCCGACTTTATACCGTAATATGCTTCGGCGGACTTTCTGCCGGACGGACGCATACTGTCAAGAAAATCAACCAGAGGAGGAACAGTTTCACTGAGATTTGTATTATATGCTCCCCAGTAGTTCATCTGAAGGTTAACGTTTATATGATAGTCACAGCACCACGGAGGACAGTTGCTCTCGTTCCATACGCCCTGAAGGTTTGCAGGGAGCGAGCCTGCTCTTGACGAGCTTATAAGCATATATCTGCCGAACTGGAAGTACAGCGTTTCAAGACGGTTTGCAATGCTCCGTGAGCCGTTTTCCTTATACTCTCTTATCAGCTTGTCGCAGGGGATAATATCGTCCGTGTCCTCGTTTATTTTCAGTGTAACTCTGTCAAAAAGTGCCTTGTAGTCTGCGAGGTGCTCTTCGTAAAGTGCGTCAAAGCCCTTGCTTACGGCGTTTTCGATACGCTGATTTACTGCGGCTGAAGGGTTTACGCCTGTTCTGAATGTCGGATATTTATTTGAATAGTCGGTTGACGCTGTGAGATAGATATAAACCTCGTCTGCGTGTTCGACCATTATGCTGTCTTTTGCGTCAATAAGCTCGCCGCCCTTGTTTACCACCTTGAAAACGGTGCAGTAGCGAAGTCCGTTATCCCATAACGCACCCTCGTATGTGAGCGTATCACCGTTTGCCGTAACGCTTCCGCACTGGAGATTGTCAAGCGACAGCTTTACGCATATCCTGCGAGGCTTGTCAGAGCTTAGCTTAAGGCATATAACATTTGAAGGATAATTCGCAAAAGCCTCTCTCTTATGAACTGCGCCCTGATATGTAAACTGTGTTGTGAATATAGAATTGTCAAGGTCGAGCGTTCTTGTATAATCGGTCGCCTGAGTTTCGTCTATATTGGAGAAGGTGAGCATCATATCGCATAAAAGCTGATAAGCACCGAATCCGTCCGTTGCACCTGTCAGATGGGGGAGAAGTGCAACCGCCTCGTCATACTTTCCGTCATAGAGAAGCTGCTGTACCTGCTTCACATACTCATAGCTACCTTCTATAATGCCGCTGTTGTAGTCCGGACGGCTTTCGGAAGGACCGCCTGCCCACAGCGTTTTTTCATTCAGCACTATTTTTTCCTTTGAAATGCCGCCGAAGAAACTTGCTCCCATATAGCCGTTTCCGATAGGCTGACATTGCTGCTCCCACTTGTCAAATTCACCGGGAGCTGTAAACAGTATTTTGTTTTGCATAAGATTCCATACCTTTCTATAAGCGTTTTTAACGCTTAAAACCGCATAGGCAGAAGCCATGCGGTTTATAATACCACTATTATACCTTAACCTGACGCAAATGTCAACAACACATTGCCGATCGGTGTGAGTTAATCGAGTAAATATCTTGTTTCAAGCATTTTTGTGAGAAGCCCGAAATAATCCATTCCGGCAGCCTCAGCCGCCATAAGTGTAAGGCTGTTAAGGTCGGGTCGGTGCGGACGTGAAGCGCCCGTAAGATTAGGCTTCGGATTAAAATCGAACATCTTGAAATTTCCGTTTTTATCAGCCCTGCAATCAATACGGACAACGGCTTTCAGTCCGAGCAGCCATACCGCAAGCTCACAGCTTTTTCTAAGTGCGGTAAGCTGTGGCGTATCTTCAATAACACGGCTGTTTTTTACTACCGGAACATCTCCGTTATACGGCGCTATGCCGTTTTTCTGATCAAACCGTTCTATAAACGGCAGGGAAGTGCCGTCGGGGAAAACGGTAAGTGTAACTTCCGTACCGCTGAGGTATTCTTCAGCCATCATAGTGTCGCCGTATCTGCCTGAAGCAAAGGCGGTATCACGGGCTTTGATAAATTCTTCGGGGGTATCGCACTTTACAACACCCTGACTTCCTCTGCCCCTTATTGGCTTTAGTACGCAAGGATATCCCCCGTTGTAGACAGTATCGGCAGTGACAAGGAAGTCCGTCACGGCAGGCAGTTCATTTTGTAAAAGCAGAGTGTTAGTACTGAATTTGTCATCGTACATTTCAACGTCTTTTGTTCTGTGTCCAACAACATATATTCCGTTGAAATCGTCTATCGGGTGACCTTTATAAAGCACGGTGTTGAGCCACAGCGTGTCCGCTCCCTTGTCAATCGCTTGCTGTATTCCCTCGTTGGTATCGGGAAAGCACCAGTCTGTGTCATTATATACGTCGGGATTTTCTGCAGGCGTTATAACGTCAGTACCGCCGTTTCTCAAGCAGTATGCCATATCGGCACAGCCGTCACTGTATCCGCCGGGCTTCATCGGCTTTTTAATGCCGTTTATTATTGGCGGTTCTTTTGCCTGATATATAAAAGCTACTTTCATGCGTTTATCCTTTCCTGAAAAAAACTATCCCACTCTTGATGTGGGATAACTGTATTTCTACCGAATAAGTCTGTGTACCTTTCTCCTCAGCCATTTTTCGTAAACGTAGGAAAGCTGGCTCAGACATACGTCATAGCAGACAAATGTAAAGTTTCCGATAAGCCAGAAAGCAAGCACCGCAAACTGTCCGAATCCTGCGAAATCTTCAATAAGCTGTCCCATACCAAGCACGTTCAGAAGCAGTGCGTATATCGCAACAACGGGGACATTGAAACAAATAAAACGCAGAAGGAATGACAGCACAGCAGGCTTTACTTTGGTGAGCAGGTCACGGATAACGGGATAATATCCGAAGAATCCCGTGAACAGCAGCTTTGACTCTATATCCGGTGTCAGAAGCAGTGCAAGTAAAGCCACAGCCGCATAGCAAAGAAGCGCCCATTTCCTGCTTATTTCACGGTATATTATCCATACGACAAGACCTGCCACCGCAGGCAGTATATATACGCCTATCGGGATAAAGCCGGTGCAGAACATAAGCACGATACATATAGCACTCAGTATTCCGCTCAGTGCAATGGCATAGCTTCTTGTCTTTTTCGTTGAAGGCATATTATACTTTTCTCCTTGCGTGTTCTGCGTAAAGCTCATTGCTCTTTTCTTTACGCTCTCTGCCGTCACGGAGTATATCACGAAGTCTTTCGGTATCATCGTCGCCGATAGCGTCCCTGTACTCGCACAGATTGTCAATGATGGTGTTCAGTTCGAACAGGAGTGCTTCCTTATTGCAAAGGAACAGACTGCTCCACATATATTCGTTCAGCTTTGCGACACGGGTAAGATCCATAAAACTGCCTGCCGAGAAACCGTCTGCATTGAATAGCGACGGGCTTTTGACATAAGCGTTTGAAACAACGTGCGCCAGCTGTGAAGTAAAGGCTATGTTTATATCGTGCTGTTTCGGTGTTGCGGTAACGACCTTGCCGAATCCCATACAGCAGGCAAGCGTTGACAAGAGGTCGATAGCCATTTTAGGCGTGTTTTCTGAGGGTGTGATTATATAGCTTGCGCCTTTGAACAGATCGTCGGTCGAATAGTCAAAACCGGAAAACTCACGGCCTGCCATAGGGTGACTACCGACAAATATAACTCCGAGCGGTTCAAGCACCTCGGTACAGCGTGTAACCACATATTCCTTTACACCGCAGGAGTCGGTGACGATAGAGCCGGGCTTGAACTTGTCCTTGTGCTGTCTTACAAATTCAACGATAGTTTCGGGATAAAGGCAGAGCATAGTCATATCAGCGTCATTAAGCCCGTCCGCTGTTATTATCTCATCTATTGCGCCGCTGTCGAGAGCCTTTCTGCATACCTCGCCGTCAGCGTCAAGTCCCATTATATGATGAAATGTATTTTTCTTCAGTGCCTTGCAGACAGAGCCGCCTATCAGACCAAGACCTACTATTGCTATTTTCATTTTTGTCCTTCTTTCAGTCGTTTAAAACGTATATAGATTATTATATCTTATCGCACGTTTAATTTCAAGTCGGAATGTGAAAATTTGCTGAAAAAGCGTTGACCTCTCCTAACTGTTTGTTGACATTACGGAAAAGAAAAGTGTATAATTTATCTGATATTATAAGTAGAACAAAGGAGAAGAAAAGATGAAGGTACTAAGGTACTTGAAGCCCTATTGGCTTTTTGCCTTGCTTTGTCCGCTCGCTATGATACTTGAGGTAAGTATGGACCTGTTACAGCCTACGCTTATGTCCGACATAGTGGATAACGGTATATTGGGCGATGCGGCTGCCGACGAAAACCTGCGATATGTTCTGATAACGGGACTTAAAATGCTGGTGTTCTCGCTTATCGGCTGCTTCGGCGGTATAGCGTCGGCGGCATTCGGCACGGCGGCGGCTCAGAAAATGGGCAACGATTTAAGAAAAGACGCTTTTGCAAAGGTAATGCATATGTCTTTTCAGCAGACGGATAAGTTTACTACAGGCTCGCTCGTCACAAGACTTACAAACGATATAACGGCGATACAGGAGTTTGTGGCAATGTCGCTGAGAATGTTTGTAAGGACGGGAATGCAATTTATAGGCGGCATTGCGGTAATTCTCACTCTTAACGTAAATTTCGGCATTGTGCTTGTGATCTCACTGCCTGTTCAGCTTATTGCCGTGGCAATAATTATGAAGAAAGCCTCGCCGCTTTTCAGTATTGTTCAGTCAAGACTTGACAAGGTGAACAGCGTGGTACAGGAAAACGTTTCGGGAGCGAGAGTAGTAAAGGCTTTCACTCGTGAGGAATATGAGATAAACAGGTTCGACAACGCAAACACCGACCTTATGACGACCAACCTCAAGGTGCAGAAATTACTTGCCACACTGAACCCGATACTGATGATAATAATGAACGCTTCTGTCATTGCTATTATTATGATAGGCGGTTTTCAGGTTGAAGCAAAGGCAATGCAGGTCGGAGAAGTAATGGCGGCAGTAACCTATATAACACAGATACTTATGTCGGTTATGATGGTAGGTATGATGTTTCAGCAGGTTTCACGTTCTGCCGCATCAATGAAGCGTGTAAACGAAGTGCTTTCAACAAACCCCGTTATCAGTGACGGACATAAAAGCGCCGACAGCGACAACAGCGGTACCGTTGAATTCAGAAACGTCGGCTTTTCGTATCCCGGCTCATCGGGCAAGCCCGTTCTTTCCGGCATTGATTTAAAAGCCGAAAAGGGCCAGATGATAGCTATACTCGGCTCTACAGGCTGTGGTAAGACCTCTCTTGTAAACCTCGTTCCGAGATTTTACGATGCGACTAAGGGTGATGTGCTGGTTGACGGCGTAAACGTTAAGGATTACGATGTTGACACATTGAGAAGCAAAATAGGCGTAGTATTACAGAAAAGCGAGCTTTTCTCAGGTACAGTAGCAGAAAATATCCGCTGGGGCTGTGAAACGGCTACGGACGAAGAAGTAAAGACAGCCGCCAAAATAGCGCAGGCGGAGGAATTCATAGACGGCTTCAATGACGGATATGATACTATGATAAGCGAAAAGGGTGCATCGCTGTCGGGCGGTCAGAAACAGCGTATGGCGATAGCAAGAGCCATAATCAAAAAGCCCGAGATACTGATATTTGACGACAGCACCTCGGCGCTCGACCTTAGCACAGAGGCAAAGCTGCACAAGGCTCTGCGTGAAAGCTTAAGCGGTGTTACCGTTATAATGATAGCTCAGAGAATAGCGAGCGTTATGAGAGCGGATAAGATAGCTGTGCTTGAAAACGGCTCGATATGCGCTTTCGGCACTCATAAAGAGCTTATGGAATCAAGCAGTGTCTACAGGGATATTTACTATTCGCAGATGAAGCAGGGAGAGGAGGAAGCGGTAAATGGCTAATGAACGTCCTCCTATGAGAATGATGGGCAGAGGAGGCCCTCCGCCCCACGAAAGAATGCTTATGGCTGAAAAGCCCAAGAACACAAAAGGCACGCTGAAAAGGCTTGTCGGCTATATCGGAAAGAACAGGTACCTTATGATACTGCTTTTATCCGTTATGCTGATAATCACTGTGCTGAACCTTGTCGCCCCCTATCTTCAGGGTCTTGCTATTGATAAGATAACCGTTTCAAATCAGAGATTAAGCGTAGATATAAGCGGTATGCTATACTGCCTTATAGCGCTCGGTTGTGTGTATCTTGTAAACTCACTGCTTACATATTTTCAGGGCATATTTGCGGCAAAGCTGTCGCAGACAACAGTAAAGGCTATGCGTAAGGACCTGTTTGACAAGATTTCATATCTGCCGATAAAGTATACCGACACTCATCAGCACGGCGATATTATGAGCCGTATGACAAACGATGTAGAGAATATCTCAAACACCGTTTCTCAGTCGATAGCCTCGCTGTTTTCAGGCGTTCTGACGCTTGTCGGCTGTCTTGTGTTTATGCTTTATTATTCGCCTATGCTGACGCTTGTCAGCCTTACATCTGTCGTTCTGACGCTTATTGTTACAAAGAATCTCACAAAGTTTATGAGAAAATACTTCCCGTTACAGCAGACGCTTTTAGGCAGACTTAACGGACATATCGAAGAAATGGTGTCCGGTTACAGAACGGTAGCGGCATATTCAAAGGAAAAGAAAGCCTGCGAGGAATTCGGTGAAATCAGCGACGAGCTTCAGAAGGCGGCGATAAAGGCACAGATATGCGGCGGCATAATGGGACCGTGTATGAATGTCATATCGAATATCAGCTTTTTGCTTGTTGCGGGCTTCGGCGCATATTTCCTTATAATCGACTTCAACCCTCTTGCACTGAAAGGCGTTATGACGGTCGGCACGATTCAGGCATTCTTGCAGTATACAAAGAACTTCACCCGCCCCATAAACGAGATAGCACAGCAGTATTCTTCGATACAGACGGCTATCGCAGGTGCGGAGCGTGTATTTGAGATAATGGATACAGAGCCTGAAAGCGACGAAGGTACGGATAAGGATTTCTCGATAGATAACGTAAGGGGCGACCTTATGTTCAAGGATATAGACTTCTCCTATGTTCCCGGCGAAAAGGTACTGCACGACTTCGACCTGTGGATAAAGAGCGGTCAGAAGCTGGCTATTGTCGGCGCTACCGGTTCGGGCAAAACCACAGTCGTAAATCTGCTCACAAGGTTTTATGATATAGACGGCGGAAGCATAACTCTTGACGGCGAAAGCATATATGATATACCGAAAAAGAAACTGCGTGGCTCTATAGGTATCGTACTTCAGGATACGGTTATTTTCAACGATACGATAATGCAGAATATCCGTTACGGCAGGCTTGACGCTACAGATGAAGAAGTAATTGCGGCGGCAAAGACAGCAAAGGTAGCCGATTTTGCGGAAAAGATGGCTGACGGATATGATACAATGCTGACCGAAGGCGGCGGCAATTTAAGTCAGGGACAGCGACAGCTTATCGCTATCGCAAGAGCAGTGCTTGCCGACCCGAAGATACTTATTCTTGACGAGGCGACATCGAGCATCGACACCCGCACGGAAGTACATATACAGGAGGCTATGCTTGCACTTATGAAAGGCAGGACAAGCCTTATCATAGCGCACAGACTGTCTACTATCCGTGACGCAGATAAGATTGTTGTAATAGACGGCGGCAAGGTAGTTGAGGCAGGAAACCACGAAAAGCTGCTCAGCGAGAACGGCGCTTATGCAAGACTGTATAATACCCAGTTTGCAGGTATAAAGACATAACAGCGTACCGCACAGTTTCTGCTGTGCGGTATTATGCTATTAAGGAGTTTGCTATGCACTTTGTAGACGCAAAATCAATACTATCGGCCAAAAACGGAATGAATATCTATCGGGGCTGTACTCACGGCTGTATTTATTGCGATTCACGTTCTGACTGCTATAATATGCGGCATGATTTTGAAGATGTTGAAGTAAAGCGGAACGCTCCGGAGCTTCTTGAAAAAGCACTTGCTTCAAAGCGCAGGCTGTGTATGATAGGCACAGGTGCGATGAGCGACCCGTATATGCATTGCGAGGAAAAGCTAATGCTTACAAGGCGATGCCTTGAAATAATCGACAGGCACGGCTTTGGCGTTACTGTGCTTACAAAGTCGGATATGATTTTGCGTGATGCCGATCTGCTTTTCAGTATAAACAGCAAGGCGAAGGCGGTTGTACAGATGACGCTTACAACATACGATGAGGATTTATGCCGAATTTTAGAGCCGAATGTATGCACGACAAAACGG
>ERZ1027061.1005-NODE-1005-length-11838-cov-4.610371_pt1 | contig 11838 bp, 10 predicted proteins | sample MGYA00519283_ERZ1027061 | MGnify/ENA primary metagenome ERZ1027061 (study PRJEB26926, sample SAMN06164849) | human gut metagenome | biome: ENVO:00009003; feature: ENVO:2100002; material: ENVO:00002003 | host: Homo sapiens | place: USA | collected 2012 ... | reverse complement strand
AATCTGAGAGTCGACCACATCAAGCTCCGTTTGCAGCAGTTCTGTGGTACTTTTGACATTTCTGTCCTCGTCATATTCACGTATCTGGTCAGTAGAGAAACTGAGTCCCAGAAGTTCACGGATAAGTGCAAGACGGCGCACGTCATCTATTGTGTACATTCTGTAATTGTTCTCATCATTTCTCACAGGGTGCAGTATACCAACCTTTTCGTAATATCTGATGGAATCTACGCCGATATCAAAAAGCTTAGACAGCTCCCCAATCTTGAATGTATCTTTTTTCTTCATAATATATCTCCAATTCCCGATCTCGTACAACAAACTTCTGGCAGCTGGTGGTTGTGTATAACTCAAATACTGGTTGCATGTATATGTATCGTGCCCAAAATATTCTGTAATACACTTTATGTACATGATATTTATATGCCTGTATAGTAACACACCACCTAATCAAATTCTATTTTCTTTGAAAATACTTAATAAAATTAAGCTAATATATAGAGAAATCTTCACATATTCCGAAATCATCAAAAACAAATCAAGTGCATTGACTCTAGCATGGTACAAGGGTTTACCATTTCACCAAGTTAATTGAACATACAAAAAAGGAGGAATGGCTATGGATAGGATATTAACTCACCCGATACTGGGGGACACCCCGGAGGGCAGGCTGGTGAATTTTACATATGATGGACAGACACTTCAGGGAATAGAGGGCGAGCCGATAGCGGCGGCGCTCAGAGTTGCGGGTGTCATGACACACAGATATACCAAGAAGAGACATGAGCCGCGAGGTGTATTCTGTGCCATAGGAAGATGTACGGACTGTGTCATGGTCGTAAATGGCAAACCAAATATAAGAACGTGCATCACTCCTTTGGAAGAGGGAATGGACGTGAGAACGCAGTATGGTGCATCGGCAGAGAAGGATTTTTAGGAGGTGACCGCTATGATAGAGAGATATGATCTGATAGTGATAGGCGCAGGCCCGGCAGGACTTTCCGCTGCAATAGAGGCTGCGAAGAACGGAATGAAACCGATAGTATTTGATGAGAATGCAAAGCCGGGCGGTCAGCTCTTTAAGCAGATACACAAGTTCTTCGGTTCAAAGGAACACAAGGCGAAGATAAGAGGATTCAACATAGGTTACGAACTTCTTGAGGAGGCGAATAAACTGGGCGTGGATGTGCGGCTCAATGCCACAGTTGTTGGACTCTATGATGAGAAGGAGGTAACAGTCAGGATTGGTGATGAGATAAAGCATTTCAAAGGAGACAGTGTGCTTGTGGCGACAGGGGCCAGCGAGAACATGGTAACCTTCAAGGGCTGGACAATTCCGGGAGTCATCGGCGCAGGTGCCGCCCAGACTATGATGAATCTTCACCACATAAAGCCGGGCAACAGGATACTGATGCTCGGATCAGGAAATGTCGGGCTTGTCGTCAGCTATCAGCTCATGCAGGCTGGCTGTGAGGTAGTGGCACTGGTTGATGCGGCACCGAGGATCGGAGGATATGGAGTACATGCTGCAAAGATATCGAGATGCGGAGTTCCATTTTACCTGTCACATACAATAGTTGAGGCGAGTGGAACCGACAGGGTGACAGGAGTGACGATCGCACAGGTAGACAGCCATTTCAATTTCATAGAGGGAACCGAAAAGACATTTGACGTTGATACGATATGCGTTGCAGTTGGACTTTCGCCTATGTCACAGCTTTTAAAGCAGGCGGGCGTAAAGATGAAGGATACTCCGGGCGGATATGTTCCTGAGTGTGACGAGTGGGGCAGAACATCCGTGCCAGGAATATTTGCAGCCGGCGATGTGTCCGGAATCGAGGAGGCAAGTTCAGCCATGATCGAGGGCAGGATAGCGGGCTCTGTCATATCTCAGGATCTCGGATTTATAGGTAAATCAGAGATGGAAAAGCGTGCATCAGAGCTTGAGGATGCGCTTGGCAGCCTCCGTGAGGGAATGTTTGCACCGAAGAACAGGGGCAAGCTGATCGAGAAGACAGAGGAAGGCATAGACATATCGATGAATCTGCTGGAGCATGGTTTTGTGGCAGATGATGAGATAGAGAGATATCCGGGAGTGACTCACAGGAAGGGAATACACCCGGTTATAGAGTGCACCCAGAACATCCCGTGCAACCCGTGCCAGGATGCGTGCCCGAAGGGGTGCATAAGCATAGGGGCAAATATAACCTCTCTTCCGACAGTGACGGAAAATCCATGTATAGGATGTGGCATGTGCGTTGCAAGCTGTTCAGGACAGGCCATATTCCTGGTTGACGAGGACACCGGGGATGGCTATGGAACGGTGACATTACCATATGAGTTCCTGCCTATTCCAGAGAAAGGAACTAAGGGCGTGGCACTTGGACGTGATGGACATGAGGTGTGCGAGGCGGAGGTCGTAAGTGTCAGAAGTGCAAAAGCATTTGACCATACAAATCTGCTGACCATGAAGGTGCCGAAGGACATGGTGATGAAGGCAAGATTTTTCAAGGAGGTGCGGTTATGATAGATATCAGAGAAAAACTTGACGCCATAGGACCTTATGTTCCGGCACCGGATGACGACATGCTGGTGTGCAGATGCGAGGAGGTCACAAAGGGCGAGATAAGGCAGGCAGTCCATGCGGGAATGCTGACTATAGAAGAGATAAGAAGATTCCTCAGGTGCGGAATGGGATTGTGTCAGGGACAGACCTGTGGCAAGCTGGTGAAGAGTATTGTGGCAAGGGAACTTCATGTGTCACCTCTTGACATAGAGCCAGCTACGTCAAGGGCACCTATGAGACCTACGGAGATGCGCATACTTGCGAGAGATGGAGGTGAGGCTCATGAGTAAACATACAGCAGAGGTTATAATCATCGGCGGCGGAGTAAATGGATGCGCTGCAGCTTACTATCTGGCAAAGGCCGGGATGAAGGATGTCATAGTGCTTGAGGGCAGCCCGAGCATAGGACACGGAGGTTCTTCACGAAACGGAGGTGGAGTCAGACAGTCGGGAAGAGATGTAAGGGAGCTGCCATACGCTATGTATGCTGTGCAGAATATGTGGCCGACACTTTCCGAGGAGCTTGGAGTTGACGTGGAGTATTATCAGAAGGGCAACCTCAGACTTGGCAAGACGGACGCCCACATGGAAAAGCTCAGGAACCTTGCGGCAAATGCAAACTCCCTCGGACTTGACATGAAGATCATAGACGGCAAAGAGGTGAAGGAGATATGCCCATACCTCTCTGACGAGATAATCGGTGCAAGCTGGTGTCCTACAGATGGACACGCAAATCCTATGTTGACGACTCTTGCGTACTACAAGAGGGCAACTGAGCTTGGGGTAAATTTCTTCACTGACGCAAAGGTCGTTGCACTTGAGAAGGTGAAGGGAAAACTCAGAAAGGTCATACTGGAATCAGGTGAGGTGTTCGAGGCGGACAAGGTTATCCTGGCTGCCGGATATGAGAGCAGATTCATCGCAAGGACAGTTGGAATAGATGTGCCGATGACAAAGTATTTTGAGGAGGCATTGGTTACGGAGGTTCAGCCTCATATGTTTGATATCATGCTTGGCGTTGCATCAGCTGATTTCTACGGGCATCAGTCGCAGCACGGATCATTTGTATTTGGTTCGGATTCAGGACTTGAGGAGACAACGGACATGGGACTGGATGAACTCAAGACTTCACCACTCACCGTATCTGCTGGATGCAGGGCGATCATGGGATATATACCGATGCTGGCGGATGCGAAGATTGTCAGAACCTGGGGCGGATGGCTTGATCTCTGCTACGATGGGGTTCCCGTCATAAGTGAGGTTGACGAAGTGCCGGGACTTATCCTTGCATGCGGATTTACAGGACATGGATTTGGAACAGCACCGGCTGTTGGACTGATGCTCTCACAGATGACGCTCGGCGAGAAGACGGTTGTGGATATATCTTCTCTACGGTATGACAGATTTAAAGCTGTCAGGTAGACAGCGTATGAATCATGGTTGTATATTATTGGCGGAGAAATTCTGTGGAGTAAGATAAGAAAACTTCAGAGAGTAAAAAGTATCAACGATGACAGTTAGAAAAAGGAGAGGTATGTCATGGAAAATTTCTTTTATAATATTCCGACAAAGGTATCATTTGGCAAGGGCGCCATTGATGATCTGCCGGGGTACATCAGCGAATACGGAGATAGTGTTCTGCTGGTGTACGGAGGCGGAAGTATAAAGAGGACAGGGCTGTACGACAGGATAATCGAGTTACTTGACTGTAGTCACATTTCCCATATTGAGCTTTCTGGTGTGGAACCCAACCCGAGACTCACAACGGTGAAGAAAGGTGTGCAGATGTGTCTGGAACATGATGTGAAGGTTATACTGCCTGTGGGCGGCGGAAGTACGATAGACTGTTCCAAAGCTATAGCAGCCGGAGCGTGCTATGATGGAGATCCGTGGGAGCTGGTGGGACACTCTGAGAAGATAAAAAATGCAGTGCCGATCATAGCTGTTGCAACTATGGCTGCGACAGGCTCCGAGATGGATCCATTTGCAGTTATCACAAATGAGGAAACAAAGCAGAAGAAGGACATTGCATCTGATCTGCTCTATCCGGCATATGCGATACTTGACCCTGAGTATACATTTTCTGTTCCTGCATACCAGACGGCAGCAGGTGTGGCGGATATCATGAACCATATATTTGAGGTTTATTTTGCAGATAACGGAGACACATACATGCAGGACCGCATGATGGAGGCGCTTCTTAAAACACTTATCAAGTATGGCCCGGTGGCAGTCTCAGATCCGGACAACTATGATGCCAGGGCAAATATCCTCTGGGCATCAGAGTGGGCGATAAATGGATTCATAGCGTGTGGCAAAGATGGCCCGTGGCCGGCGCACTCCATAGAGCATCAGCTCAGTGCATATTATGATATAACACATGGACACGGACTTGCGATCATCACGCCGGTTCTGATGGATTACATTCTTAATGAGAAGAGCCTTCCGGTTCTCGTAAATTACGGCGTGAATGTGTGGGATATAGACAAGACAAAGGATCCTTATGATATAGCCAGAGAGGCAATATCAAAGACTCAGAAATTGTATGAGGACATGGGACTTACCTCGGATCTTGGCGAGCTGGGCGTGCCGTATGAGAAGGACTTTGACGAGATGGCTGAGAAGGCGGCAGCAGAGGGCCTTGAGTATTGCAGAGTGCCTCTGACGAAGACGGATGTAGTGGAGATATATAGAAGATGTTTTAAGTAACCAATGTATACAGCAGGAGGTGGCAGTATGGACAGCAAGGTTGAATTCTTATTTCTGAATGAAGAGGACATGATAAAGGCGGGCGTACTTGATGCGGACAGGGCTGTGGACACCATAGGAGAAGTTATAACACTCTTAAGTGAGGGTGATTATCTCATGGGCGGCAGAGCGCATAACGACCACGGTGTACAGCTCATATTCCCGGAGAAGTCGGATATTCCGAACTTCCCGCTTGCGGATTCTGCAGACAGAAGATTCATGGCGATGCCGGCATACCTTGGCGGCAGATTTCATATGTGTGGTGAGAAATGGTATGGCTCAAATGGCAGAAATTCACACAAGGGTCTGCCGAGATCCATACTCATGGCGACATTAAATGACGTGGAGACAGGTCAGCCGCTGGCGTATATGTCAGCCAATCTCTTAAGTGCCATGAGAACCGGGGCAATGCCCGGACTTACTGCCATGTATCTTGCAAGAAAGGATAGCAAGGTACTGACTATCCTCGGCGCAGGAGTCATAGGAAGGACAAGCCTCATGGCTATCATGGCGAAGTTCCCGGACATGGAGGTGCTGAAGATCAAGGGCAGCTCAAAGACCTCGCACACAGCCCATGAGCTGGCGGATTTTGCCAGAGAGAACTATAAGAGTCTCAAGGAGATAATCGTCTGCGATACTCTGGAGGAAGCTGTGAGGGATGCAGACATAATAGCGGAGGCGGTATCTGTTGAACCGAGAAAATGGCCGGTTATAGATCCGGCATGGGTAAAACCGGGATGCACTATCATATCATCTGGAACCATGGATATGGATCTGGAATTTGTCAGAGACCATGTGACGAAGGTTGTGGACAACATTCAGATGTATGAGGAATATGTAAATGTGTATCAGGAGTGGGATGAGGACGGTAACAGGATATCACTTGGAACACCGGGAATACATTTTGTAAATATGGTGACGGATGGCTGGATAGAGAAGAGTGAGATTAGGCATCTGGGGAACATAATGCGAGACCTCGAGCCGGGACGAACGAGTGATGACGAGATCTTTCTTGTGAGTCTTGGCGGTATGCCGATCCTTGATGTAGGCTGGGGCTACGAGTGCTACCAGAAAGCACTCAGGGAAGGCATTGGAACAAAGCTCAAGCTGTGGGATACGCCATATATGAGGTAGTTTCATGAACAGGATATTTTCATATAGCAGATAAAGATCTTCAAAGGCCACGGTGAATGTTAGACCGTGGCCTTTGCTGTTTACAGGCATTTTTCTTCTTCCAGAGTGTAGCCGGATCCTCTGACTGTTCGGATCTCAACGTCGGCTCCAACTGCACGCAGTTTCTTTCGGACAAATCCGATATATGTCCATACGACATCAATACAGGAATAGGAGTCCTGTCCCCATATATTATCCATAATGTACTCAGATGAAAATATCCTGTGGGGATGGCTCAGAAATAACTCCATGAGCTGGTATTCTTTAGTGTTGAGTCTGATAGTCTCTGAATCTGAGCATAATTCATATGTATCACGGTCAAGAGTCACATTTCCAATTTTGATCTGATCGGATGTGTAGCTCTCACTTCGTCTTGACAGTGCCTTTACCCTGGCAATGAATTCAGCGGCTGCAAATGGCTTTGGCACGTAGTCGTCTGCTCCTGCGGAGAGTCCTGCAACCCTGTCCTCAATCTCAGACTTTGCTGTGAGCATCATGATAGGAACCTTTGCCCCTTCTGACCGGATTCTCTTTAATACCCCAAGTCCGTCAAGTCCGGGCATCATAATATCCAGCACAACAACGTTATATGCTGTGGTATGAAAAAAGTCCAGTGCCTCAAGCCCATTGTGAACTATATCGACCACAAATTTTTGTTTTTCCAACAGATATTTTAGGCTTCTTGCAAGGAACACCTCATCTTCAGCAATCAGTACACGCATAGCAAAATCTCCCGATAATTTATATTTATAGATAACTCATTCCATATAGCGAAAATAGTAAGCGGATTTTGTGTTTTTTCTGTTACATTTTCAAGGAAAAAATACAAACTTTTTTCACAGACATTTTCAAGTACATTTCAGGTTGGGTTCATATACTGTACAGAGTGATACGCAGTTACAAAAAGGAGGTTTTGTATGATTAAAGTAGAGCATCTTACGAAGTGCTATGGAGATTTCGTTGCGGTGCATGATCTTTCATTTGAGATCGGCGAGGGACATGTGTATGGTTTCCTCGGCCCAAATGGTGCGGGAAAATCCACCACCATGAACATTATGACAGGATGTCTGTCTGCAACCGAGGGAAATGTCATCATAGATGGACATGACATATTTGATGAGCCTGAGCAGGCAAAGAGGTGTATAGGCTATCTGCCAGAGATACCTCCGGTGTATACCAATGAGACTCCGCTTGAGTACTTAAAATTTGTTGGCGAGGCAAAAGGGATCAGAGGCAGAGAATTGCGCAGACAGATAGATGAGGTGGTGGAGAAGGTCAATATAGATCAGGTAAAGAACCGTCTTATAGCATCTCTTTCAAAGGGCTACAGACAGAGAGTCGGCATAGCCCAGGCACTTCTTGGAAATCCGAAGGCCATCATACTGGATGAGCCGACGGTTGGACTTGATCCGATCCAGATCATAGAGATCAGGGAGCTGATAAGACAGCTTGGACAGGATCACACGGTGATACTCAGCTCACATATATTGTCGGAGGTTCAGGCGATATGTGAGAAGGTACTCATCATATCAAAGGGACACCTTGTTGCATTTGATGAACCTGAGAATCTGGAGCAGCTCATGATGGCATCATCGGGTATAACACTCACAGTTGAGGCTACGGAGGAAGATGTTGCTGACAGTCTTAAAGATATAGATAAGGTTACTCGGTGGGAGATCACGGACAGAGATGACACAGCAGTAACAGTGTATATCGAGGTGGATGGAGAATGTATAAGGGATGTGTGCAGACATCTGTTCTTCTCATTTGCAGGTAAAGGCAAAGCCATTTTGGAGATGAACAGCAAAAAGGCAAATCTGGAGGATGTATTCCTTGAGCTTACAGACAGACCTAATGAGAGAGAAGCAGGGGCTGGAGCTGCGATGTCCGGGGTGATATCGGATGGACAGCCTGAGGCAGAAATCGAGCCGCATGAACAGGGTGTAACTGAGGAACAGGGAAATAAACAAGAACAGGAGGTGGATGAGCAGTGAGAGCAGTGTTAAAACATGAATTATCCGGATATTTTCATTCGATGACAGCGTACATATTTGCGGCGTTCCTGCTGGCATTTGTGGGTGTTGGAGCCATGATGTACAACATAAGATCTGCGGTTGCCAACTTTGAGTATGTGCTAAGTTTTGTGTGCATAGGCTTTGTCGCATTTGTGCCTATACTTACAATGAGAGTCATATCGGAGGAGAGGAAGCAGCGCACAGATCAGTTGCTGTATTCACTTCCGCTTAAGACCAGTCAGATAGTGCTGGGCAAGTATCTGGCAATGCTGGTGGTATATCTGATACCTCTGCTTATAATATGCCTTTACCCACTTATATTTGCACAGTACGGAGAGGTATATCTGCCGACATCATATGGCTCGCTGCTTGCATTTTTCTGTATGGGTGCAGCGCTCATAGCCATAGGAATGTTCATATCATCTCTTACGGATAGCCAGGGAATAGCAGCAGGTATCACAGTGCCGGTCATACTTTTAAATTATTTTAGCGTGTCGCTTGCAGAGTATGTGTCGACTAAGGCGATCGGTTCTGCGATCTCCCTCATAGTCATAGCAGTTCTGCTCGGAGCCCTCATACGGTATCTGACAGGAAATGAAAACCTGTCACTTGGATTTACGGTTGTAGTGCTGGCGGCGACAGGTATCACATACTATGTGGACAGTTCAAAATTTGAAGGACTGCTGCCAGACATCATGGAGAAATTATCATTGTTCGAGAGATTTTATACATTTACAAGCGGAGTGTTTGACATGACAGCCATAGTGTATTATTTGACTGTAGTCATATTCTTTGTTTTTCTCACGGTGCAGTCTCTTGAGAAAAGGAGGTATAACTGATGAAGAAAAAAACAGACAGAAAGAAAGTGAGCATAAAGAACAGAACTGCTCTCAGGGCCGGATCGTATTCATTTGTAATATCAGTTATTGTCCTGGCAATACTCGTGGCTGTGAATGTATTCGCATCCGTCATGCCGACTACTGCAACTAAGTACGATATGAGTTCAACTAAACTGTATTCCATAACCAGTAACACAAAGGTCGTGATAAATGCTCTGCAAAAGGATGTGACGATCTACTGGATAGTTCAGTCCGGCAAGGAAAATTCTGTAATAGAGAATCTGCTGGCGAAATATGAAAGCCTGTCAGATCATATCGAGGTGGTGAAGAAGGATCCGGATGCATATCCGACATTCGCAGAGAAATATACATCGGAGGATGTGGCAAATAACAGCTTAGTTGTGGAGTGCGGCGATGTGAACAGATACATTCCATACAGTGACATCTATGTCACACAGACCAATATGGCAACGTACTCATCGGAGACATCATTTGACGGCGAGGGAGCTATCACTTCAGCCATAGATTATGTGGTGAGCGATGAGCATCCGCAGCTCTACATACTTCAGGGACATGGTGAGAGTGATCTGCCGGAGACATTCAGCGATCATATCAAGAAAGAAAATATGGAGACAAGTACATTCTCCCTGCTCAATGAGGATTCCGTGCCGGAGGATGCGGATGTCGTACTCATATACGCACCTGCCAGCGATATATCTGAGGAGGAAAAGGATATTCTCTCAGACTACACAAAGAATGGAGGCAAGCTCATGGTGGCTGCGGGACCTGTAGAGAGCGGCAGCTTTACAAATTTGTACAGCTTGCTTGAGGAATACAACATAGAGACCCAGGAGGGCGTTGTGATCGAGGGCGACCGTGATCACTATGCATTTCAGGCACCTTATATGCTGATGCCGGATATGAACAGCAATGATATCACAGATCCACTCATAGACGAGAAGTATTATGTGCTTATGCCGGTGGCACAGGGCATGAGGGTAAATGATACCAGTGGCGCAGTCACCACACTTCTTTCAACATCCGATGCAGCATACAACAAGGCTGATGGATATAATATAACTACATATGAGAAAGAAGACGGAGATGCTGTAGGACCGTTTGCACTTGGTGTGTCGGTTGCGTGTGATGGCGGCGGACAGATCATATGGTTTTCATCCGGAACCTTCCTTGAGGATATGTACAACTCATATTCATCAGGCGCAAACCTGAACCTTGCCATGAATGCTCTGTCTGAACTTGTCGGTGAGAGTGACGCGGTATCAATAAGAAGCAAATCACTCAGCTACAATTACCTTACCATAAATGAATCCACAGCGTCCACGCTGAAGACAGTCATGATAGGAATACTCCCGATAGCATTTATCTGTGCAGGAATATATGTGGTTATCAGAAGAAGGAGGAGACAGAATGAAACGGTATAAGAAACTTAGTATTCTCCTCTGTGTACTTGTGGTTATATGTGCAGCTGCATTTGCCGTGAGCCGTCATGAGGAGAAAAAGGAGAAGATAAAGAACAGCAATGAGACGGTTCTTTCTATAGATAAGGATGACGTGACGGCACTTTCGTGGGAGTATGAAGATCATTCGTATGCGTTCCACAAGGATGGCGAATGGATATATGACAGTGATTCTAATTTCCCTGTGAGTCAGGATGAGATGGATACTCTCCTTGACATGTTCTCTTCATTTGATGTGTCATTCACTATAGATGATGTGGAGGACTACAGCCAGTATGGTCTAGATGATCCAACATGCACGATCAAGATCACTGCCGGCGACAAAGACTATGAAGTGAAGCTGGGCGGTTACAGCAAGATGGATGAACAGAGATATGTGTCCATAGGTGATGGAAAAGTCTATCTTGCGGCAAATGATCCGTTTGAGACTTATGAGGTTGAGATGACAGACCTCATCCAGAATGATTCCATACCCGACATGTCAGACGTGGCATCGGTGGAATTTTCGGGTGCCCAGGAGTATTCAGTACAGAGAAATGATGACAATAAGCTGACTTATAATGATGACGACAAGTACTTTGTTGATAACGATGGCGAGACGATTGCACTTGATACAGAAAACGTTAACAGCTACATAAAGAATATCACAGATCTCTCACTGACCGATTATGTGACATACAATGCAAGCGATGACCAGCTGAAAAAGTACGGACTTGATGAGCCGGAGCTGACAGTGACGATCAGCTATAATTCAGACTCTGACGAAACATCAGATCAGAATGGTACATTTGTGCTTAATATATCAACGTGTTTTGACGGTGGTTCATCGGATAAAGACAGCAATTACGACAATCAGACATCCGGGGATGAAGATACCCGGACCGGAAGTCAGGATGAGTCGGATGATGTGAGCAACAAGATGGCATATGTGAGGGTTGACGATTCCGGAATCATTTACAAGATAGGCGGAACGGAGTACATCGCACTTCTGAAAGCTGGTGTGGATGACCTTCGTCATC
>ERZ1027061.997-NODE-997-length-11913-cov-4.610305_pt1 | contig 11913 bp, 10 predicted proteins | sample MGYA00519283_ERZ1027061 | MGnify/ENA primary metagenome ERZ1027061 (study PRJEB26926, sample SAMN06164849) | human gut metagenome | biome: ENVO:00009003; feature: ENVO:2100002; material: ENVO:00002003 | host: Homo sapiens | place: USA | collected 2012 ... | reverse complement strand
AGGCGTGGGCTGCAAGGAAAAGGTGGATGAACTTACCAGGCTGCTTGAGTCTGATGGCTACGAGGTGATAAGCGGACCGAGAACGACAGGTGATGGCTACTATGAGAGTTGTGTAGTTTCCATAGAAGGAAATCAGATAGAGATTACGGTATAGAATTAAAATGTAGTAGATAGATAAAAATCATAGTATGTGGAAATTCAAACATAGATTTCATTATAGGAGGTAATAAGACAATGGACAATCAGGTATTAGAGGTAATAAGGAAGAGAAGTTCTGCAAGGGCTTACAGTGAGGAAGAGGTATCAAAAGACCAGATTGATGCGATCATCAAGGCTGGACTTCAGGGACCGACAGGTATGAATAAGAAGGAGATACATTTTACAGTTGTCAAGGGTGATGCGCCAATTCTGGAAGAACTTGATGCGGAAAAGAGGGCACTTCGAGGACAGGATAAGCAGCCGCATAATTTCTACTATGAGGCGCCTGTTTTGATATTCCTGAGCGCAGAGGATGATTACAGATGGAGCAAGGTGGATTCAGGAATCGCAGTTCAGAATATGGCTATAGCGGCAGAGAGCATGGGACTTGGCAACTTGATCATAGGTTGTGTGTATGATGCTCTTCACGGGGAAAAGAAGTCATATTTTGATAAGGCACTTGCTATACCAGAAGGGTATTCATTTCAGATAGCGCTTGCAGTTGGACATAAGACCGATAACAAGACACCTCATGATTACGATGAGTCTGTTCAGGTAAGTTATCTGTAGTTTGTCACTAAAGGTTCATCAGGTGGCAGGGTATAATGAAGTGGTTATCACGCCCAAGAGTGGTTACATATTGTGTATTGTAGGAGATGAGATAAGGAAATATACAGGGAGGATATAGAATATGGGTAAACTTGTAATGGGGTATTGGGACTGCCCTTATTGTAGTACGAAACATATAGAAGGAACGAAACGTGAGTGTCCATCCTGCGGAAAGCCGAGAGGACAGGAAGTTAAGTTCTATATGGATGGAGTGCGGTACTTGTCTGCGGAGGAGAGTCAGACAAAGGGAAAAGGTGCCGACTGGTTATGCGATCATTGCGGTAATTACAATTCTGCTCTTAACACACGGTGCAGCAGCTGTGGCGCTGAAAGGGATTCACAGGATAAGGCTTATTTTGATGTCAGAAAAGAACAGGATGCAAAGAATGCCAGAAGTGCATCCGGAACGGGAACAGCGGCCGGAGGACAAAACAGTGGGCAGGGGGTTAGCAAACGGAGCCGTTCATTTGGAGCATGGAAGATAGTACTGATCGGCATGCTGGTGATAGCGGCGATAATCGGACTTGCGGCGATCATAGCCATGCCGAAGAAGAGAACAGTCACAGTCAAGGATATGTCGTGGAAGACCAGTGTTGATGTGGAGAAATATCTTCTGTGTGATGAAGATGACTGGGAACTCCCTGAGGGCGCTACGCTAAAGACCACGAAACAGGAGGTCCATCATACAGAACAGGAATATGTGGGTGAGCGCGAGGAGACTTATGATTCATATGAAGTGATAGGTTCCCATGTGGAGTACAGCTACGAGGACAATGGCGATGGAACATTTTCCGAGGTGGCAAATGACGTGGATGATTACGGATATGTGACGAGAACGAGGTCTGTCCCTGTGTACAGAGATAAGCCAATATACAAGACGAAGTATTATTATACAATATGGAGGTGGAAGTACGACAGGACGGAGACTGCAGAGGGCGGTGGAAAGACACCGGAATACCCAGATCCCCAGCTCACAGACAAGGAGAGACTAGGGGAAAAATCAGTTGAATATGAAGTCACATGTGAAGTGAAGAATAAGGAAAAGACATATAAAGTTAAAGAGGCTATATATAACAAACTTGATATCGGAGAGACATATAATGTCAAGGCTGACTCTGAGGAGATAGTGAGTATCATAGAGTAGAGACTTGAGAATACGGAGTCGGTCGAAAGTTATAGTGTAAGCGTTAGGTACGAATAAATATAAGCAAATATAAATAAATATTATCCCGGATGGATAAGACATAATGTAGCTCACTGTTTTGAGCAAAATGTCGAATCCGCCCGGGATTTTTATAATTAAAATGAATAACATCGATGTTTGTTGAATACCATGTATTTGAGACGAAAAAGTTAAGGCGGACATTGAATGAGAGGGAACCTTGATAGGAGAATGGGATTTCGTACTGTACAGCTCATTGCAGCTGCAGTTTCAGTGATTTTAGTGCTTTGCGTGACGACTGGAATTATAGGAGCATTTGGGAAGACTGATGATGGAAGTTATGTACTGCAGGACAGATCAACCGCAGAACTTATGGGTGATTTCGGAGTGATATGTTTTGATACATTGAATGTGCAGACACATTTGCACAGCAATTTTATAACAAAGACGCTAAATGCAAATTCCAACTCGGGACTCAGAAATTCTTACGGGGTGTATGAGGAGTTCTATTTTGAGGATGCTGAGAATATGAATGGCTGTGTGTCGGATGTGGATACTGATATGCTGTATACAGGCGCAGACATTAGAAGAGCAGAGGATGGCAGTGTTTATATAATTATGAACAACGGCTCTGAGATAAAGCTTGACAGACCTGCAAATGTTAAGACTGATGCGGAGCTTGCTGAGAAGGGAGAATACTCAAAGTATGCCGATATGTCTGACATACAGAGAAGATTTATTGAATACAGTCAGGAACTTAAGATATATGCTGATACAGAGGAGACTGTGGATATAGATCTGGGTGGAGATATAAATAACAGACGAATTGCGGTAAATGGCGATGGTATGCATGCTGTGTCGCTGGACTACAACGAACTGTCGGCAAATACCAATCCGATTTATTTTGAGTTCCCGGATTGTGATGGGGATACCGTTCTTCTCATGAACATTGATCTGAGTGGTGCGCAGGATGTAGTGTTTGGGGATATGATATTTGGCAGCAAAAATGACGCGAAGGCAAATGACAATGGAAACTATTTTAATGCCTGCAACAGGATGTATTTTAACTTTTATGACAGCTCTGCTGCAGATGGACAGTTCAGCGGCAGTATTACATTTGCAGGTCGAGGATTTGGAACTGTGATGGCACCAAAGGCATCAGTAAATCTCGGACATAACTGGGATGGATGCGTGGTGAGTGAGGTATTTTCAAACGGTGGAGAGTTCCACAGAGTGCCGGGAACTGATTTTCCGAAAGAAGAACCGACAACTGAGAACACAACGACCGAGGACACAACGACAGAAGATACGACCACAGAAGATACGACCACGGAGGAGACGACAACCGAGGACGCAACAACAGAAGATACAACGACAGAGGACACGACAACCGAGGATACCACAACAGAGGACACGACAACCGAGGATACCACAACGGAGGAGACGACAACCGAGGATACCACAACAGAGGAGACGACAACCGAGGATACCACAACAGAGGACACGACAACAGAAGATACAACGACAGAAACCACAACTGGCACAACCACGGAGTTGACAACGACAGAGGGGACAACAACGGAACAAACCACATGGAGTACGAATGTCACAACAGTGACAATGACAACAACGCGCAGCACTCCGCCAGGCAGACATCCTGATACTGGTGACAGGCTGCCCTTAAAGGAGATAGCCTGTGTGATAGTAATTGCACTTATGGGAAGTGCGGGGGTAGTGATATATAAAAAAGTTAAAAAGTACAGCTAGGTATGAGTGAAGTAAAAAAATACCAGATCTTTAGCACCGTCATGTAAATAGCGTTTTTACATGGCGGTGTTTCTGTGCATGCGGCTAAAACAGCTCTCAGTCTTGCATAATATGTCTGGATGTGATATATTTTAGAGGAATTTTGTGGTACAAAATACTAAGGCAGGAGAATGTGTTTACATTATTTGACACAGAATAATAAAAAGGCACATTCTTTATTTTTGCTCATAAAAGATAGGAGAACAAGAACATGACGATAACTGATGAAACGATTGATTATGTTGGAATCCTTGCAAAGCTTGAGCTTTCCCAGGAGGAGAAAGAGCAGGCAAAGAAGGATATGTCAGACATGCTTGATTATGTCAGCAAACTGAATGAACTTAATACAGAAGGTGTGGAGGCAATGAGCCATACATTCCCATACAATAATGTGTTCCGCGAAGATGTAGTCACAAATGACGACGACAGAGAGAACATGCTGAAGAATGCACCGGAGCAGAAAGACGGCTGCTACAAGGTGCCAAAGACATTTGACTAGGAGGTAGGCTGAAGTGAATTTAATGGGTATGACAGCTGTAGAGCTGGGAAAAGCTATTAAAGACGGACAGGTAAGCGTTGTTCAGGCGACACAGGCTTGTCTTGACAGCATAGAGGCTTGTGAGAAAGATTACAACAGTTTTGTCACGGTTGACCGTGAAGGAGCACTCGCCCAGGCGGAGGAAGTGCAGAAGAAGATAGATGCAGGGGAGCTTGACGGTCCTCTTGCAGGAGTTCCAATTGCTATAAAGGACAATATGTGTCAGGCTGGGGTGCAGACAAGCTGTTCATCAAAGATACTTTCAAATTTTGTCCCGACATATACAGCCGAGGCAGTGGTGAAACTTCAGGAGGCAGGGGCAGTCATCGTTGGACATACCAACATGGATGAGTTTGCCATGGGAAGCACAACGGAGACATCGTACTTTGGAGAGACAAGAAATCCATGGGATATAAACAGGGTTCCGGGCGGCTCATCAGGTGGTTCAGCGGCAGCAGTTGCCGGTGAGGAGGTTCCATGTGCTCTGGGTTCAGACACAGGTGGTTCTATCAGACAGCCTGCATCATTCTGTGGTGTCACAGGAATCAAGCCAACCTATGGAAGAGTTTCAAGATATGGACTTATAGCATACGGCTCATCACTTGATCAGATCGGACCTCTGGCAAAGAATGTTGAGGACTGTGCAACTATCCTTGAGGTCATATCACAGTATGACAAGAAAGACTCAACATCAGTAAACAGGGATGACAATGATTTTACAAGCGCTCTGGTGGATGATGTAAAGGGACTTAAGATAGGACTTCCAAGAGATTATTTCACAGAGGGGCTTGAGCCTGAGATTAAGGATGCCGTATACGGTGTAGCTGAGGCTCTTAAGGCAAAGGGCGCGATAGTTGAGGAGTTTGATCTTGGCATGGTTGAGTACGCGATCCCGGCATACTACATCATAGCATCAGCGGAGGCGAGCTCAAACCTTGAGAGATTCGACGGTGTAAAGTACGGCTACAGAACATCAGAGTACACAGATCTTCACAACATGTACAAGAAAAGCCGTTCAGAGGGATTTGGCCCTGAGGTAAAGAGAAGAATCATGCTCGGTTCATTTGTACTGAGTTCAGGATATTATGATGCATATTACGTTAAAGCACTTAAGGCAAAGGCGCTCATCAAACAGGCATATGACAAGGCGTTTGAGAAGTATGATATCATCCTTGGACCTGTTGCACCTACAACAGCTCTGAAGATGGGAGAGTCACTCTCAGATCCTATTAAGATGTATCTGGGTGATGTGTACACCGTTCCTGTAAACCTTGCTGGACTTCCTGGAATATCACTTCCATGTGGAACAGATAAGGACGGAATGCCGATTGGAGTACAGATGGTAGGAAATGCATTTGAGGAGAAGACTATTATAAGAGCAGCTTATGCATTTGAGAAGACCAGAGAATACAAGAGACCTGCACAGGTTTCAGAAAGGGGGCTGTAAGAGATGGCAAAGACATATGAGACAGTCATCGGACTTGAGGTCCATGTAGAGCTAGCGACCAAGACAAAGATATTCTGTGGCTGCAGCACAGCATTTGGAGGAGCTCCTAATACACATACGTGTCCGGTATGTACCGGAATGCCGGGTTCACTCCCAGTACTTAATAAGGAAGTTGTAAATAAGGCGATCGCAGTTGGTCTTGCGACAAACTGTAAGATCACACAGAACTGTAAGTTTGACAGAAAGAATTATTTCTATCCTGATAACCCACAGAACTATCAGATATCACAGCTTTACTACCCAATATGCAGGGATGGTAAGGTAGAGATAGAGGTGGACGGTGTCAAGAAATATGTGAGAATCCATGAGATACATATGGAGGAGGACGCAGGTAAGCTTGTCCATGATCCATATACAGACAGCTCACTTGTTGATTTCAACCGTTCAGGTGTTCCGCTTATAGAGATAGTATCTGAGCCTGATATGAGATCTGCGGAGGATGTAATAGCATATCTTGAAAAGCTCAGGGAGACGATACAGTATCTCGGTGCTTCAGATTGTAAGCTTAATGAGGGATCAATGCGTGCTGACGTTAATCTTTCGGTCAGAGAGGTTGGCTCGGAGGAGTTTGGTACACGTACAGAGACAAAGAACCTGAACTCATTCAAGGCCATCGCCAGAGCCATAGAGAATGAGAGAGAGAGGCAGATCGATCTCATCGAGTCCGGTGAGAAGGTTGTTCAGGAGACAAGAAGATGGGATGACACCAAGGAGTATTCATATCCTATGAGATCCAAGGAGGATGCACAGGACTACAGATATTTCCCTGATCCTGATCTTGTACCTATCCACATCAGCGATGAGTGGCTCCAGCAGGTCAGAGACGCACAGCCTGAGTTCAGAGAAGAAAAGAAGATAAGATACAAAGAGGAATATGCGATTCCTGATTATGATATAGATATAATCACAGCATCAAAGAAGATGGCAGATCTGTTTGAGGATGCCATCGCACTGGGAGCGCCGGCAAAGAAGGTGTCCAACTGGCTTATGGGAGAGACCATGAGACTTATGAAAGAGAACAGTGTTGATGCGGAAGACCTGAAGTTTTCAGCGGAGAATCTTGCAAAGCTCATCAAGCTTGTGGATGACAGGGTTATCAACGGCGGTGTAGCAAAGGAAGTGTTCGAGAAGGTATTTGCTGAGGATATTGATCCTGAGAGGTATGTAAAGGATAACGGACTTGTGACAGTTCAGGATGACAATGCCCTTAAAGAGGCATGCCAGGTAGCCATAGATAACAATCCGAAGGCTGTAGAGGATTACAGGGGTGGCAGGGAGAAGGCTCTCGGAGCACTTGTCGGTCAGGTTATGAAAGCTATGAAGGGTAAAGCAGATCCTGGATCTGTTAACAAGATGCTTAGGGAGATGCTTTAATATGGAAGAAAACAGAAGAGTGAGAAAGAGGGATAGGTATAAACGTCTCATAACAGTGGGTGAGGCTTGCGTACTCATTGCTGTGGAGCTGGTGCTGTTTGGACTCATGTGGTACCAGGACTATGAGGTAACGCTTACGCTTCCGTTCTGTAGAAGAGGAAACTGGGCGGTTATCGGAATGTATGGAATCATCATAGTTCTGTTTACCAAGTTATACGGTGGATACAGAGTGGGATTTTTTAGGTTGTTGGATATAGTATATTCACAGCTGTTGGCACTTGTGTGTGCAAATGTGGTTGGTTATTTACAGCTTTGTATAATCTGTCGTGACTACGTAAATCCTGGACCTTTGCTTGAGGTTACCGTACTTGAAGCAATAGTCATCCTGATGTGGATATTTGCCTGCAGATTTCTTTATGCGAAGATGTATCCGCCAAGGCATCTGCTGTTGGTATATGGATATAAGACTCCGATGGAGTTTATAGACAAGATCAATGCCCGTAAGGATAAGTACGTAATAGAAGACAGGATACATGTAAGTGAGGGCGAGCAGGCAATTAAGGAGAAGATACTCCAGTACGATGGAGTAATCATATGTGAGACAAAGGCCTATATCAGAAATGAGCTTGTGAAGTATTGTTTCGAACATTCCATAAGATCATATGTTGTGCCAAAACTTTCCGATATAATCATACTCGGCGCAGAACCGATACATTTGTTTGATACACCTATCCTGTTGTCAAGAAACCAGGGGCTTACAGGAGATGACATGATCATCAAAAGGATCATGGATATTGTGTGCGGATTTATATTGCTGATCATAGCATCGCCATTTATGATCATATCAGCACTTTCTATATGGCTTTACGATAGAGGTCCGGTATTCTACAGGCAGGACAGACTGACGCTTAATGGCAAGGTATTCAAGATAATAAAGTTCAGAAGTATGAAGATGGATTCAGAGGCTCATGGTGCGCAGCTTGCAAAGAAAGATGATGACAGGATAACGCCGGTTGGCAAGGTACTTAGAAAACTTCATCTCGATGAGCTGCCACAGCTTTTCAATGTACTTAAGGGAGATATGTCGCTTGTGGGACCAAGACCTGAGAGACCAGAGATAGCTGAGTTATACAAGAAGACTTTCCCTGAGTTTGATTACAGACTAAAGATGAAAGCAGGACTTACAGGATATGCACAGGTGTATGGTAAATACAACACCACGCCGAGAGATAAGGTGAAACTTGATCTCACTTACTATGAGCAGTACTCAATATGGCTTGACTTAAAGCTTATGCTGCTTACAGTAAAGATTATGTTCCAGAAGGAGACATCAGAAGGTGTTGCCTCCAACATGACTACGGCTCTCAGAGACGGCGAAAAGATTCAGATACCGTCTCCTGTAAATGTGAAACCGGAAGGGCTTGATGAGGCGGAGGATGCGTTTTACGACTTGAAGATGGATGGAAAAAAGACTGATATGGGTAAAGATCAATAAAGATCATATAAAATTAATATGCAGGTGATAGTATGACAAATGCTAAAGTTTCGGTAGTTATACCTTCTTACAACAGCTGTGATACGATAGAGGCAGCTATTGATTCGGCGCTTTCACAAAGTGTGCCTGTAGAGGTTATAGTGGTGGACGATGGTTCGCAGGATGACACGGAACAGGTGTTGATGAAATATAAAACAGATCCCCGCGTTAAAATATTGCTGAATAACACGAATTCGGGAGTTGCTGAGTCGAGAAATCGCGGAGTGAGAGCTGCAGCTTGTGACAGGATCGCGTTTCTTGATTCTGATGATGTGTGGGCTGACGGCAAACTGGAAAAACAGCTTACGTTAATGAAAAAAACAGGTGCGGTGATCTGTTCAACAGCAAGGGAACTCATGGGTGAGGATGGACATCGCACAGGAAAGATCATAGAGGTGCCGGAAACAGTTACCTACAGACAGCTGCTTAAGGGGAATGTGATAAATTGCTCATCGGTTGTTGCAGATAGAAATACACTGTTAAAGTATCCAATGGGAAATGATGAGATCCATGAGGATTACATCTGCTGGCTGCAGATATTGAAGGATGGCGGACGGGCGGTTCTCATTAATGAACCATTGCTGTTGTACCGAGTGGTGAAAAACAGCAAATCAGGATCAAAACTCTCGTCTGCTAAAAAGACATTTGCCGTGTATAGGAAACTTGGATATGGTTTTCTAAAGAGCTGTCTGTACTTTGTGAATTATGCTGTAAATGGTGTTAAAAAATATTTCCTGTAATAGGGATAGTCGGAGAACAATATGGCTGAAGATGTAAAAAAAAGAGGTCCGGGAAGACCCACAGACAAGAGAAAAGATACGATCCTAAGACTGAGGATCGATGCAGAAACGCACAAAAAACTCAACAAATGTGCTGATACAAGACATGTATCTATGTCAGAACTTGTCCGTGAGGCGATAAATGAGATAGTTCGGGAGTCGGAGAGTGGAACGCAGATTTCCGAAACATTTGATAAGCCGGATGGAAAATAAAAAGAAATAGATTGATATAAAAAGAGATCAGGGAGAGCGTCATGATATATAATGATGCTCTCCCTGATCTTTACTGTTCTTGTGATGCTATAATGTGTATCCGTTTTTCTTTAAAAGTTCCCTTGCGGAATCAATAGAATCATTTCCTGCTGCATTCTTTATAGGCGCAAACTCCTTTTCGCGCTCTACTTCAAATGGAAGACAGGTTCCCATAAATGCGATCATGTCTAATGCAAGAGTTTCAAACTTATAGCCGTTTGGTTCGGCAGGTTTTACAATATCACCATTTTCATCCACAAAAGGAATTGCCTTTTTTACTATATGTAGAGGCATGTTCTCATTCATTATCTTCATAAGTCTGTCGACAGGGAAGATGTAGTTCAGGGTAACGCCGTAGTTATAAGCATAATCACCATTCTCGTCGCGCTCATCACGCATTTCATCTGTGAGCTCATAGTATTCAACGATATATGGTCTTCCATGGTTTGTGCAGAGAACACCCACTTTCTCATCAGGGTAAGCCTTTCTGACAACCTTTCCTCCCGATAGATATCCCTCCTTTATCACAGCTCCGAGGAAAACAGGATCAGCAATTCGCTGGAGTACATTGTCAACAGAAAATACATTTATGTATTTGATGTTGTGCTCTGTGAGCTTGCTGAGGTGACCAGCTTTGCAAAGAGAAGAGAACCAGCCTCCGTTTCCATTAGGAGACATAGCGATTCGACCTTTCTCCTCAAGGTATATCTTGCCGTTAAAATCTACAGAAGGAACCATCTCCTGTTTAAAGAAATGTACATATTCAGGATTATATCCGAAATAATCATGCTCCTTAAAGAAAGATGTTGTATCTTCATGGTTCTTTTCGTTTGTCATGATGAAGAAATGTATCCATGTATCAGCAAGTTTTACGATGTCCAGAGTGTGTTCAATCAGCAGTTGGAAAATAAACATGTCTTTTGTGATGCCGACATTGAATGTACCCTTTGGACCAGAAAAACCAAGGCGGGTTCCCTGACCGCCTGCAAGAAGAACAAGGGCGAGATCTCCGTTCTTTATGGCATCGAGACCAACTCTCATATATTCGTCGTGGTTGGCTCGGATGGCATCGAGCTGAAGTGCCGCAACAGGTGCGATATCGGAATCTTTTCCAGAATTGTTTTTTCCTATCATATCTATCAGTGAAAAATCAATCTCGTCAATCTGATTCAAAAGAGTTTCCCTTTCTTCGTTGCTTATTGAGTCATAGTATCTGAGAAGATGCAGCTGCCCCTTTTCTTCTAAAAGTTTATATGCGCTTTCGTAGTTCATAAAATTCTCCTTATAAGTAGTGTAGATTATTAATAAATACTCTCTCCATAATATTTTACTTGTATTTCTTCTTGATAGCTACGGTGTCCGTAAATACTTTCCATATGTCTTTGATCTGTATCCTTCGTCCATTTGCTGAGTCATCTCTGCTGTAGTTCAGGACTATTGGAGCCTCAGAGATTACGTAACCCTGTTTATGGGCGGCCACGAGGATCTCTATGTCAAATGCATAACCGGAGATTGACAGATTCTCAGCTATGGGTTTTATGACCTCAGCCTTAAATAGCTTGATACCTGTCTGGGTATCATGAATACCAAGGTGGAAGAGGAGCTTGAGCATTATATAGTAGGTGTAGCTCATAACTCTTCTAGGCATTGGGTAGTCAAGTTTTGATTCCGGGTGAAGTTTTGACCCGATGACAATATCGGCATCCTCAGCTTTCATCTGTTTCATAAATTTTTTTAACAGAGAAGGGCTGAGCTCCAGATCTGAATCGAGAAATGCGATGTATCTGCCTTTGGCTGCGGCAATTCCAGTGGTTATTGCAAATCCCTTGCCGTGGTTATCTTCATATCCGGCGGCTGTTATGTGTGGGTCAGCAGCTGCTGCGTCCTCAATCAATTTACCTGTGGAGTCTGTGCTGCCGTCATTGACAGCGATTATCTCATAGCGATGAACGAAACTGCTCAGTATCCTGCTGGTTTCCAACAGGTTTTCTTTTATATGTGTTTCTTCGTTGTAAGCGGGCATGACCACCGACAAAGTAATATTTGATGTAATATTCTTTTCAGTTCCCATTTTATTATCTCCCTTGATATATCATGTAACACCCTGTGTAACTATAATTCTGTCTCTTATACACATCTGACGCTGCCGACGAT
>ERZ1027061.985-NODE-985-length-12008-cov-5.842299_pt1 | contig 12008 bp, 13 predicted proteins | sample MGYA00519283_ERZ1027061 | MGnify/ENA primary metagenome ERZ1027061 (study PRJEB26926, sample SAMN06164849) | human gut metagenome | biome: ENVO:00009003; feature: ENVO:2100002; material: ENVO:00002003 | host: Homo sapiens | place: USA | collected 2012 ... | reverse complement strand
GTCGGCAGCGTCAGATGTGTATAAGAGACAGTTCCAATACATGTGTGGAGAAGAATATCGCCCCTCCGTCATCACACATTTTTCTCATCATCTGCTTGAGTATATGGGAAGCCTTTGGATCAAGACCTACAAATGGCTCATCCATGATGACAAGTTTCGGCTCATGTATCCATGCCGATATGATTGCCAGTTTCTGTTTCATACCATGAGAATACTCGGATACCAGCTGTCCGAGGTTATCTTTTATCTCAAATGCATCCGCATATTTGTCTATAAGCTCGTCCCTGACCTCCTCCGGCACCCCGAATATATCGGCTATAAAATTCAAATATCCGATTCCGGTCATGAAATCATACATATCCGGATTGTCAGGAATATATGCCATCTGTTTCTTGCATTCCAGCGGTTTTTCCTTTATGGACACACCATCTATAAGGATATCTCCCTCCTCAAAATTCAGGATTCCTGTACACGCCTTTATAGTGGTTGTCTTACCTGCTCCGTTGTGTCCGATGAAACCATATATCTCCCCCGGCATTATGTGCAGGCTCAGGTTGTCTACCGCCAGTTTATCCCCGTATCTCTTTGTGAGATTCTTTATTTGCAGCATATCATTTCCTCCTTTTTCAAAACAGGGGACGGAGGTGCCTGACCCCTCCGTCCCCATAGATTATCGCGCTCTATGCTTCTTTCGTTTCATCCTGCCCCTGAACTCATCAAGTGCCGCGCGGCCCGGTCCCGTCATAGGTTTGATCCACCTTCCTTTTAACAAGTACGGTGTCAGTATGACAAATCTCAGAAGTTCATCCGTGTAAACAAATGAGAACACTGCGAGAAATGGCAGCTTGAGCACCATTCCTGCTATCCATGTAGCCGGGACCGAAAACAGCATAAGTCCGCCTATCTCCATGACAGTTCCAACGATAGCCTCACCGCCTGCACGGAAACACTCATTCTGTATATAGCAGCAGGTTCTGACTGCGCCGAAGAACAGATATATGATAAGCATGTACTTCGTGTACATCATAGCCTCGGCTCCAAGTCCGAACAATCCGAACAGCGGATTATGCAGCAAGGTCATGATGAGCACTATTGTAAATGTGATGGCAGGACACACAAGTGCCGCCCTCTTGGCATATGAGAGGCCTCTGTCCAGATTACCCGCGCCAACTTCATTTCCCACTGCAACGCTTGACGCATTTGCCAGGCCTCCAAAGAACGCATATACAAATCCCTCGCACACACGGAACGCCGCCATGGCTGCTATGGCAGAATCGCTCTGATGTCCCATGACAACATTGATTATCATCTGTCCCACACCGTAGAGTATCTCGTTACACACGATCGGGAATGCCTTTGACGCATAGGACTTCACAAATCCCATATCAATATCAAATGCTTTTCGCGCACTGAACTTTATCTCATGCCTGCTCTTTGCAAGATAGAGAATGAGCAGCGCTATGTTCACGATACCAGACACCAGTGTACCTATAGCCGCACCGGCAACTCCCATCTTGGGAGCACCAAATCTACCATAGATCAGCACAAAATTGATACAGAAATTGAGTAAAAGTGAGATGACCGAACACACCAGTGGCACCTTCACCCTCTCAGTTGATTTTAAAAGTGCTGTGATGATCGCGGCAAATACCTGAAGCGGATACGACCATCCAACTATTCTCATATACGGTTTTGCCAGATCTATTATAGTCTGCTTGTCCGTGTATATTCCTAATATCCATCCCGGAGCAGCGATCGTGACTACCGCAAATGCTATACCAAATATTCCAGCGCAGATGATAGCCAGACCAAATGCCTTGTTCATTCCCTCCGGATCCTTCGCCCCCCAGTACTGGGACATGAACAGAAGTGAACAGCTGACAAATCCCCAATATGTCGAGAACAGAAGTGAACTTATCTGGGCGCACACGCCTACGGCAGCCACCGCTATCTCTCCCTCACTTCCGATCATGATGGTATCTACCATACTCGCAGTGGTCGCAAGTAGATTCTGCAGCGCGATAGGCATGGCAAGAACAGCCAACATTCTGGCAAATTCCTTCCATGTCACCTTTTTATTATTCTTTACAAAGCCCGTAGTAGCACTTCCCATTATATTTACCTCTTCATATCTCACATGTATTTATTTTAGATGCGTCCGATTATTGTACTCCTGTACTTTTATAATTGCAATAGTTTTATACCTGTAGTATAGGGCCTTTTCCCAACTATTATCCTTCCTCTGGCAATTACATAAAAAGGCATGCAGCAAATGCCGCATGCCTGTCCTTACAGTAAGCTACTTCTTTAATCACAATCTCCAGCAGAGCAATATACATCCAGTTCCTTATCCAACGCCCCAAGCTCGTCCGCACTCCAGTCTTCGCCCAGTACAAATACCGCCTTGCACAGAATGAATCTCACATCATGGTCAGCATTCACCTCCCCTGAGACTATTTTGTGTGCGATCTGCTGCAGTTTTGACAGCAGACCTATCCGCATATAACCTTCTCTGTATACAGTCTCCCAGTCATAGTCCGCAGTCCTGCCGCATGGGGATCCGCACACACTGCAGTCCGGGACTATAACCTGTTTGTCTGCATGCGCCCTATTCGTGATCGCCTCAACCTCGTCATCAGAGAGATTCAAGGCTATATCTGAGGCATGCAGACCTTCTATTATTATGTTGTATGTGTCATCCGTCACATGAACTGCTCCATCAGTAGCTCTCACAAGACCTATGAGTGCTCCCACCAACCGACTGCCCGCCACTGTTGTAATTCGTGTCATATTACCCATCAATCCAATATTCTTCCATCTATTGATATAGTTGTCACCTGCCATGGTATAAACTTGCCGCTGTCTTGAAGGGCCTTCTTCGCAGCCATCTCCAATCCGCCGCAACAAGGAACCTCCATACGCACTATTGTAACACTTTGTATGTCATTTCGCCTTATTATCTCTGTAAGTTTCTCTGAATAATCCACGCTGTCCAGTTTTGGACAGCCAATCAATGTCACATGATTCTTTATAAATTTGTCATGAAATGATGCATAAGCATATGCTGTACAGTCCGCCGCTATCAATAATTTTGCCCCATCAAAATAAGGTGCGGTTATCGGCGCCAGCTTGATCTGCACAGGCCAGTTTATGAGCTGGCTTGGGTACTCGCAGTTATATATATTCTGTGAAACCCTGTCGTCTGCCACCTGTCCATATGTGCTTTTCTGCTCCATCTTATCTGTCTCTCCTGCCGTTTTGTCCCCCGGAGCTGCTGCCGGTCTCCTGAATATACTTCTCGCCATAGAACCAGGGCAACCGGAGTGTACAGGATTCTCAAGACTATCATTTGCGGATTTTTTTGCATCGAGTTTTGTTTTTTTATTTGCTATGACCGCCGCCTCATCGTAAGCTGCCGCCTCCCTCTCCACAAATGTTATGGCTCCTGTAGGACACGATGGCAGGCAGTCTCCAAACCCGTCACAGTAATCATCTCTGAGAAGTTTTGCCTTGCCATTTACCATACCTATCGCGCCTTCGTGACATGCATTTGCACAGGCTCCACATCCATTACATTTGTCCTCATCTATCTGTATAACTCTTCTTACCATATATAATTCCTCCAATCGTTTAGCATCTTTGAACATTATCATTATATCCAGCCATCAGGTTTGTGTATGTTGAATTTTCAACATACACAATGGTATACTGATAAGGAACATATATATAATGAACCAGACTATATTTTGAGGGATTAAAATGAACGAATATATGGACATATTATCAAACACAAGCCTTTTTTCCGAAATCTCTGCTGAAGATATCGACTCCATGCTAGATTGCCTTGGAGCAGTCGTGAAAAAATATAAAAAAGGGGAATGTGTCCTCATGGCTGGAAATACAACCGAATTAATAGGACTGCTGCTCACCGGCAAAGCTATAGTGGTCCGGGAGGATTATTGGGGTGGTCAAAGCGTCATGTCAGCCATAATGCCTGGGCACACGTTTGCAGAATCCTACGCCTGCACCCCAGGCTCTGTTTTGAATGTGAGCGTATATGCGGAGGCACCGTGTACTGTCATGTTCCTCAATGTGCAGAAAATGCTCACCACATGTCCCGTAACATGTGGCAGACACAGCCGGATGATACGCAATCTTCTCACGGATCTGGCTGGGAAAAATCTGAGATTAAATGAGAAATCAACACACATGAGTCAAAAAACAACCCGCGACAAACTACTATCATACCTGTCCGCCGAGATGCACCGACACGGCTGCAGCGAATTTGACATTCCATTTTCCAGACAGCAGCTTGCAGACTTCCTGTCTGTTGACCGCAGCGGTCTGTCCACTGAGCTTGGAAAAATGAAGGATGAAGGTATGATCGACTTCCACAAATCTCATTTTGTTCTTAAGTCTCCTGCCCAGGGATGGACTGATATGTAACAATATTGTATTATATATTTATATTTCATTAAGGAGGGATTTACTATGAAACCTATAAAGACTATCAAAGACGGATGGAACAAATTTACTGTTGTTGTGAAAGATAAAGATTACTCAACAAGAGAGGCTGTACTTTTTGCAATCTGTACCTTTCTCGCAGGACTTGTAGTCGGAATGATCTGCTCACCTAGAAAGAACCAGACATTCGGTTCTTACAATGGTAACTTTGGCGACAGTGATGGCAGCTGCGGCTGCGGTTGTGACTACGACGAAGTCTTCGAGTAAACTTTGATCTGCCATACAAAGCCATAATGTCAACGCAAAAGACAGGTATCTATCAAATGACACCTGTCTTTGTCTTACATGAGATACATGTTATTTATATCTTCCAGCTGACCGCAAGCTCTCTTGAATCTACAAATCTTCTGTAAATTCCATCCTGTTTCATTAGCTCCTCGTGAGTACCCTGCTGAGCGATCTTTCCCTGATCCACCACAACTATCTGGTCCGCATGCTCTGTCTTGATCTCCGATGTCTCATTACCGGGCACCACATAGTCCGGATCCTCCTCGCTGTCCCCGGTTGCATAATCGATTATCACACCCGGCTGAACATTGTACACATACACATTAAAACTTACCCCGGCACCTCTATCCTCCACGGATTCAGCCTCCATCTGTACACCTGAGGCTACCAGATCATCACCATCAAATATCGGCGTCACCCTGTACAGCACATGGTTGCCAGTGCGCTCCACGTAATCAGCCACCTCATTTTCAAATGGCAGCATCCCCTCTACGTTCATATACCTGGTTCCCGTTATTAGATTTTTTTCATTTGCATTTTCTCCGGCAAGCTGATAACCGATCAGATGACAGCGATTATATAGATAATTGCCATCTATCAGACCATTGTACTTTACTGTACGCCAGCCCGAGGGCTTAACCATTCCTATCTCACCGCGTTCCTCTGTAGGCATGATGTCCTTGCAAATATTGGCATAAGCAGTTCCACATCTTCCGAGTGAGTCCAGTTCACTGTAATCTTCGAATGCCTCCGTCACCAGCTCGTCATCAATGAACCCTGGTACATTGCCATTTACCTCACAGTATGCACTCCCAGAATATACTGGAATACCCGTCTCAAAACTGCCACTTACCGCCGATCTGCTGCCATCCGCAATACCTGACAGACTGCAGCCCGACATCACCAGTGCAAATATTACTACATATATTGCTCTGCCAATTTTTCTTTTATACCACATTGTGAACACGACCTCCACACAAGCTCGTACAAATCTTATTTGACTATAATGATAACTTAGATATTCTCAGTATACCACTAAATTCTTTTGATCTAAACGGCTTGTAGCCTTTTGTGATAAAAGGATAAAACTCCGTCTGCTGCCTGTTGCAGACGAACAAGGCTATCACTATATCCATAGTGATAACCTTGTCCGTGTCAACACGCTAAAAACATCCATAAAACAATCTACCTGGTTTTCACAGTATATACTGGCAGCCGTCGGAAAACTTACTACGCCATTCCATTTGCAACCTTATACTTGTAAAGCATCTCAGCGTGATTCTGCTCCTCGATCTGTATATCCGCCAGCAGCTTTCTCACCGAACTCTCACCAAATGCAAAGATCTCCCCATTGTATTCACCTGACACAAGTTTCTCCGTACCGATACAATCAGTTGCAAGGAACTCATCGTTCTTCTTATCCTCAGAATCGTCCATCATCTTGTATGTCTGCTTTGGCTCATAATCCTTGCCATCGCTGTCATTACAATCACACTGAGGTACATTCCCATCAAGCACCTGAGTGAGTGAATCGTAATGTCTCTGCTCATCCTTCTGTATTGTCTGGAATAGATTCCTGAGTTCAGGATCCTTCGCCTGCTCAGCATATCTTCCATACTTTTCCACACATGATTTTTCCTGTGTTTGAAGATCCTGGATCACTGTCTTTTCTTTTTCCTTTAATATCATAGCAATACTCCTTTCGGATGAAATTCTGTAGTTTTGATGTACTATATTTTCATCGCATAGATATTATTGTCCAAAGCACCCAGTGCTATTCCTATATCTGTATTTATTTATATTTAATCGGTCTTCTGATCATTTATCGCAGCCATTCTATTTCTGCAGTCTGGAAAACTCTCTTCCATACGCCACATACATTACAAGCAGAATAACTCCAACGACCACTATCGGCATAACACCTGTGTCGAATGCAAACATACATATAAACATGACCACCCACACGGTCAATCCTGCCATGATCCCTGCCATAAAGCCTTTCTTTGATGACTTTGCGATTACAACAAGTTCAGCCTCATCTGAAGATTTCTCCCAGTCACGTCTGAAATGAATGTCAAATATATTTCCCTTTTTCTCCGGATTCAGTTTCTTCTCCTCATCGATCACAAGTTTTTCAATAACGCAATACAGCACAAGTGATACCAGAAATACCAATTCTGTCACTATTATCATGGGCATCCCATTATTGCCTCTGTATGCCTTTTCTATGGCATATATACACACCGGGAACAGCACCATTCCCACAAATATAACAACACATGGAAGAAATGATACTCTTGTTATCCTGCGCTCTATGTCCACTATCTCATCCTCATTATCTCCATCCCAATTTCCTATTACATGCTTTAACTTTCCATACATGACAAATATTGCCACAAATACCGCCAGCACAAGAACTCCATATACTATAGGGAACGTGTCTGCCGTGAATGCCCATATATTGTTCCAATCAATCTCATTCAGGCTGCTCTTGCTTGCCCCAACTAACTTTCCAGCAAAAAAACCACCAACCAGACTTGCCACAATTATGACCGCAAACACCAGATATATCTTTGTGTTGCTTTTATTTTTTTTATTACTTTCAGTAACCTTCATTCCATATCCTCTTTTCAATCTATGAACTACTTTCTAACCTATTTATTCTTCTATATTTCCATTATTTATCTTCCTCATACTGAAAGATATCCTCAACACTGACACCACACACCTTTGCGATCTTGATCGCCAACGTCACCGATGGACTGTAATCGCCCCTCTCAATCTGGCTTATCGTCTGCCTTGATGTCTGCACCAATGCTCCCATCTCCTGCTGGTTCACCCCCAGCTTTGCCCTGTATTCCTTTAGCTTGTTGTACAGCGGCATCCATATCACCTCCAGCTTATTCATCTATATTTTTCTCAGATCCTGCTACGTCTGTCATCCTATCTTCCTCTTTGGATCCTGCCATATCTGCCATTCCGTGCTCCACATAACTGTGAGCAGATGTTCCCCATATCATGCTAAAGCTTATTCCAAAGCAAGTTCCCAGAGATATTCCAAGTGCCAGATTGTCAAATACCATTCCATAGATAACACCCAGTGCTATTCCAATCGCCAATCCATACGGTATACCTGTCGACTTCTCTCTCTTACACACGTATACCCTGTCTTTCCACATAAAACCATCAGTTTTCCCATCACCAAAAACATCAAGCACACTCTGGTACACATTACTATGGGCGACTTCCATCATGTCATCATATACACTCTCCGCATAAGGATGAACATATGCCTTTCTGAGTTTATATATACACAATGTATCTTTTCCACCTTCAGGTTCAGGTGACAATTCTTTTCTAGAAATGTCTGATTTATCAAACAAAAAACAGCCCCACATCTGTTTCTTCCGGAAGAATCCATACACAGGAAATCCCTTTTTCAGGTTTTCCCAAATCTCTTCCTCAAGCTCTTTCTTGCTGCACACCGCAGTCATTGCATCTCCAAGCTTGTTCTTTTTTAACGTTCTCTCTGTGATGGCTGTCACAGAATATCCTTTAACCTGAGTTTTTAATTTATTTACAGAATTCCCATCATCTTTGATCTCAAACATTGACCTTATCGCTTCACTGACAGATTTCTTATTACTTTTATCAACATCTTTATCTCTAGCCATGTCGTTTCTTTTTTTCATATCTTCACCACTCCATTTCATTTTCATATACTGAAATTCCCAATATAATACAATATATATTTAAAATGACATATGCCAAATGACAACTATAGTTGTCATTTTCTGTATAATGGAGTATATACAAATGACAAGGAAAGTTGTCAATACTATTTGACAACTTTCCTTGTCATCACTTTTAATTCGCTCACAGCTCTATATTATATTTTTCTATATCTATCACTGCATCTCCATCACATGAAAACTCTATGCCATCAGCCGAAATCGGTGTATATATCGCTGTACTCATCGTCATGATCCCATCGTTCACGAACAGCTCTATAGAATTTCTGTCCAGTATAAATCTCAGCTTTATCTTCTCATCAATGCTGCCTACATCTTCAGAAGACCCGCGTTGACTCTCCGCTGAATATGGCGGCTTAACTTCCGCCCTTCTGATACATACCACATCCCTCTCAAAGCCAGCAAATGTCCTGTCGAGCTCTATGATATTTTTGCGCCTGTCATATGTAAATCTCGTATAATACCTTTCGTTCTTTGCCAAATCGATCACAAACTCATTGTATCCATCACCTTTGACCATTATCTCCATATCAATGAATCTGCCCCTGATTCCATCAAATATGCATGCCTCACTGACAGGTTCATTTCTCAATACAACCTTGTCTGATCGGTAATTTTCTATCTCTCTGACTGGTCGCTGGATAAGTCTTCCATCCTTTAGGCTGATCTCTCTTGGCAGTGTCATCATTCCCTGCCACATCTGTCCCTGAGGAATCCAGAGATTATGCCAAGACTGCATCCACGCGATCATAATCCTTCTGCCATCCGGCAACACTGTGGTCTGTGGCGCATAAAAATCAGTTCCATAGTCCAGTGAAAATGGTTCATCTCCACCAAATTTCTTTTCAGTGTCATCATAATCACCGATAAAATATATTGAATTGTTGCCATTATGGAATTCATACCCCTTCGCTGTCATCTCTATCGGCGATACAAGCAATACATATCGTCCATCAATCTCAAAGAAATCAGGACATTCCCACACACCGCCATAATCTTTGTCATTTTTCGCAAGCACGCTCTCATATTTCCACGACCTCATATCTGTACTTGAAAATAACACGACCTGACCCTTTCTTTTCTCGTCAACAGATCCCGCTACCATATAGTATCTTCCATCAGCACTCCAAACTTTAGGATCCCTGAAATCCTCTCTGCTGAGTTCTCCCGGCAGCATATCCCCCGTAACCACCGGATTTACATCTATCTTTCGGTATTCTCTTCCATCACCTATTGCTATACACTGATTCTGCAAAACACCTTTTCCATCCGGATTGTCCATTACCCCTGTATATATAAGGACATGTTTTCCCTCGTTCTCTATTGCTGTTCCAGAAAAGCATCCCGCACCATCATATTCAGTGTCCGGTGCCATCGCGGCAGGCAATTGTTCCCATTTTATCATATCTTTAGTCACTTGATGCCCCCAGTGCATAGGTCCCCACACCGTACTAAATGGATGATACTGGTAAAACAAGTGTATCTTTCCTTCATATACGGAAAATCCATTTGGATCATTCATCCAGCCCACAGCCGGAGTCACATGAAACAAAGGTCTGTCATTTGCAGCAATTTTATTCTTCATTTCGTATTCCCTGGCAGCGGCAAGTTTTTCACTGACAACAACTTCATACATAACATCATTTATTCTATCCATCCAATATATCTCCTTCTCACAATCATCCTTTATATTCAGTCCAATAACTTGTCTTTATAATACCCTAAACTAAAATAGAGACACTTCCAATGTACCATACACAGCACTTCTCGGAAATGTCTCTTTTTAATTTATATGCAATTTTTATCTCTATAACCAGACATCTATAACAGACCTACACTGAAGTATCTCTCAGCCCTGTCCGCCATAACTGTGGCTATAACCTTATCTTTTCCATACTTTTCCGCCATCTGCATTGCTGCCCATACATTTGCACCCGATGAAGTTCCAACAAGAAGTCCCTGCTTTCTGGCAAGATTTCTCGCAGTCTGTATTGCATCCTCATCTGCGACTTCCACAACATCAGTTATCATATCCGTATCTAGCACATCCGGCACAAATCCATCTCCAATGCCCTGTATCTGATGAATTCCCGGGCCATCTCCATGCAGCGCTGACACGCCCTTAGGCTCAACTGCAACAATTTTCGTATCTGGATTTTTCTCCAACAGATACTTCGCAATGCCCTGAAGAGTTCCCCCACTTCCTACACCAGACACATATATGTCAATCTTCTGTCCAAGCTGTTCGCATATCTCAACTGCTGTTGTTCGATAATGCGCATCTGGATTTGCCTGATTAACAAACTGCTGCGGCATAAAATACTTCTCCGGATCAGATTCTGCTATCTCATTTGCCTTATCAACAGCTCCGCCGATGCTGAGAACCGGATCTGTAAGTACCAGATCCGCACCAAATGCCCTGATAACCTTCTTGCGCTCCTCACTCATATTCTCCGGCATTACAATTATCACTTTATAGCCTTTCTGAACACCACAAAGTGCAAGACCTATTCCTGTATTGCCGCTAGTAGGCTCTATAATGGTCATTCCCGGCTTGAGTTTTCCCTCAGTCTCTGCTACCTCTAACATGTTTTTTGCAATCCTGTCCTTAATACTTCCGCCAGGATTAAGAAATTCTGCCTTTGCAAATATATTGTAACCTGTAGACTTCCTCAGACACATAAGTGGAGTATTTCCTATCAGATCAAGCACATCATTGTAATACATATTAATACCTTCTTTTCCTTGCTTTATAATATACTATTTTACATATTTTTTTACTAAAGTCACCATAAAATATATATGGCAGCGCTACAGATACAAAAAAACTCAGAAAACTTGTAAAGCCAAGCTTTCTGAGTATTAATCAGCAGGGGATGAGAGAATCGAACTCCCACCAAAGGTTTTGGAGACCCCTATCATACCATTTGACCAATCCCCTATATACAGAAAAAATTTAACACCTATCGCAGCGTTAAATTTTCTCGGTACATTTTTTCCTTTTGTACCTTCAGAATTTCACACAGAAAGTCAGTAACCTAACCCCATTATTCAGTCAATGACTGTCTCCAGGTAAACTTTATTCTTTACTTTGTATGCTTTCAATTTCTGCACCTTGCAGATAATCCTGCATACTCGCGTATCTCCAAAGCCTATCCTTTAGAAACCTCTAAGGATAAGTCCTCGACCTATTAGTACTTCTCAGCTCAGTGCGTTGCCGCACTTACACTCAAAGCCTATCTACCTTGTAGTCTTCAAGGGGTCTTACTCCGAAGATGGGATATCTTATCTTGAGGGGGGCTTCACGCTTAGATGCCTTCAGCGTTTATCCCTGCCAAACTTGGCTACTCTGCCATGCCTTTGGTAAAACAACAGATACACCAGAGGTTTGTCCATCCCGGTCCTCTCGTACTAAGGACAGCTCCTCTCAAATATCCTACGCCCACGCCGGATAGGGACCGAACTGTCTCACGACGTTCTGAACCCAGCTCGCGTACCGCTTTA
>ERZ1027061.980-NODE-980-length-12037-cov-4.280588_pt1 | contig 12037 bp, 10 predicted proteins | sample MGYA00519283_ERZ1027061 | MGnify/ENA primary metagenome ERZ1027061 (study PRJEB26926, sample SAMN06164849) | human gut metagenome | biome: ENVO:00009003; feature: ENVO:2100002; material: ENVO:00002003 | host: Homo sapiens | place: USA | collected 2012 ... | reverse complement strand
GAGCATCCACCATTGCATATATCTCACCATTTTCAGGATTCATGACAAGCACGCACACTCTGTCTGCATTTTTTTCAGTCAGCACCTTGTACGCCGCCTGCGCGGCATATTTCTGTATGTTTATATCTATCGTCGTCACCAGATCGTTTACGGGAATCGGATCTGTACGGGTCTCTGCATACTCTGCAAGTTCGATCCCCCGGGCGTCAGTTACGGCATTTATGCTGCCTGAAACACCTGTGAGCACGCTGTCATAAGACACCTCAAGCCCCAGTATGCCCTGATTATCTGCACCGGTAAATCCCAATATTTTTGATGCGAGTTCATTATACGGATAATTTCTCTTGTAATCCTCATCCACCTTTACCCCTGACAGTCCCGCTGCTTTTATCATGATTCCAGTCTCCTCGTCAACATTTACAGCTATTATCTCCCTGGAAGAAACCTTTGTGACCTTTTTTCTTATTTCCTCCGGTGATTTGTCCAGGTACTTCTCCAGCAGGTTTATTACCTCTTCCTCATCATCAATCTGACTGTGTATCACTGACACAGAACACACTGCCCTGTTGTCAGCCAGGATATTACCGTTTCTGTCATATATCCTGCCCCTGGGAGCCTTTATACTTCTCTCTCTCTCGTGCAGTTCCTCAGCATGTTCACTATAGTACTCCGCCTTTGCAACCATTATGTACGCCAGTCTGCCAACTATCACGGCGGCGGCTATACACACCATTGCAAAAACATATTTTATCCTGCGTCTGTTATAACTGTATACCTTCACATACATAACCTATATTTTTTTACTATAGTATTACACCCCAAAGCGTTCTATTCCTCAAAGTAAAAAACAGCCCACAGATATATTAATCACATATACCCATAGACTGTTTTTATCTTCTCACTCTTCGCCAGAGTAATCTGTTCCATCATCCGGATAAGATTCATCCCCGGATGTATCGTCAACATAAGAGTCATCCGTCACATCACCATCCGATGTATCATCCGTATAACTGTCATCTGTTTCATCTATCGTCTCAGCGTCGTCCACTGAAGTATCCTCTGCTGTCGCATCCTCATCTATTGTCGATGTCAAAGGCTCCTCTGTTCCATCATATGCTACATCTTCTGAATTGGTGGCATACACATTGAGATACGGGAGCAAGTCAGACATAACCTGATTAAAAAGCTTAGCTCCGGCTCCTGATCCTTCCTGATCCTCAAGATTCGGTTCATCTACTACTACATACAACATTATCTGCGGATTTTCAACCGGTGTGAATCCTATAAATGACAATACGTACTTTCCATTTCCTCGCGGAAGTTTCTCCGCAGTACCTGTCTTACCACCGATGGTGTATCCCTCTATTCCTGCCGCATATCCAGTTCCTTCTTCAACAACTGCCTGAAGATATGTTCTTAGGTAGTCTGAAACCCCCTTTGATATAGTCTTTCTCACAAGCACAGGCTCTATATCCTGTACAACATTTCCATCATCATCTAGAAGTCTCTTCACCACATGTGGAACGTAATAGTTTCCGCCGTTTATAACCGAACAAAAACTAGCCGCCATCTGTATCATTGATGTTGTAACACCCTGTCCAAATGAGGATGTTGCAAGCTCCATCGGGTGAAGATACTTTGCGCTGTACTTAATACCCGTTGTCTCACCCTGAAGGTCTATTCCTGTCTTAGATCCTATATTAAATATCTCCTGATATTTGTCAAATGTCTCAGGGCCTTCCTTTTCGGCTATCTGCATGAGCGCATCGTTGCACGATACCGCAAGTGCTCTCTTAACATCCACCGTTCCATGGCCCGCTCTGTAACTGCAGTAAACCGGCGACTCACCTTCCACTGGGGTCTGCGATCCATCACAATAGAATTCATCACCGTCAGAGATCACATTGTCCTCCATGGCTCCGGCTATCGTAAGTGCCTTGTATGTTGAACCAGGCTCAATAGCATCGCTTATACAATAATTCTGCCAGAGATAATTGAGGGCCTCGCTCTTCTGTTCCTTTGTAAAATGACTTATGGTGTCCTTAAACTCCTCTTCGGTCATGGCTGAGAAATCATAATCCACCTCTTCGGTCTTCACATTCTTCTTTTCCTCTGTTGTCTCCGTGGTGTCAGCATCCTCTGTCTGATCGTCTTTTTCCGTAGTCGCAGTTGTCGCCTCGGCTGCCTTCTCCGCCGCCTTCTCTGCTTTCTTCTTATTCTCCGAATCATCCAGATATACACCTTCTGTGGATTTCTCTGTGGATTTCTCTACTGATATGAGACTGTCAGCGGCCTCGTCTGCTCCATCAACTTCCACTTCCTGTGCTATAGGAACTATCTGATTTTTGAGTGCCTCCAGATTTGACGCATCATTTGGATCATAAACTCTTGAGCTTGCCATTCCAAGCACCTCTCCGTTGTTTGGATCCATTGCTATTATACCTATCTGCTTTGCACCGGTATTCTGCATGTACTCGGATATGTTATCCTCTATTATCTTTTGGATATTCATATCAATGGTAGAAACCACTGTCTCACCATTCTGAGCAGGCACTGTCTCTGAATCAAGTCCGTCACTGCCTGTCATATAACTGTATGATTTACCGTCAACTCCGTTCAGCTCATCATTGTAATATCCTTCTATTCCATACTGTCCGACATTTCCATCAACCGTGTATCCGAGCAAGTGACATGCCAAAGTACCATTTGGATAGTTTCTCTTGTATTTCGTCTCAAAATATACTCCTACAACGTTATCTCCCTCATCAGACTTGCAGTAATTCTCAAATTCCCTGACCTTGTCATAAGTAAGATCCTGGATTATATTCTGATAATATCCGTAATCTCCCTCTATAGCCAATTTCTCGTCAAGTTCCGACTCCGATATATCAAAGAATTTCAATATAGCGGCCCTTGTCGCCGACTGGTATTCCGGCTTTAGCCTTATATTATTTGGTTCTATTATCATACTGTAAGTTTTTTCACTGTTTGCCAGTACATTGCCATTTCTGTCTAGTATCTCACCTCTCTCATACGGAATGGTTGAAGATTCATAATTTTCCTGCAGTACTACAGCCTCCGAATATTCTTTTCCATTTTTTATGTTTATCTGCAAAACACGTATTGTAAATATGATCATGGCGATGATTATCACAACAACCGCCCACCTGCTCTTTTTTCTCATTCCTTCCAAAAATGATCTCGATCTTGCTGACATCTGACCTTACCACCTCTTTCTCAAAAAATTATCCCTGAGGTTTACTTGACCTCAGGGACATCCTTGTACTGTATTACATAATCATCACTATTCTGCGAATAGTATAAAGTTTGTCCCGGCTGTGAATATACCATGCCGAGCTTTTCTGTTGCAATCTCATATATCTCACTCAAGTCGACCATAGAATCCAGACCAGCACTGTATCCTGTGTTCTCATCAAGCTGGGCTGCCACCTGCTCCTTAAGGTTTGCCACTGTATTCTTGGCAACCCTTACATCAGAGATAAGCTTGAGAAGATAACAACAAAGCGCAACCGCCACAACTATTGCGGCAACCATCCCTGCGGTGTACCTTATCTGTGCATTCGTAGCCGCCCTTCTCTCTGCCTCACGAGCTGCCTTGTTTCTCCTGTCATTCTCAGTCAAATGAGATCTTCTGGCTGGCTGTGGTGCAATTGCCGGTGCCGCCGAACCGTCCACATACTCTCCTCTGTACGCTCTGCGTCCTGTTCTATTTGATTCATTCAATTTTCCTGCAGAACCCTTTACATTATAATGTCTTCTATCTGCCATCAATAATCGCCTCTTTCATTTATATATATCAAACAGCCTCAAACACCCTGAGTTTTGAGCTTTTTGATCTTGAATTCTCTGTAAGCTCCCTCTCACCCGGTATGATCGGTTTTCTCGTTATAACCCTGCCGAGTGGTTTTCTGCCACATGTACACACCGGAAAATTCGGTGGACATATACATGGATTTTCATTTTTTCTAAATGCAAGTTTCACTATCCTGTCCTCAAGGGAGTGGAACGTGATTATGCATAATCTTCCACCTGGATTAAGACTGGCTATCATGCCATCTATAGAATCCCTCAAGACATCAAGCTCTCTGTTTAGTTCTATCCTTATAGCCTGAAATGTCTGTTTTGACGGATGTCCCTGACCATTTCTCGCCTTTGCCGGAATGGAGCCACGGATTATGTCATTGAGCTCCTCCGTAGTCTCTATCTCCTTCTTCTCCCGGTACTTGCAAATGTGATACGCAATACTCTTCGCATATCTCTCCTCACCGTAATCCTTGAGTATCCTAAAAAGCTCTGTCTCTGAATACTCATTGACAATGTTTTTCGCCGTCTTTGCCTGACGGTTATCCATCCTCATATCCAGTGGAGCATCAACTCGATATGTGAATCCTCTATCCGCATTATCGAGCTGATATGAGGAAACTCCCAGATCAAGGAGTATCCCGTCCACCTTCTTTATGTCCAGTTCGTCCAAAATTCTTCTGAAATTCTGATAGTTGTCCCTCACTATAGTCACTTTGTCTCCGTAAGGTTCCAGCCGCTTAGTTGCAGCAGCTATGGCATCCTCGTCCTGATCGATGCCTATAAGCCTGCCCCCTTCTCCAAGTCTTTTGACGATCTGCTCTGAGTGTCCGGCACCTCCCAACGTGCCATCCACATAAATGCCATCAGGCTTTATATTCAGATTATCTATGGTCTCCTCAAGCAAGACCGACTTGTGTGCAAATTCCATACTCAACTACCATTCTTCTCTTAAAAACTAAAATCAAGCTCATCAAGCTTGTCTGCAAGCTCTGCCATGCTCTCGTCATCAGTAATGTTCTCGTCGCCTTCCCAGTTAACCTTGCTCCAGATCTCAGCCTTCTCACCATTACCGATGATAACAACATCCTTATCAATCTCTGCGTACTCTCTCTGTTTAGGGGAGAGAAGGATTCTTCCCTGTCCATCCGGTTCGCACTTGACAGCACCTGAAAGGAAACGTCTCTTAAATGTTCTTGCCGTTCTGTTGGTCATAGGCAGTTTGTTCAGTTTTTCAACAAACTGTTCCCACTCATCCATGCTGTACACGTAAAGACATTTATCAATTCCCTTTGTCACCATAAATGACTCGCCCAGCTCTGCGCGGAGTTTGAGAGGCATGATCAGTCTTCCTTTTGCATCAAGCTTATGTTCATATTCACCTGATAAGCATCTGGACATTCAGATCTCCTCCTCTCGTTACTTTCACCACTTTTCACCACACAGTTTCACTATGGCGCCACTTGTAACCACTATTCTATACTATTGCCCCTCAAAATGCAACCCCGTTATACAAAAAAACTACGCTTGAAAGCGCAAAAAAGCCTGTAGATTCAACACTTTTTTATGTTAAACCTACAGGCTTTTTACTGGTGGGGGCAAATCCCATTTTTTTTACCATTTATTATTTTTTCTTGTTTTCTCCGCTTTTTTCGTGGGTTTCCGGTTTTTCTGCTCCACCAGTCTCCACCGACTGACTCTCAGCTCCACTGTCCTCCACCGACTGTTTCTTGGCACCACCAGTCTCCACCGGCTGACTCCCAGCTCCACTCATCTCCACTGCAGGCCAGCCCTTCTTTGCACACTTTACATAGTTTATGACAAGCAGGATAATCGCCGCTATGAAACAGACAAGTGCAAGCGCCTGAGATACTTTAATTCCTGTGCTGCCTATCATCAGAGAATCACTTCTGAGTCCCTCTATGATAAACCTTCCAAGGCCATAACCTCCCACATATATAAGCGCAAACTCTCCTTTGAATTTCTTGTGCTTTCTATATATAAATAAGAACACAAGCAGCATCAGATTCCACAGAGACTCGTACAGGAATGTAGGGTGAACTGTGATGCAATCCATACCGTCTATATTCACCACATTGTCAAGCATCTTCTGGGTTATAACTCCGGTTCTCTCCAGATAGTCAAGATTTCCTTCTGATCTGTAATAATCAAGCGGGATCGCCATGGCCATCTTGCTGTTCGTATACGCGCCAAATGCTTCTCTGTTGAAGAAGTTTCCAAATCTTCCAAGTATCTGTCCGATAAGTATTCCAAACGTGGCTGTATCAGCCATGAGAACAAAATTAACTTTTTTCACTTTACAGAAGATGATAGCCGTGATGATTCCGGCTATAATTCCTCCGTATATGGCAAGACCTCCACCTCGAATGTTGAGCATCGCCTTGATGGTTGCCCCCACATCACCCTTCACAATATATTGGTCAAGCCTGAACAATATATAGTAAAGTCTTGCGCCAAGTATCGCCGGGATTATGAGTATCAATATGAAATCCAGATACATCTCCGGATTCTGCCCTGTTCTCTTCGCCTCTTTCGTGACAAGCACATACGCCAGCAGGAAACCTATCATGATGATGATCCCGTAGAATCTTATCTCAAAGCTGCCTATACTGATATGGTCGCCTATGTTTCTAAGAGTAATTCCCAGATTAGGGAAAAATATATTTCTAAAATATTCTGATATCTGAGTCATATCATTACATCCTCCTTTATTCCGTATGTAACCACATGACTTCTCTATACATTAAACTTGAAGAGAATCACATCTCCATCCTCAACCACATATTCCTTGCCTTCCTGTCTCACAAGGCCCTTCTCCTTTGCAGCAAGCATGCTTCCGCAGTCCATGAGATCCTTGTAGCTTACAACCTCAGCCTTGATAAATCCTCTCTCGAAATCTGAGTGGATCTTTCCGGCTGCTCCAGGTGCCTTGGTTCCCTTCTTGATGGTCCATGCCCTTGACTCCGTCTCTCCGGCTGTCAGATAACTGATAAGACCGAGAAGTGAGTAACTTGCCTTGATAAGCTTGTCAAGACCAGACTCCTTAACTCCGAGATCCTCGAGGAACATCTTCTTCTCCTCATCGTCAAGCTCTGCAAGTTCCTGCTCTATCTGTGCACATACTACAAACACCTCTGCATCGAAGTCCTTTGCGTATTCCTTTACCTTCTGTACATTTTCATTTGATGCGCCGTCATCTGCAATATCATCCTCGCCTACATTTGCTGCAAATATTACAGGCTTCCATGTGAGAAGGTTGTACTCCTCTATCCATGCCTGCTCGTCCTCATCTGTGACCTCGATGGTCTTTGCAAGCTTGCCATCCTCAAGGTGAGCCTTGATTCTCTGCTGGAAGTCAAGTTCCTTTGCCAGCATCTTATCATTTCTTGCGCCTCTGATCGTCTTGGCGATCCTTCTGTCAAGCACCTCTATATCTGAGAAGATCAGCTCCAGATTGATGGTCTCGATATCTCTGATCGGATCTACAGAACCGTCAACATGGATGACATTCGTATCCTCAAAGCATCTTACAACGTGAACGATGGCATCAACCTCTCTGATATTTGCAAGGAACTGATTGCCAAGTCCTTCACCCTTTGACGCGCCCTTTACAAGACCAGCGATATCTACAAATTCTATAACAGCAGGTGTTGTCTTTGCAGAGTTATACATCTCTGTGAGCTTGTCCAGTCTCTCGTCCGGTACCGCAACGATACCTACGTTTGGATCTATTGTACAGAACGGATAGTTAGCTGATTCCGCTCCTGCCTTTGTAAGTGAATTGAAAAGTGTACTCTTTCCCACGTTTGGGAGTCCTACGATTCCTAATTTCATTTTTTCTATTTTCCTTTCTTAAAGCCTTGATTTTGCTTGATATTCTGGCTTTGCTGATTATCTGGTGTACCATTTAGTGTACCATCTGTTTTCAGGGTGCAAAAAGCCCCCAATAGCACGGTAATTGTACTACACCCGTGGCTTAATTTCAATGTTTATAATTGTAACGAGCATCCCAAGTTAGTTTGCTTTTTATTTCTCTCATGCCACAAATGTCTGTCTACTGGTGTATCCATCCTTCTCGAAGTCCGAAAACAGCGCCCTGAAACCGCATAAATACTGTTTTTTATACGTTTTGTATACTTTTATTAAGCTTTTATGAAATTATACTAGTATCACTTGCATTCTATCATCTAAACATTTATTCTCAATAAATCAGCCGAGGGGTGTTACACCATATTCGTTCGAGTCTTGGAAGGGAGTGGTGTCTTATGAGTACATATGAAGAATTCATGGTTATATTAACCGTTGCGATACTTATTGTTACTATTCTAAACCATAGAAAATAAGAAAACACCTCAGCCTGCAAGCGTAAGAGGTGTTTTCTTATAATATTATGTTTGCCGGACGGATAGGTCGTATCTATCGCTCGGCTGTCTTGTTAAATACATTATACAATATATAAAGTATTTGTCAAAGGAAAATCGAACGATATAGTCTTCAACTTCCAACCAAAACCACAACAGCCAGCCGGGTATTTCCTCCAGCTGGCTGCTACATTTTATCAATTCAGGTATTTCTCCATCACCATATGAACCGCTCCTGTCATCTATCAGTGAATAAGCCTCATCTATGAACAAGCATCCTGACTTTTTACAGGATGCCCCGTGTTACTTTCCCAATACCCTTTTTCTTATTTTATCATTAGCCTTTCGCTGTGTTCCAGGTATATCCTTCCTTATTTTCTTTAAATTTCGACTCCTTTAATATGTATCTGTCAACAGGAATGTGATAACGATCGCTGTCTACAAACTTCTCATAAAGATTTTCTATAATCTGGTTGTCCACCCCTCATAATATTCTTTGGGGACGTTCCTTTTGTCACGAGGAGTGTCCCCTGTCTTAACCGCATAAGAATTTCTCTTTATTCCAGACTCTCCGCAATGCAGTCAGCCCATTCTTCCAGATCGCCCTCATGTCTGTTCTCGCCGCTCATGTAGAAACTGGCAACTATAAGTCTCCTTCCTTTTCTCATGATCACACTCTCTGAGTCGTCCCAGTAAGCATCTACATCATCCAGCCCAGCTATCTTCATATCAATTTTCTCATAGTCAGACTGATGCTTTGCCCTCTGCACATAAGCCTGATAAAGCTCATCTGCCAGCCACTCATTTTTAGCCTCGTGATAGGTTATCACCAATCCACCATGACATATATTTCCATCTGTGTAAACTACATCGCCATACTCATAAACCTTGTAATTCTCCGGCCACAGAATATCAGACCATTTGCTGATCGTATTCACATCATCGTCCACGTTATCTACATTCCGAATATCGCTGCAGGATACCAGATCTGTTATTGTCTGAAACGGAACTTCTCCCTGATATTCGGAAAGCGGCATCTGGTTTCTGTCTACGCCATCACTCAGTATAAACATACATCCAAACACTATCATTGCCACATATGCAATTATTCCAACAACGGCCTTTACTGTGTATATTCTGGCACCTCTTCTCCAGTTTGTGCCCGAACCCAGACTATCCCCATCAAGTATTTTTTTGCGGAGCCTGTACAGACTCACAGCCTTAACCAGACCGGTCACTATAAATATGATCACACACAATACGAGGGCAATACTTATCAGACTTCCTCTGTTTACCATCGATAGGAACGGCTGACTTGTAAAGGCAATTGCAAGATATACTATTATCCAGATGGACATCCATATTATGTTAAACCTCTGACTTCTATGCAGCGAATTCATCGCCATCGCCTGGACCTCAGAGTCTGTGTCCATCTCCCTGGCATCTATATCATCTGCTCTGTATATATGAAATACTCCATACTTTGCCACGTACTTCCATCCAAAAGCACCATTCAGCTCCACCTCATCATCACTTGGTCCGTCGTTGTCATATATCACGAATCCTTTCTGAGCCGGCTGTAACCTATACCTCACCTTTTTAGGTTCGCACCTGTCAAACGCAGCTATTCCACGGAACACTCCACCATCCCGCAATATATACCCCTGCTCCGCCATATATGAGAGCCAGCACTCAACTCCGGTAACATCATAATCCGGACACGGTATGATGCGGTGCACACTTTTTGTATCTTTTTTCTCCACCATCTTTGAGTCCTCCATATAAATTTTTTGTGAATAGTCCGCACTCCGCTGCAAATGCATCTCTACATTTCATCTGCTGCATCTTCAGCATCCCTCACACACATTCTAAGTCTTTCTACCTCCTGCTCATATGCAGATATGCCCTTATCTGTGATGCTGTATGTTCGCTTACGGCCTTCCACCTCAATTTCCCTTATCCACTTTTCCTTCTCAAACTTTCCCAATATGGTGTACAGAGTCGCCGGCCCGATCTTTACCCTTCCACCGGTTCTCTTCTCTATATAGTCTGCCACATCTATCCCACACATTGATCCTTTTGAAAATGCCATCAACACGTAGAACATGGATTCAGTCAGAATATCCATAGCTTTCTTTGGCATATTATCACTTCTCTTTCCCAATATCGTTTATCGATATCATATAACGATATTGTATAGTGCATGAGGATATTTGTCAATACAACAAATATCCACTCTGATCTTTCTCGCCATGTATAGCATACTTTCAACTATGCTTACTGTTCTTTCGCTTTTTTTTCTTTCCTGATATAGCCATATAGAATATGACATTCAGCACGATGCCAACGCATGTTGCTATCGGCGCTGCAAGTCCTATATTTGTAAGGCTCGCATCCGGCTGGATACTCATATAGTACGCCAAAGGCAATCTCACAAGCAATGTCTGGATAAGTCCCTGTATCATGACCCACAGTGACTTCTCATGTCCATTGAAATAGCCTATCATGCTGAACAGCACCGCGGTGAGTATAGTCTCAGGTGCAAAGCCCCTCAGGTACTCGAAGCCCCTCTGGATAACAGCCGCGTCAGTGGTAAAGATCGATGTCAGTTTGTCACCAAAGAACCACACGCCAATGAATACCACCACGCCGACAGAAAATCCTATGCCCATACCGGTAAGCATCGCTTTTCTCGCTCTGTCCTCTTTTCCAGCTCCAACATTCTGCGATACAAATGAAGCCATGGACTGCATAAGCGAGCTTGGTACCAGCATGGCAAAGCTGACTATCTTGCAGGCAACGCCATATCCTGATGATGCCTCCAGGCCAAGTCTGTTGATAAATGCACACAGCGCCAGAAATGACATCTGCGTGAGAAATTCCTGCATCGCCAGCGGAAGCCCAACTGAGAGCAATCTTCTGCACTGTCTGTTTAATCTGAAAGCTTTTCTTGATATCTTGAATGGAAGCTTTTTCTTCTTCAGCAGCACAAGCGCAAGGACAACACTGACCGCCTGGGCAACCACTGTTGCTATGGCTGCACCCGCAGCGTCAAGATGACATCCCGCAACCAGGATAAGGTCACCGATAACATTTACTATACATGCCACAAACACAAATATAAGAGGTGATTTGCTGTCTCCAAAACCTCTGAATATCGCGGTGAGCACATTGTATGCCATAATGAAAAATATTCCTCCTCCGCATATCCTCACGTACGATGATGTAAGAGTGACCGCCTCAGCCGGTGCCTGCATCAACACGGACAAAGGTCTTGCAAACGTCACCATGACAACTGCCAGCACCACCGCAAGTATTGCAAATATGGTCGTGGCGCCTCCAAGAAGCTCTCCTATCTGATCTGTGTTCTTCTCGCCTATATATCTGGCAATAAGCACTGTGACACCCATAGCAAGTGCTGTTATCACAAATGTAACCAGATTGAGCACCTGGCTGCCTGTTGATACGGCTGAAAGTCCCGCCGTCGAACCGAATCTTCCAACCACCAGCAGATCAACCGCACCGTATGCAGCCTGAAGTATCAGTGCTCCAAGAATCGGTCCCATGAATGTGAGCATTTTTCTAATTATACTTCCCTGTGTAAAATCTGTTTTATCCTGTACACTCATCTTATGTTCTAACTCCTTTTGCTCACAACTTCATACAGCTTTTCAATAAGCTCTATCATTGTGTCTGCACTCTCATCTGTGATATCAACAAGAGCCTCCCCCAGTCCTGTAAAATACTCATCAACATATTTGTCAACCAGCTCTCTGCCAGCCTGGGTACTTCTGATACTGTCTCTTATACACATCTGACGCTGCCGACGATAA
>ERZ1027061.978-NODE-978-length-12062-cov-5.046056_pt1 | contig 12062 bp, 10 predicted proteins | sample MGYA00519283_ERZ1027061 | MGnify/ENA primary metagenome ERZ1027061 (study PRJEB26926, sample SAMN06164849) | human gut metagenome | biome: ENVO:00009003; feature: ENVO:2100002; material: ENVO:00002003 | host: Homo sapiens | place: USA | collected 2012 ... | reverse complement strand
ACGAGATTACTACGCGTCTCGTGGGCTCGGAGATGTGTATAAGAGACAGAGTCTAAAATGTGACATATTTACATTAACAGAAATAAAGAATTATATGCGGTTGTGCAGTGTTCATAAAAATAGCTACTTTGCTTGACCTTTCTTTTGACAGAGATTATAATAGCGTCATGAGTTAAATTTTAACGGTTTTGTAACAATTCCGAAACCGTAAAGAAATTAAGGAGAAAAGGTTATGCAAAAGTTTTCAGATTCATCACGTATGAAATCACAGAAACTAAAGAAAACATCACTTAAGACATCATTAAGAAAGAACGTAAAGAAGATAAGCATAGGAGCAGTACTCTTAGCTGTTGGTATTTCATCATATGGGGTTATATCCTCAGATGACAGCATGGTATCAGCAAAGAGCAAGGGAATGTCCATTGCGGCAGCAGGCAATACATTATACGCAGACAACACAGCAGGCTATGAAAGTGCTACAGCGACAGAACAGATGGCAGATGGAACACTTTCAGATGTCAACAAAACAGGTTCTACAGTACTTTCACGTAAGAAGTCAACAAGACAGGTTGTCTCTATAAGCGGAGGTGTTCGGGAGAATCAGGCTGAGGCGATAGAGCAGAAACTGACACCGGTTGAGGACACAGAGGCTGCAACGGAGATGAAGGTTGAGGATGACAGCAAGTCAGTATCAGGACTTCCGACAGACGAGATTTCAGAGGATCCATCAACAGAGAAACCAACAGATGGACTTCCGCAAGATAAGGCGATTTATGTGAATGGAGAGGCATCAGGTACATATCTCGGCACATTCTGGATCACAGCGTATTGTCCATGTCCGATCTGCTGTGGAGAGTACAGCAACATGGATAATCCTACAACAGCATCAGGAGCACCGGCAGTAGAGGGTGTTACATGTGCTGCACCAAGCAATTTTGAATTTGGAACAGAGCTTATAGTTGATGGACACACATACACAGTTCAGGACAGAGGCGGAGCAATCAATGGAAATCACCTTGATATTTACTTCTCAAACCATCAGGCAGCTCTTAACTTTGCAACAGGATACTATGATGTATATGTAAAGTAATATAGCTATTAAAGATTGATTGAATATAAACTTACACAGCAAAACCCACCATTTGGTGGGTTTTGTGTTATTTAAAGCACTTAGGAGCAAACAAAACAGATGAATTAGGATTCGTGTTGGCATTGCTTGCCTGAATACCTTGTTTTTTCTACATCCCTGTGTTATAATGCACACGATTATTTGTGGATGCATTTATCTGCAGAATATTTGAAGATACATATAACCCCAGAGGATTAAATATATTTTAAGGAGATTGGCAAATGGAACTGATTTACAGAAGCACAAGAAATGCAAATGAGACAGCAACAGCATCACAGGCTATACTTAAGGGCCTTGCTAATGAGGGAGGACTTTTTGTACCAGATTCTATCCCGGCACTTGATGTGTCACTTGAAGATCTTGCAAAGATGAACTATCAGCAGGTAGCCTATGAAGTTATGAAATTGATGTTCACAGACTTCACTGAGGATGAGCTTAAGCATTGCATAAATTCGGCATATGATTCAAAGTTTGACACACCGGTCATAGCACCACTTGTGAACAAGGCTGGCGCGTATTATCTTGAGCTGTTCCATGGTTCAACGATCGCATTTAAGGATATGGCACTTTCAATTCTCCCATACCTTCTCACAACATCAGCGAAGAAGAATGGAGTGAAGAATGAGATCGTCATCCTCACAGCAACATCAGGAGATACAGGTAAGGCTGCCCTTGCAGGATTTGCAGATGTACCGGGAACAAAGATCATAGTATTCTACCCAAAGCATGGTGTAAGCCCTATTCAGGAGAAACAGATGGTTACCCAGAAGGGAGACAATACATTTGTTGTAGGTATCACTGGAAACTTCGATGACGCTCAGACAGGTGTAAAGAAGATGTTCTCAGATACAGAGCTTGCAAAGTACATGGATGAGAAGGGATATCAGTTCTCATCGGCAAACTCCATCAACATCGGACGTCTCGTTCCACAGATGGTATATTATGTATACGCATACACAAGACTTGTTGCAGATGGAACCATCAAGGCCGGTGACAAGATCAATGTGGACGTTCCAACAGGTAACTTTGGAAATATCCTTGCTGCATATTACGCAAAGGAGATGGGACTTCCGATTGCGAAGTTCATCTGTGCGTCAAATGATAACAAGGTTCTGTTTGATTTCTTCCAGACAGGAACATATGATAGAAACAGAGAGTTCATACTCACAACATCACCATCGATGGATATCCTCATCTCAAGCAACCTTGAGAGACTGATATATAAGATCGCTGGCAATGATGCTGAGAAGAACTCAGAGCTTATGAAAGAACTCACAACAGATGGTGTGTACACCATCACAGACGATATGAAGGCAAAGCTTGCCGAGTTCTATGGTGGATATGCTACAGAGGCAGAGACAGCAGCTACGATCAAGAAGGTATATGAGTCAGACGATTATATCATCGATACACACACAGCAGTTGCAGCTACAGTATATGGCAAGTATGTGGCAGAGACAGGCGATAAGACACCTACAGTCATCGCTTCAACAGCAAGCCCATACAAGTTCACAAGAAGCGTTATGAACGCTATAGATCCTGAGTACGATTCCAAGACAGACTTTGAGCTCGTTGACGAGCTTGAGAAGCTTTCAGGAGTAAAGGTGCCTCAGGCTATAGAGGATATCAGATCAGCAAAGGTACTCCACGACACAGTATGTGACAAGGAGGATATGCTGGCAGAGGTTAAGGGATTCCTTAATATTTAAAGTGATATTAGAAACGTCAACCAGTCTGTTGGATAGAAATTCCGGCAGGTAAAGAATTGGAGCACAATATAAATACAATAAAATAGATTGACAGTTCATTAGTACCATCCTGTCACTAAACAAAACTAGGACAGAAGAAGATCAGAATGTCCTATTCTGGTCTTTTTTTGTGGTGAACAGTTGGATGCTTATAGGAGGAGTTATGTATAAGTTAAAAACAAAGGCAAGTTTTGACAGCGCCCATTTTCTAAAAGATTATGAGGGCAAATGTAGCAATATCCACGGACACAGATGGACGGTGGAGATAGAGGTTGGAGCGGAAACGCTTGAGAGTGATACACAGAACAGAGGAATGGTGGTAGATTTCTCGAATCTTAAGAAGGATCTGAAAGAGATCGCGGATTACTTTGATCACAGCCTTATCATGGAAACAGGAAGTTTGAAACAGGCAACGGAGGATGCCTTGATTGCAGAGAATCTGAGAATTGTAAAGGTAGACTTCAGACCTACGGCTGAGAATTTTGCAAAGTATATATATGATGAGATGACCAGTCGAGGCTATAAGGTCATAGAGGCAAGTGTGTATGAGACACCGAATAATGTGGCGTCTTATTGCGAGTAATATAAACAATAGGATCCCGGTGAGAAACTGACTGGTCTCAAGATCTGTCAGATGTGATACGATATATAATATACATTGGGAGAAAGGAAATATAGACGTGAGTACGTATAGAGTAGTAGAGAGATTTATAAGTATCAACGGTGAGGCGGCAAGAGCCGGCGAACTCGCTGTGTTTATCAGATTTGCGGGCTGCAATCTTGACTGCGGATACTGCGATACAAAGTGGGCAAATGAGCCGGGTGTGGACTATCAGGAGCTTACAGAGGATGAACTCGTGGATTACGTTAGGAGAACAGAGGTGAAGAATGTCACACTGACAGGCGGTGAGCCGCTGATACAGAAAGACATAGAAAAACTCCTTCTGGCATTTGCACTTGAGGATGACATAAGGGTTGAGATCGAGACAAATGGAAGTGTTGATATTGCAGAGTTCAAGGCTCTCGGAGGAAATGTGTCATACACACTGGATTACAAATGTCCATCCAGCGGCATGGAGAGTGAAATGTGCCTTGCAAATTATAATTATATAGACAAAAATGATTCGGTTAAATTTGTGGTAGGCTCACAGGAGGATCTGGAGCGGTGCCTTGAGGTGATCAAGGAATATGCACTGGATGAGAGAACGAGGGTGTTCATCAGTCCTGTGTATGGCAGTATAGATCCGGCGGATATAGTGGACTTTATGATAGAGAACGGTATGAATGATGTAAAGCTGCAGCTGCAGCTCCACAAGTTCATTTGGGATCCGGAAGAAAGAGGTGTATAAGATGGCTATAGATAAAGAGGCTATAAAGGAGCATGTAAGGGGGATACTCATTGCCCTTGGAGATGATCCTGACAGAGAGGGACTTATAGAGACCCCTGACAGGGTTGCGCGAATGTATGAGGAAGTGTTTGAGGGGATGAATTACACCAACGATGAGCTGGCTGAGATGTTCGGCAAGACATTTGCCGAGGATGGAGTGGCAAGGCAGGCGGGCGACATGGTGTTTGTCAAGGATATAGAGGTGTTCAGCTACTGTGAGCATCACATGGCACTCATGTACGACATGAAGGTGTCAGTTGCATACATTCCAAATGGAAGAGTGCTCGGACTTTCCAAGATAGCAAGAATCGCGGATATGGTTGCAAAGAGACTTCAGCTTCAGGAGAGGATAGGCTCGGATATAGCCTACGTCATATCCAAGGCTGCGGGAACCGAGGACGTGGCGGTCATGATAGAGGCACATCACAGCTGTATGACGGCAAGGGGCATCAAGAAACCGGGAAGCAAGACCATGACGACCACTCTCAGGGGAAGATTTGAGAGCGACACGGCTCTGCAGAACAAGATGCTGATGATGTACAATGCGGGAAGATAGTTAATCGGTACACTGAATTGATAATGGTGAATTTGTTTATCCGGGAGCGTTATAATGAGGTCCGGAATATCATATTTGATTATATATGGAGGATGAGATCATGCAGAATTTGAAGAATAAGGATGAGGCAGTTGTAGTATTCAGCGGCGGACAGGACAGCACAACGTGTCTGTTGTGGGCACTCAAGAAGTACAAGAAGGTGTACGCGATATCATTTGACTATGGACAGAGACATGCGCTGGAGCTTGAGTGTGCTAAGGAGATCGCGGACAAATTCGGAGTAGAGCATCACATACTCGACATGAGCCTTCTCAATCAGCTTGCGCCAAATTCACTGACAAGAACAGATATGAAGGTTGACGAAAATGCACCTGAGGAGGGCACGCCGAATTCATTTGTTGATGGAAGAAACATGGTATTTCTTACATTTGTAGCAATATTTGCCAAACAGAGGGGAATATCTGATATAATAACAGGAGTGTCCCAGAGCGACTTCTCAGGATACCCTGACTGCAGGGATATATTTATCAAATCGTTAAATACAACACTTAACCTTGCAATGGACTACGAGTTTGATATAATAACACCATTGATGTGGATCGATAAGATGGAGACATGGAAGATGGCAGATGAGCTGGGTGGACTGGATGTCATCAGAGATATGACACTTACATGTTACAATGGCATCAAGGGCGAGGGCTGCGGACATTGTCCATCATGCAAGCTCCGCAAGAAGGGGTATGATCTGTACATGAAGTACAAGGAGGAACACAAGTAAATAAGCAGTATCAAACGGAAAGGTTGTGTTATTGAAAGTATGAAGAATATGCTGTTCATCATGAATCCCAAAGCGGGTAGGACTACTCTGAAGAATTCTTTGGTGGATGTGCTGGAAGTGTTCTGCAACAACGATTACGCGGTCAGGACATATCTTACGAAATCGGCAGATGACGCAGAGAGAATTGTTCAGGAGGAAGGCGCAAACTACGATGTGATCGTATGTGCGGGGGGCGACGGAACCCTGGGCAACACAGTTACAGGATATATGAAGAGCGGGATAAAGGTTCCACTTGGATATATTCCGTGTGGCTCCACCAATGACTTTGCAAGGAGCATGGACATACCGAGAGAGACGGTTGAGGCGGCTGAGATGATAGTGAAGGCAGAGCCGTTCTCCATAGATATAGGAAGTCTGAACGACAAGAACTTTGTTTATGTCGCAGCTTTTGGAATGTTCTCAGATACATCATATGCAACGCCGCAGAATATGAAGAATATATTTGGGCATGCGGCATATGTATTGCAGGGGATAAAAAGTCTGGCAAATGTACCATCTTACAAGATGAAGGTTACAATAGACGGGGACGAGCAGGAAGGCGAGTTCATATTCGGTATGGTGTCTAACTCGATATCCGTAGGAGGATTTAAGAGTATAACCCGAAAAGGCGTTGAGTTCGATGACGGACTTTTTGAGGGAGTACTGATAAGGACAATGAAGACGCCAGCTGATCTGGAGAGAGTTGTAAGGGCACTTCTTACGGGAGATGTGAATGAGAAGAGCATGGTTTCATTCAGGGCTCACAGGGTCAAGTTCGATGCAGAGGATCCGGTTGCATGGACATGCGACGGTGAGTTCGGCGGAGAATATAAGGAGACCAAGATACACATCCACAGGAGAGCGATAGATCTTCTGGTCGTTCAGGAAAGCGAGCAGGATGAGGTTATAGAATAATAGAATCGAGGATTTTACAATGGGTAAATATTTTGGAACAGATGGATTCAGAGGCGAGGCAAATGTAGACCTTACAGTGGAGCATGCTTATAAGGTTGGAAGATACCTTGGCTACTACTATGGCAAGCAGCATGAGGATGGAAAGGCTCATGTCGTTATCGGAAAGGATACGAGACTTTCAAGCTACATGTTCGAGTATTCCCTGGTTGCGGGACTTACTGCCAGCGGAGCAGATGTATACCTGATGCATGTAACACCTACACCTAGTGTGTCTTATATAGTCCGCACAGGTGATTTTGACTGTGGCATCATGATCTCAGCCAGCCACAACCCTTACTATGACAATGGTATAAAAGTCATCAACGGTCAGGGCTATAAGCTTGAGGCAGCTATAGAGAATGAGATAGAGAAGTATATAGACGGAGAGCTCGGCGAGATACCATTTGCAAAGAAGGACAGCATCGGTAAGACTACCGATTACACCATGGGAAGAAACAGATATATAGGCTACCTCCTCACGATTCCTACCAGACCTTTTAAGGGAATGAGGATCGGTCTTGACTGTGCAAATGGTGCATCATATCTGGTTGCAAAGTCAGTGTATGACGCTCTCGGAGCAAAGACATATGTCATCAACAATGAACCGAATGGAACAAACATCAACACGGACTGCGGTTCAACACACATTGATAAGCTTCAGGCATTTGTCAAGGAGAAGGGACTTGATGTGGGATTTGCATTTGATGGTGATGCGGACAGATGTCTTGCAGTAGACGATAAGGGCGAGATCGTGGACGGAGACAAGATCCTCTATGTCTGTGGCCGTTACCTGAAGGATAAGGGCGAACTGAACAACAATACGATCGTTACAACTATCATGTCCAATCTTGGACTTTACAAGGCACTTGACAAGAAGGGCATCAACTATGAGAAGACAGCAGTCGGCGACAAGTATGTGTTCGAGAATATGATGGAGCACGGACATTCCATCGGCGGTGAGCAGTCAGGTCATATCATTTTTTCTAAATATGCAACAACAGGTGACGGAGTCCTCACCTCACTGATGATCATGGAGACGATACTAGGTCGTAAGGTAAAGCTCTCAGAGCTGTTCAATAGCCTGACGATATATCCACAGCTCCTTGTGAATGTCAAAGTTTCAAGCAAGGATGCAGTCATGAACGATGCTGATGTGCTGAAATTGAACGATGAGATAGCAGCAGAGCTTGGAGACGACGGAAGACTTCTTCTCAGACAGAGCGGTACAGAGCCTGTCATCAGAGTTATGGTCGAGGCAGCCACGGATGAGCTGTGTGAGAAGTATGTATACAAGATGGTAGATCTCATAAAGGCGAAGGGATACGCTGCTGAGTAATTATCCTGAATATGTAATATTAGGTTCTTAAGCTACAATTCCTTTAGAAATTGTAGCTTAAGAACTTTTTTTACGCGATTTAGGAAAATTTCACTCTGGGTGCATGAATTATTACAGTAAAAAGAAAGCAGATGTGCGTTGTATTTGCGCAGGTTAGCAAGGATGTGTTATATGGATATTCTCAAGTTCAAATAGCCGAATACTTGAGAAATACACTGTTGTTGGTGAAAATGCATGAAAAAAGTAGGGTATCAACCTGAAAATGATAGAATTTATCTGTTGACATGTTGTGGCAAAACAGATAAAGTTTTATGTGGCGAAAGATATGACTGTCACCAGACTTACAATGAGAAATATGTGGCCGTGACAGTTACAATAAGATAACATGAGAGGCATATATTTATGAACGAATGTTTAAGATCCCATTATTACGACGGGGACGAGATGCACGAGGAGTGCGGAGTCTTCGGTATCTATGATTTCGATGGAAATGATGTGGCGAACACGATCTACTATGGTCTGTTTGCATTGCAGCACCGTGGGCAGGAGAGCTGCGGTATAGCGGTGTCAGACACTGCCGGTCCTAAGGGCAAGGTCAGCTCCTTAAAGGGCATGGGTCTTGTGAATGAGGTGTACACACCTGATTCACTGAGCAAGCTAAAGGGAAATATCGGTGTGGGTCATGTGAGATATTCTACAGCCGGTGCCAGCACTATAGAGAATGCACAGCCACTGGTTCTCAATTATGTAAAGGGAACTCTGGGACTTGCCCATAACGGCAATCTGGTAAATGCTCCTGAGCTTAGACGAGAGCTGGAACTCACAGGCGCTATATTCCAGACTACAATTGATTCTGAGGTAATAGCTTACCATATAGCCAGGGAGAGAGTTAAGTGCGGTTCCGTTGAGGAGGCTGTCACAAGAGCTCTCAAGAAAGTAAGGGGATCATATTCACTTGTTATCATGAGCCCTAGAAAACTTATCGGAGCCAGAGACCCATTTGGTTTCAGACCGCTTTGTATAGGAAAGCGTGATAATGCATACATACTGGCATCTGAGAGCTGCGCTCTCGATACCATAGGGGCTGAATTTGTCAGGGATGTGGAGCCCGGAGAGGTTGTTACCATATCACCTGAGTACGGAATCCAGTCGTACAAGAACATGTGCCAGGAGCAGCATGCAAGATGTATATTTGAGTATATATACTTTGCGAGACTTGATTCAGTCATAGATGGAATGTCTGTGTACGATTCGCGTATCACAGCCGGAAGATGCCTTGCAAAGGACAGCCCGGTTGACGCTGATGTGGTAGTTGGCGTTCCTGAATCGGGAAATGCGGCGGCTATGGGGTACTCACTTGAATCGGGTATTCCATATGGAACGGCATTTGTCAAGAATGGATACGTGGGAAGAACATTCATAAAGCCACAGCAGAGCCAGAGAGAGTCCAGTGTGCGTGTCAAGCTGAACGTCCTTAAGGAGGCTGTAAATGGCAAGCGTGTCATAATGATAGATGACTCTATAGTTCGTGGAACTACGAGTGACAGAATAGTTGGCATGCTCAGGGAGGCAGGAGCAACTGAGGTCCATGTAAGGATCAGTTCACCTCCATTCCTGTATCCATGCTACTTTGGAACTGATATTCCGGACAGAGAGCAGCTCATAGCATACAACAGGTCTGTAGATGATATATGCAAGATCATAGGTGCCGATTCTCTGGCGTACCTGAAGATGGAAAGGCTTCCTGAGCTCTCAGGCGGAAGACAGTACTGCCACGGATGCTTCAGTGGCCAATATCCTATGAAACCGCCTACAGAGGACATCAGAGGCGACCACGAAGACTTCAAGAGAGGCTCGGAGTCTCACATTATATCATGAGGAGGGGCCCGCGTAAGCGGGAGGAGTCCTGGTGATAGCGCACGAAAGTGCACACTTGTCGCAAGACAATAAAGTAAAAATTCGGAATCATATCAGCGGAAAAAGCGGATATTGATTCCGAATTTCTGGTTTATGCAAAAAAAGCATGGAAATAATCTGAAACCCATGTATAATAGTTGTGTGATAAGATATAAAAGCATTTGTCAGCTGGCAAATGCGGGAGACTACAGGAAGAAAGAGGTAAAGACATGAGTAAGGACAAGTACGAAAGCCCACTGTGTGAAAGATACGCTAGTAAGGAAATGCAGTATATTTTCTCACCTGATATGAAGTTTAAGACATGGAGAAAGCTGTGGATAGCTCTTGCTGAGACAGAGAAGGAGCTTGGTCTCAAGGACGAGAACGGCAATCCAAGAATCACAGATGAGCAGATCGAGGAGCTCAAGGCTCACGCTGATGACATCAACTACGATGTTGCCAGAGAGAGAGAAAAGCTGGTTCGTCACGACGTAATGAGCCACGTATATGCATACGGTGTTCAGTGCCCTAAGGCAGCAGGAATAATCCACCTTGGAGCAACAAGCTGCTATGTAGGCGATAACACAGACGTTATCGTTATGACAGAGGCATTAAAGCTTGTCAGAAAGAAACTCATCAATGTTATAAATGAGCTGGCAAAGTTCGCAGATCAGTACAAGGATCTTCCAACTCTTGCATTTACACATTTCCAGCCTGCACAGCCAACGACAGTCGGCAAGCGTGCAACACTCTGGATGCAGGAGCTGCTCCTTGACCTCTCTGATATAGAGTACATGATCAGCCAGCAGAAACTTCTCGGATCAAAGGGAACAACTGGAACACAGGCAAGTTTCCTTGAGCTCTTCGGAGGAGATCACGAGACAGTGAGAAAGATAGATGGAAAGATTGCTGAGAAGATGGGATTTGCTGAGTGCTATCCTGTATCAGGCCAGACATATTCAAGAAAGGTCGACTCAAGAGTTCTTAATGTGCTCTCAGGCATCGCACAGAGTGCACACAAGTTCTCAAATGATATCAGACTTCTCCAGCACTTAAAGCAGATAGAGGAGCCATTTGAGAAGAACCAGATCGGTTCATCAGCTATGGCATACAAGAGAAACCCAATGAGAAGTGAGAGAATAGCATCACTTGCCAATTATGTAATGTGCGACGCATTCAATCCTGCTATCACAGCCGCAACACAGTGGTTTGAGAGAACACTGGATGACTCAGCAAATAAGCGTATCTCAGTTCCGGAGGCATTCCTTGCAGTTGACGGAATCCTTGATCTGTACCTGAATGTTGTAGATGGTCTTGTGGTATATGACAAGGTTATCTACCAGTGCTTCATGAAGGAGATTCCATTCATGGCAACAGAGAATATCATGATGGATGCTGTTAAGCGTGGCGGCAACCGTCAGGAGCTTCATGAGAAGATCAGAGAGTACTCAATGCTTGCAGGCGAGCAGGTCAAGAAGTTTGGAAAAGAGAATGATCTCGTTGACCGTATCGCAGCAGACCCTGACTTTGGTATGACAAAGGAGGAGATCGTATCTATCCTTGAGCCAAAGAACTTCGTAGGTCGTGCTCCTGAGCAGACAAGAGAGTTCCTTGCAGAGGTCATTCAGCCTATTCTCGATGAGAACAAGGATATCCTCGGTGTTACTGCGGAGATCAATGTATAAAGATCTGAATTAAAATGTATATAGAGTAAATAAGACGCTGGCGCATTTGCAATGGTGGTATGTCCGCTTAATATTGGATATATCCCAAGGTTTATGTGCTGGCGCTTTTTGTATTCAAATTTATAAGTGCTTGTGCCAATATGGTTAGAAAAAAATAACTAGAGAAGACTAAATTTACTTAAGTTATCTTTTGATATAGTAATGATAGTTATTGAATAGCCCTGGAATGATATAGTATAATATTATAAATAATAATTGGAGGTTGATAGTATGCCAGAAATATCACTGTTTTATGGAATCAGAATAACTATGTATTATGATGATCATAATCCACCACATTTTCATGCAGAATATAACGGAAATAAAGCTATAATAGATATAAATGAAGCACGGGTTATAAAGGGTGCATTGCCTTCAAGACAGTTAAAGCTCATACTTGCATGGTGTGTCATTCATCAAGATGAGTTAATGCAGAATTGGGAATTATCGAAGGATGGTTTGCCATTAAATAGAATAAATCCATTGATTTAAAAATTTATATACTATACAGAGA
>ERZ1027061.977-NODE-977-length-12063-cov-4.030313_pt1 | contig 12063 bp, 10 predicted proteins | sample MGYA00519283_ERZ1027061 | MGnify/ENA primary metagenome ERZ1027061 (study PRJEB26926, sample SAMN06164849) | human gut metagenome | biome: ENVO:00009003; feature: ENVO:2100002; material: ENVO:00002003 | host: Homo sapiens | place: USA | collected 2012 ... | reverse complement strand
AGGCGGTTTCGGAGGTGACCGTCGTGAAGGAGGTTTCCAGCGTCGTGAAGGCGGTTTTGGAGGAAATCGTCGTGAGGGAGGTTTCCAGCGTCGTGAAGGCGGCTTTGGAGGCAACCGTCGTGAGGGAGGCTTCCAGCGTCGTGAAGGTGGTTTTGGAGGCGAACGCCGTGAAGGTGGCTTCCAGCGCCGCGAAGGAGGATTCCGCAAGCCCGGCTTCGGAGGCAGATTCTCCGGCGGTTTTTCCCGCGGAGGCAGAGGACGTTAATCATTTACTTGTGCCGGTATGAAGAGACATTGCAGATGGTGGTTCCTTGCCGGATTATGCGCGCTGTGCCTGGCACAGCCTTCTCTTCAGGCATCTCCTGTCCCTCCTTCTCCGGTTTCCGCCGGAGAAGGAGATTTTGACTCCTATCTGGCCGGGCTCAGGGAGAAAGCCCTGAACGGAGACGCAGATGCGGCCAAACAACTGGTCGTGCATTATGAGGTGTCCGGCAATGTGCCGGAAACTTCCCGATGGATGAATCAGTACGTTTCCCTGACGGAGAAGGCGGCCGATGCCGGGAACGTGTCTGCCATGCTGGACCTGGGCAAGCTGTTTTACACCGGCAGCCGTCTTTATCCCAAGAATATGGAGAAGGCCCGGTTCTGGTTTACCCGCGCCGCAGACAGCGGCAATGCGGATGCCCAGTATCAGACGGCGGCGATGATTTCCAAGGGCATGGGAGGGCTCCGGGACGAGGCCCTGGCCACCAGCTATTATGAAAAGGCCCTCCATTCCTGGCAGAAGGAGGCGGAAGCGGGCGATCCCAAGGCCGCCCTGTGGGTGGGCCTTCTTTATGAAAGGAAGCTAGTACCCGGCAGTTCCCCGGAGAAGTCCGTTCCCTGGCTGACACGTGCGGCTGAGCACGGCAACCTGACAGCCCAGGGTCTGCTTGGCTTCAAGTACCGGGACGGCCTCGGCGTGCCCCGGGATGCGAATTGGGCCGTGCAATGGTTTGAAAAGGCCGCGCAGCAAAAGGATTTGGGAGCTGTCATGGAACTGGGCATCATGTACCGGGACGGCAAGTATGTGCCCCGGGACATGGAGAAGGCCCGCAAATGGTTTGAGAAGGGGGCGGAGTGGAAGGACCCGTACAGCATGGCCGCCCTGGCGGATATGCTCATGGAAGATTCCCCGTCCGGGGAGCATGCCGCCCGTGCTTTAGCTTTGTACCGGGAGGCCGCCGCCATCGGCTATGCTCCCGCGGCCCTGAAGGCGGCGGAACTGCTTCAGAACGGCAAGGGCGGGGAATTGGATGCTGATGAAGCGTACAGGCTTCTGCGCCGTGTCGTGGATGCTACGGGAAATCCCAAGGGCATGTACATGCTGGCCCAGCTTTATTACGCCAGGGGGGATGAGGCCCAGGGAGATTCCCTGATGAAAGCTTCCGCCCAGGCGGCCTATCTGCCTGCCATGAATCGCATGGCGCGCCTGCATCTGCTCCCGGACAGTTCCCTGGCCTGGAATCCTGTACTGTCTTATTATTATTGGAGCCAGGCCGGAGAATTGGGCGACGAAGGGGCGGCATCCGCCGCATCCTGGCTTCTGTGGGGCAGTTTGGCGGTGCTTTCCCTGGTGATTTTCCTCGTGGTCTGGCGTTTTCACCGTTTTGCCGTCAGGAGGCTTGCAGAACAGCAAAAGCAGGAACAGGCTGGGAGCGATGACGCATGAAGCGTATTATGAAGTTCCACATTGAAATAAATCTGTTAAAAATATTGTATCTTCCATGATGAATACACTAGCTATTTTCGGTCTGGGAACTCCGGAGATCATCGCCATTCTGGTGATCGTCTTTCTGCTGTTCGGAGCCAAGAAACTTCCGGAATTCGCCCGTGGACTGGGCAAGAGCCTGGGAGAGTTCAAGAAGGCCAAATCCGAGTTTGAGGAGGAGTTGTTGAAGACGGAAAAGGAAGCCATGTCCGATTCCTCCGCTTCCAAGCCGGAATCCAGGCCTTCTCCGGAACTTTCCCAGCCCATTGATGTGGAAGCGGAAAACCGGAGGAAACCAATCAGGAAGGGAAGTAGATTTTCATTCAGTAGAAAATTTGAGCAGGCGGGATTTTTTCCCGCCTTTTTTGTCGGCCTTTCCCATGCCTTTCCATAGCTAGCAGACTGTACCGATTTCGATATTCCGCGATTGAGTCCAGGGAGTATCCTTTGCAGCATGTTCTGCTTGATCAGGGGCAACCTTTTAAAAATGAAATCTATGAGCAGGAAACCGGACCCTGTATGTCTGGCAACATGGTGTCCTGTGAAATTGATGTAAACTCATTTGTAGGGAGCCGACGATTATCTGAAGAAGGTGAGAACGCAGAGGGTATTCTTTATCATTGTTTAAAAGCATCTCCATAAAGATGAAGGTGAAATCATACTATCCCGTGCTGGCTTCATGGATCATTACATTGCTTTTCTGTGGAACAAACATGGGAGTCCGTTTTTATGGTTTTCCGAAATGGATGGACTTAAGCAACTTGTCTGAATTGGCCACGGTGTTTTTTGGGTTAATAATACTGGGAGGACCTATTCTTAGTTTGTTGTGGGGAGTAGGCGGACTCATTGAAAATAAAGAGAAAAAAGATTTCATCATAGCTCTGGTTTTGTCTGTTTTATGGTTTCTTCCATTTTTGATTGTCTTTGCTCTTGGACTTTCATGAGGAGCCAACAGCATTGTTGCCAGGCTGTTCTCTTATTTCTGTGAGAACAGTTTTTGTTTTTCCTTAGTCTGGGATTATCCTATGGGTATGAGATTTTTTTTGAGGAACATGCCGTGTACGCATGAAGAATTGTGCTGGATGAAAATCGATGCGGGAAACTTGAAATTGTGCGCATGAACAGATGAAATTCATTATCCCGGAAGGCATTGATTTCTTGCGTTGGACGGGGGCTTGTTGTACACATGTTTTAATGAAAATTCATTTTTGCGGCGCGGCAGGTACGACGACGGGGTCCCAGCATTTGCTGGAGGTGAACGGGAGCAGAATTCTTCTGGATTGCGGCATGTATCAGGGCAGGCGCGAGGAAGCGTGGCACATCAACAAGGATTTTCCGTATTTTTCTCCGGCAGATGTGGACGTGGTGATTCTTTCCCATGCGCACATCGACCATTCCGGGAACCTTCCCAATCTGGTGAAGAAGGGGTTCCAGGGGAATGTGTACAGCACGTACGCCACGCGCGACCTTTGCCAGATCATGCTGGCGGACGCCGCCCGCATCCAGGAGCACGACTGCGCCTTTATCAACAAGATGAACAAGCGCCGCGGCATTGACCAGCCGGAGGTGTACCCCACGTATTCCGAGCAGGATGCGGAGCGCTGCATGCGCCTGTTCGTGAACATCGGCTATGAACGGCCCATTCCGGTGGCTCCGGGGGTGACGCTGACGTTTTACGACGCAGGGCACATTCTGGGAGCCGCCCAGGTATGCCTGGATATTGAAGACCGCGACGACGGTAAGAAGAAGCGTTTCCTGTTTTCCGGGGACGTGGGGAGGGGAGACAACGAGCTCCTGCGTGATCCCGTGCCTGTGCCGGATGTAGATATTCTGCTGATGGAAAGCACCTACGGCGGTCGTTTCCATGAAGCCCCCTCCCGGGATGACGAGACGTTCTGCCAGGCGATCAGGGAGGCCCTGGAACTGGGAGGCCGCATTTACATTCCCTCCTTTGCGGTGGAGCGCACCCAGCAGCTCCTTTACCTGCTGAACAGGGCCTACCATGAAGGCCATCTTCCCCTGCTGCCCGTGTACGTGGACAGCCCCATGGCCGTGAGCGCCACGGGAATTTTCAGCATCCATCCGGAGTGTTTCAACAAGGAAGTGTATGATTTCCTGTTCCGGGAACAGGACCCGTTTTCTTTTGAGCAGCTGCGATTGATCCGCTCTGTGGGAGAGTCCCAGGCATTGAACAGGATGGACGGCCAGGCCATCATCATTTCCGCTTCCGGCATGTGCGAGGCCGGACGCATCCTGCACCATTTGGCAAACAACATCGGCAATCCGAAGAATACCGTCCTTTTTGTAGGGTATTGCGCGGAACATACCCTGGGACGTAAGATCATCGACGGATGGAAGGAGGTCCCGATCCTGGGCAAGCAATACCGCGTGCGCGCCAGAATCCGGGAGATGGATTCCTTCTCCGGCCATGCAGACCACGGCGAGCTGCTGGAGTATTTTGACAGGACCGGCGGTCCCAAGAGCAATATCATTCTGGTGCACGGGGAGGAACAGGCGTCTCTCGCGCTGGCGAATGCCCTGGAGGAACGGCAGGCCAATCCGGTGTCCATAGCGCAGCTTGGCAGCGTCATGGTGCTTTGAGCGGAATGCCGGAGCTGAATGGCGCTTTTTCCGCGGGTCCTTGTCCATGTGTGGAATCATTCCAATCAAGTCATGACGGCATGATGGCTGTGCTGGCCGCTTGACCCGGAGTTTATGCGGGGCTAGCGTGAGGATATGTCTTGCCTGTTTATCGAATATCCCAAGTGCACGACCTGCCAGAAAGCCAAGAAATGGCTTGATGAACAAGGTGTTTCCTATGAAGACCGCCACATCGTGGAACAGAATCCCACGAAGGAGGAACTTCTCGCATGGATCCGGGACAGCGGGCTGCCATCCAGGAAGTTTTTCAATACCAGCGGCCTGATGTACAAGAATCTGGGGCTGAAGGACAAGCTTCCCTGCATGAGCCTGGAGGAGCAAGCGGCTCTGCTGGCGACCAACGGCATGCTGGTGAAGCGGCCCATTTTAATTGTCAACGGGCGTATCTGCGTCGGCTTCAAGGCCGATGAGTGGAAAGCCGCCCTCCATCCCTGAATACTCCCATGCCCCTGATTACCCGCACGAAGGAAGGCGCAGCCAATTTCGGCCCCTGGGAGAATGTCGTCCGGGTGCTGATCCTGGTCTGGTTTGTCCTGTACACGTTGAATGCCATTCCGGACGTTCATCCCATGGTGGGGAGGATTGCCGGCAAGGTGAATAATTGGATCAGCTATTTCTTCGTTTTTGAATACATTCTGCGGGTATTGTGCGCCAAGCCGCGCAGGATGTATGTGTTCAGCGGCATGGGGATTCTGGATTTCATTGTCTGCCTGCCGTTCCTGAGCATGTTTTTCGGGGCGGACTGGCAGGTGCTGTATTCCCTCCGGCTTGTCCGGGTACTGGCCATTTTCAAGCTGGCGCGCTTTAATAAAACCGCCGCCAGTTTCAAGAGGGCCTTTTACCTGATCCGGGACGAGTTTTTCCTGTTCTTTTCCGTCATCCTGTTCATGCTGTATGTGACCTCCCTGGGGATTTACATTGCGGAGCACGAGGCCCAGCCGGAAAAGTTCAGATCGTTTTTCGACGCCCTCTGGTTTGCCGTGGAAACCCTGAGTACGGTGGGATACGGAGACTTGGTGCCGATTACGGCGATGGGGCGCATTTTTACCGGGGTGATCATGTTCATCGCCGTGTCCATCATTGCCATTTCAACGGGCCTGATTACTTCCGCCTTTTCCCGCGTCTGGCAGGAGGAGAATATTTTCCCGCGCCATCGCAGGAGTGCCGCAACCAAAGCGCCGGCTACCGCGGAGAGTGACAAGCCGGAAACGGGGAATTAGGGTGGCTCGGCCTTCCTCTGCCTGAAGACAGGCTTTTTGGTTACGATGGGGAGGCAGGGGGGACCGCGGCGTGTTTCCCATGCCTGGAGGAAATGCCTTGATGTTGCCGCGGGGAGGTTTTTTCATTCCGCAGGAGGGAAGAGCCTGCCCTGTATGGGTTCCGGAGGCTCCATGCCGCCGTGGATCGGCATGTTTCCTGTGGTTCCATTCCCGATCGCCTTCCTTTCATGGAAGAAACATTTCCCGCCTGTGTGAAGGAATATTTTTTGCGGAAGGCGGTGAGGGCGTTTTCGAGTTTTTAATTATTCCCGGAGGGATGTGCCGGTGGAAGCCGGAAGGGGGAGTTTGATTTATTTTCCTCCAGCTCAAAAAAGGCTGCCCCACGGAAAGCGGGGCAGCCTGTCAATATTGTCCGGCAACCGGGAGGAATGGCTCCTAGCTGTTGTACATCTTGGTGTAGTATTCGTCCGCCATGCGGTCGGAGTCGAACTCGGGATAGATGTCCGTCATTGCATTGAAGACGATGTCCATCCACTTGTCGTTGTGATCGTAGTAGAGCGGGAGAATCTTGTCGTCCAGAATGTTGTAGAAGTTGTCGCGGTCGGAGCGGTCGCGGGCTTCCGGGGACAGTCGGGGAGAGGCCTCCGGAATAACGAAGCAGTTTTCCCCGTCCTTGGCAAATTCGCAGATCCAGCCGTCGTTGGTGGAGACGGAGATGGAGCCGTTCATGGCCGCGGACATGCCGGAGGTGCCGGACGCTTCCCGGGTGACCACGGGGTTGTTCAGCCAGACGTCCGAGCCATTCTTGAGGTAGCGGCTCAGGCCCAGTTCATAGCCGGTGAGTACGGCGGAACGGGGGTATTTGGCGGTCATGTCGTTCAGGCGGTTGAAGATTTCAATGGCGCCGTGGTCCATCGGGTAAGGTTTGCCCGCCCAGATGAATTGCACCGGATAGTTGGTGCGCTGGAGCATGCGCTCAAACATGGTGGGATTCCCCGTGACCAGATCCGGACGCTTGTAGGCCGCAAAGCGGCGCGCCCAGACGATGGTGAGGCAGTTGGGATCAAAGACGCGGCCGGTCTGTTCCCCCACGATGCGGAAAAGGGCTTTTTTCAGGGCGCGCTTGCGGCGGATGAAGGCTTCCTTGTTCCGGGCATGGAAGGCTTCCGCCAGTTCCGGGTCCTGCCAGTATTTCTGATTCTGGGCGTTGGTGATGTGGGTGATGGGGCAGATGCCCTCATAGTCTTTCCACATCTGGCGGGAGACTTCCCCGTGAAGCTTGGAAACGCCGTTGGCGATGTGGGAGAGGCGCAGGGCGGCCAGCGTGTAGTTGAAGGTGTTGTCCGTCAGGCCTACGGCGGCGCGGACCTGTTCCATGGAGAGGCCGTCGAAGAAAGAGAACGTGTTCATCGTGTTCACGTCCATCTTTTCATTGCCTGCTTCTTCCGGCGTGTGGGTAGTGAAGACGAAGCGCTTGCGCACTTCCTCCACGCTGCCCGTCTTGGCCAGCACGTGGAAGGCGGCGGCAAGGCCGTGGGCTTCATTGAGATGGTAGATTTCCGGCTCAATGCCCAGTTCGTCAAAGAGGCGCGCTCCCCCCTTGCCGAGCAGCACGTACTGGGCGATGCGGGTGAAGCCGTTGGCATCGTACAGGCGTCGGGAGATGTTGCGGCTTTCTTCGTCGTTTTCCTCCAGGTCCGTGGAAAGGAAGAACATGGGGGCGGTGCCGAATGTTTCCGGATTCAGGAAGTAGGCCTTTACCCACACGGGGGAGCCGCAGACATGGATGAGGAATTTGATGTTGTGGTCTTCCAGGAACGGGTAGTTTTTACGCATGTACTGCGTAGCCATGGAGCCGTCTTCCGCTCGAATCTGGTTGTAGTAGCCGTAGCTCCACAGAATGCCGACGCCGACCAGGTTCTGGCGAAGGTCATAGGCGCTGCGCATATGGGAACCGGCCAGATAGCCTAGGCCGCCGGAGTAAATCTTGAAGGAGTTGTCGATAGCATATTCCATGCAGAAATACGCTACGCTTTTTCCGTATTTGGGATCGATTTCATACGGATGTTCGAAAATGGTGGGTAAAAATGATTTCGCCATGGCTCTGTAAGTATGGAGTAAGATGTTCAGCAGATGAACCGTGTAGCTTGGTAGCACGATTCGCTATTATTGGAAAGTGCAAAGTGCGTGTGTGTCGGAATTGACTATTGAACAGGAAAGCTTTTCCGTAAAGGCGGATAAACGGTTTTTTCCCGCCTTCACGGCATGGTGCGTAACTGCGTTTTCTAGGGGCGCGCAAGTGATTTTGAGCTTGCCGCCGGGGAGGAAAAAGAGCATGAATGGGGCGCATGAAAGCTCTTGTAAAAACGCAGGCAGGTCCCGGTTTGGAATTGATGGATGTTCCCATGCCGGAAGTCGGCCCGAACGATGTTCTGATTAAGATTCACAAGACGGCCATTTGCGGCACGGACCTCCATATCTGGAACTGGGACAAATGGGCCCAGCAGACCATTCCCGTGGGCATGCATGTGGGGCACGAGTTTTGCGGCGTGATTGAGTCCGTGGGTTCCTCCGTGACCGAGTACAAGCCCGGGGAGATCGTTTCCGGAGAAGGGCACATCGTCTGCGGCCACTGCCGCAGCTGCCGCTCCGGCCAGAAGCACCTGTGCCCGAATACGCAGGGCGTGGGAGTGAACAGGCCCGGATGCTTTGCGGAATACCTTTCCATTCCCCAGGACAATGTGGTGCGCATTCACAAGAATATTCCGATGGAAATCGCCTCCATTTTCGACCCGCTGGGCAATGCCGTCCATACGGCCCTTTCCTGGGACCTGGTGGGTGAAGACGTCCTGATTACGGGCGCCGGCGTCATCGGCTGCATGGCCGCCGCCGTGTGCAAGAAGGCCGGGGCCAAAACCGTGGTGATTACGGACATCAACGATTTCCGCCTGGGTCTGGCCAGGACCCTGGGAGCGGACCGCACGGTGAATGTGACCCGTGAAAAACTTTCCGACGTGATGAAGGAACTGGAAATGACGGAAGGGTTTGACGTGTGCCTGGAAATGAGCGGCGCTCCCTCCTGCCTGAAAGACATCATCGATAATTCCCGCAACGGCGCGAGCATTTCCCTGCTGGGAATTCAGCCGGACGGCTCCAGCATCGAATGGAACAAGTTCATCTGGAAGGGATTGAAGATGAAAGGCATTTATGGACGTGAGATTTTTGAAACATGGCACAAGATGGATTCCATGATCCGCAGCGGCCTGGACATCGCCCCGATCATCACGCACCGCCTGCCTTATACGGAGTTCAGGGAAGGCTTTGAGGCCATGAATTCCGGCAAGTCCGGCAAGGTGGTGCTGGACTGGGTCAACTGATCCGGCCTGCCGCCAGTCGCATTTGCCCCGGCTTTCATTGAAAGGGAAGCCGGGGCTTTTTTTTGCAGAAGGGTCAGGCGGTTTTCCGGGATGCGTCCGGAGTCTGTGCGGCCTGGGCCAGTTTCCGGCGTTCCTCCTTCATGCGGCGCGCGTAGCTGTCATCGTCTTCCTCAAAGGCATCCGGATGCGTCAGTCTCAGGCGCCGGATGACTTTTTCATGGTCCTGCGGAGAAACGATGTCCGTGAACAGGCTGCCGTGAAGGTGGTCCACTTCGTGCTGCAGGCAGCGCGCCAGAAGGCCGTTGCACTTGATGGCAACGGTCTTTCCGTTCATCAGGGTGAGCGTGGCTTTTACGCAGGAACGCCGCATGACGTCCGCATATACTTTGGAAATGCTGAGGCATCCTTCCCGGTACGGTACTTTTTTGCCGAAGAGATGCAGGACCGGGTTGATGAAGTTCAGCGGCATAAGCTGCGCCAGCGTGGCGGGGCTGCCGTCCACTTCCAGCCACGTGGTGGAAGTGTCCGTGAGGGGGATGTTGATGGTGACCATCTGGATGGGGCGGCCCACCTGCGGCGCCGCCAGTCCTATGCCTGCCTGCGCCAGCGTCTCCTGCATGTCTTTCAGGAAGTTAAGAATATCGGAATTGATATGGACGATGGGACTGCATTTCTCCCGCAGGGCGGGATGCCCGTATTGCAGAATGTCAAGAATCACGGCAGGTATGGTGTTGAACAGGTAATAAGGTGCGACTGTCCGGAAGGCGGAAGCGTTCATTTTTTCTATAATGGATGGGGTGTGGAAATCCAGCGGAATAACTCTGACAGCAAGATATGCCTCAGCAAGTTTTTTGCGGATGGAATGAAAAGGCCTTGAACTTTGTGCCGTCTTTTTTACGGTAACCATGCAGCCCGATGCTGCCGGGGCTTGTCCTCGTCAACGTTCCTCCCTCATGAAGCACAGATCCCATCTCTTTTTATTGTTGAAATTTTCCTTGCTGGGGGGCGTATGCGCCCTGGTGCTGTGTTCCTGCGGGGACAGGAAGGACGGCCCCGCCCAGGCTGAGGAAGACGGATCCGGGGAGCTTTCCCCGGTGGAATCCTATGAGGAGCTGCTTTCCCTGCGGCTGAGGGATGTGGAGCAGATGGCGGATTTGATTGTCTCCGTACAGGACCGCGACAGGGGGGAAGGCGTGATGGAGGAACTGGGACGGCTGGCGGAACGGCAGAAGCAGTATGAAGTAAATTGCCGGCAGCTTCTTACCCTGAATCCGGACATTCAGGAGCTGTCCAGGGAGAAGCATCCCGTTTTTCACGCCATTCTCCGGGAACGTGTGGTGAAGGCGCACTCCCAGGTGATGGAGCAGCTGCTAAGGATTCATGACGTCAAGTATTACGGTTCCGCCGTGATCAAGGATGATTTGGAAAAGTACGGCCTGAAGCTGACCAATAAGAGAATGGCCCAGTACCTGAACAGCAGGATGCTCCCTTCCATGGAGGCCTATCTGGCCCAGTATTCCTCCATGGTGGATATGCTGGAGGGCATTGACTGCAAGGTGGCCGCGGATGCGTATGCCGTGTCCCTGGCTCTTCAGTGCCGCATGGTGCAGGAGCAGGCCGTCAATGTGTTGCGTATGGAGCATACTTACCAGGCATGGCTGCCCGTATTTGAGAACTATTACCATAAAGGGCTGGCGAAGCTGAGGGTAAAGGCTGACGCGGAGTGCAAGCGCTGCTTCCGCGCCCTGTTGAAACTGGCGACTGCCAGGATGTATGATTCCCCCCTGCTGGCCAAGACGGTTGCGGGAATATGGGTGGACCATCCCCTGATGATTGATTCCCCCGAATTTTGGAACGATCCCATGATGACCATGGAGGAATTCTGCCTGTCCCTGGAACGCATCAACCTTCTTTTGCAGGATGTGAAGGACCCGGAGACGGCGGACAAGAGGGCCATTGAGTTGGTGGAGGTTGTTTCCCGCCTGAAAAGGCTGCGCGGCCATATAAACCGGTTCCAGGAGTCCGGAAAAATGGAGACGGTAAAGGCAAATGACCTGGAACGCGTGAGCCGCCGGGCGGAAGATGCGGAAATGACCGTTTCCGGGGCCATGGCCCGCCTTATTGTGGAAACGGACGTTGTTACCCGTTCCCCGCTTCTTTCCCATGCCCTGGGCTTTTACAGGTATGTGATGTACGCACGTTAGGGCGGTGGACGGGGAACTTGTTGACTTCTCCCGGTGAAGAGTGACAATCAGACCATGATGGATTCTGATTTTTCCGGCAAGGTTGTCGTGGTGACGGGAGGCGCTTCCGGCATTGGTCGGGCCATTGCAGAGGCTTTTGCCGCGGCGGGAGCTCTGCTGGCTGTGATGGACGTTGACCATGAGCAGACGGCCGGACTTCTGGATGTTCTGGAGGGAGAGGGCCATATCTGCGTGACGGGTGATGCGGGTGTGGAGGAGGACCTTCGCTTTTTTGCGGAAAAGGTGCTTGAGCATTTCGGCCGCGTGGATGTGCTGGTGAATAATGCGTGCATCAGCCGCCGGGGCATTCTCTCCGGTTGTTCCTATGAGGATTTCAATGAGGTTCTGCGCGTAGGGGTTTCCGCCCCTTATCTGCTGTCCAGCTTGTTTCTGGAACATTTTCCCCGCGGGGCTTCCATCGTCAATATAGCTTCCAGCCGCGCGTTCATGTCCCAGAAGGACACGGAGAGCTACAGCGCCGCGAAAGGCGGGATCATCGCGCTGACGCACGCTCTCGCCATGAGCCTGGCGCCGCGGGGCGTGCGCGTGAACAGCATTAGCCCCGGCTGGATTGATACGGGAAAGTTCGGCACACTAACGCGGGAGGATGCCCGGCAGCATCCCGCAGGGCGCGCGGGCGTTCCCGCGGACATTGTGAAAGGGGTGTTCTTCCTGTGCCTTTCCGGATTCGTCACTGCGGAAAACCTGGTCATTGACGGCGGCATGACCCGCATGATGGTGTACCACGGGGAAGAGGGGTGGCTGTCTCTTATACACATCTCCGAGCCCACGAGACGCGTAGTAATCTCGTA
>ERZ1027061.966-NODE-966-length-12166-cov-4.495087_pt1 | contig 12166 bp, 7 predicted proteins | sample MGYA00519283_ERZ1027061 | MGnify/ENA primary metagenome ERZ1027061 (study PRJEB26926, sample SAMN06164849) | human gut metagenome | biome: ENVO:00009003; feature: ENVO:2100002; material: ENVO:00002003 | host: Homo sapiens | place: USA | collected 2012 ... | reverse complement strand
GCCTTATCGTCGGCAGCGTCAGATGTGTATAAGAGACAGGTTTTATTTTTCGCCGATAACTGGTTTTGTTATTATAAAGTATGAAAAAAATGTACCTTTTGAGCTTTAATAAGCTTCAAAAGGTACATCCACTCTTTGTATTTTTGTATGATTTTCTAGTTTTCTACTCTCTTTGGGAAGTGTAGCATTACTTTCGTGCCGACTCCCGGAGTGCTGTCTATTTTTACTGCATACTGTTCTCCGTAGTAGAGTTTAAGCCTCTCGTTTACATTTGACACACCGTAGCCATTGGACGACTTAGACAGGATCAGGGCGGCCTGGGTCTTTGTCATTCCGACACCGTTGTCAGATACGGTAAAGTCAATGAAATCTCCATTCTCCTTTCCCTCTATGCGTATCTCTCCTCTGCCGTCAGTCTTGACGTCAATTCCATGCCCTATCGCGTTTTCAAGCAGCGGCTGGAGTATCAGATTCAATGTTTCGTATTTTAAGATACTGTCATCTATGTCGTACACCACATCAAAGCTGTTGTCATGCATGGCAAGCTGGATATCAAGATACGACTTGATATTTGCTATCTCATCTTTGACAAGCAGGATGTTTTTTCCTTTGTTCAGGGCTGTCCTGTAGAATGTGGACAGAGACAAGGTGATCCGGCTTATGTCTTCCTGCTCCGCCTCAAGGGCTTTCCAATTGATCATAGACAGAGAATTGTACAGGAAATGCGGATTGATCTGGGCCTGAAGTGCCCTCATCTCGTATTCTTTCTCCTTGATCTTGCTCTGATATACCTCATTGACAGTCTCATCAAGGCGCTTACTCATGCTGTTATAGCCATTTATAAGATCACCGATCTCATCTGTACTGTCATTTTCTATAACCATGCCCAGATTTCCTGTCTCGGTGGCCTTCATCGTCTTCTGAAGATTTTTGATTCGCTTCGTTATAAATTCTGATACCATATTTATACATAATATACCTGCGAGCATACTTACCAGAAGTGCCGCCACCGCTATTATAAGTATCGGACGAACCGATGAGATTATAAGTCTGTTCGGTTTGTATACACATATGTTCCAGCCTGTCGCTTTGGATGTCTTATCTATAAACTGATACCCTGAATTATCCTTCTCTCTAAAAACATCGAATTTGTCCACATCCAATTCATATGCTGACTGCTCATCAGCAAATGTATTCTTATTGAATATCATATGGCCATACTCATCCTCTATGATAAGCCCATAATTATCAAACATTGTCTCTGTATAAAACGGTTGAAATACACTGTCATAATCCACGCCTACATACAAAACGCCCTTGGCACCTTTCTGTTCCAGCATAGCCATCCTGCTGACTGAAAATGCAGTGCGGCTTTCTAGGTCAATATGCCAGTGTATATTGTTATCCAGATCATTATATGCATGCTTTCCGTCCTCCAGATCTTTTAGCGGTGCAACCGTTGACCCATGTTTTACGTCACTGGCATCAGTATATATCGTGACCTGATTTACATCCTCATGGAAATACATGATCGACGCCAGCAGAGGATCGATCACCGTACTGAACTGCTCATAATTCTGATATGCCGACTGATCCGAGCTCAGTATCTTTGCAATCGACTGGTTATACGATATATATTTAGAGAGATTGTTGTATATCTCCAATTCATTGTCCATGGAATCCGTGGTCTGGCTGACATAAGATTCCAAGATCGTTGTCTCCCGGTCCCACAGGATCTTTTTCATCTCCATATATGTTATACCCAGTATTATCATAACAGGCATAAGTCCGGCCAGCAGATAAATAACAACCATTTTGCCTGTCAGCTTCATATCACGAAATCTCTTCTTGACTCCACCTTTGTTCATCTACGATCCCCCTGCTTAACGAGTTCTGCAATCGCCCTTTTCCAAGTCTGCTATATGTCTACTCACCGCCTGCAACACCGCTCTCCCTGAATTTTTGAGGGCTCACTCCATAAAACTCCCTGAAACTCGAGCAAAAGTAGGACACATTCTGATAACCACACATCGCACCTATATCTACAATCTTTGCCATACTATTCTCAAGCATATCCCTTGCCCGCTCCATTCTGTATGACTTGATAAATTTGCTCAGGTTCTGTCCCGTCTCTTTCTTAAACACGGTGCTGAGATAACTTGGGGCAAGATATACCATATCCGCAAGCATATCTATGCCAAGCTCGCTCCCGTAATTCCTGTAAATATACTGCTTTACTATCTCCACTTCCTTATGTCCGGTCTGACTCTTGTCCTCAAAGCAGGCCGCGAGTCTGTCTATCGCAACCTCGACAAGACCTGTAAGACTCTGAAAATCCGTCGTCATATACATCTTTTCAACATCCTTGTTAAGATCCGCCTCACTGGTCCCGTCTATACTGCCGTATATGTCCTTTAAAAGATTTGAGTAGAGAAACTTTATATATATCTGTGAGCACTCATTCTTGTGCCTGTACTTTTCACAGAATTTGTCAAAATGTTCCCTGAGTGCCTCCACATCCTTCATCTTGATATCCTGTTTCATCTGTTTCATGAGAGTGTCATCATCAAACTGGATCATTCCTGATGAATCACTCTCCATATTTGGGTAGAACACCTTTATCTCCGGATGATAAAACTTATTGTCCATAAGCTCATCAAGTTCATCAACCTTCTGTTTCATGTCCTCAGGGTTCTCTATATCCGATGAAACTGCTATAAAACATTCCTCATCGTAATCACTTTTAATTATTTTGGCGAGCTCCTGGGCCGTGTAAACCGCATCTGTCTCTTCGCCCAGGAAAATAAGTTCCTGCTGTTGATTCAGATTGAGGTATCTCTGTATTCCAAGTGACATTATCTTCTCATTTTTCTTGAAATCCACATCTCGTCTTCCAAAGAAATCGTGATTAAATTCAACCAGCAAAATCCTCTTAAATCTGGCGAAATTCAGGTTCAGACCGTTGTACTCTCTGCGTATACTCTCTATATCTTCGCCATTTACAAGCATATATAGAGCGTGCTCATATAGGAATTCCATACTCTTGCTCTTTAGTTCATCCGAGGCTTTAGCCGCCTCAAGTTCATCTACAACCTTCTCCAGCGTCTCCTTAAACTCCTTCGGATCGACTGGTTTCAGTATATAATCCACAACCCCCAGCCTTATTGCTCTCTTAGCATAGTCAAATTCATTGCAGCCGCTGAATATCACACATCTCATTTTCTTCTTCTCATTTACCACATTGTCAATGAGTTCTATACCGTCCATGAATGGCATCTTCACATCGGTGAGAAGGATATCATAATCCTCCTGACGTATCTTCTCCAATGCATCAAGACCGTTTACTGCCTCGTCGATATCAAATTCCATATTCAGCTTTTTCAGAAGGAATCTTATCCCATTTCTCTCTATTCTCTCATCATCAACGATCAGTATTCTATACATCTCTCCACTGCCTTCCTTTTTCTTGATGTGAACTGTTTTCGCATTACATTACAACTTTAGTATATTTAATTATAACCGACTTACTTCCTGTTCGCCACCAAAACCTAAATCAAATGGGGACGGAGGTACCTGACCCCTTTCGGGGTTTTTGTCAAAAACCACGTGAAATTGGCTAAAAAGGGGACGGAGGTGCCTGTCCCCTCCGTCCCCTGCTGTGAAATAAACTAAGTTTTATATTATAATCTCCAAATGTCCTTGTTGTACTCAGCGATTGTTCTGTCTGATGAGAAGAATCCAGCCTTGCTTATGTTGACAAGTGCTTTCTTTGCCCAAGTCTTGCGATCCTCGTAATCTGCAAGTACGCCTTCCTTGGTCTTGATATAATCCTCAACATCCAGGAGTGTCATGAACCAGTCCTTAACGATAAGTTCGTTGTGAAGTCTCTCAAGACTTTCCTTCTGTCCGATCTCAAGGAGTTCATCGCTCACGATAAAATCAACAAGTTTCTTGATCTCAGGCTGCTCGTAGTAATCCTTTGACACATAATCAGCCTTTGCATAGTGGTCGATGACCGCCTCGCTTGATTCGCCGAAGAAGTAAATGTTATCCTCGCCGACAAGCTCTCCAATCTCAACATTTGCACCATCTCTTGTACCAAGTGTAAGCGCGCCGTTCAGCATGAACTTCATGTTTCCGGTACCTGATGCCTCCTTTGATGCAAGTGAGATCTGCTCTGAAATGTCACATGCAGGTATGATCTTTGCTGCCTTTGACACATTGTAGTTCTCGATCATGACAACCTTGAGGTATGGACTTACCTCTGGGTCATTATCGATGAGCTGCTGCAGGCAGAGAATGAGATGGATGATATCCTTTGCGATGGTGTATGCAGGAGCTGCCTTTGCGCCAAATATTACAGTCACAGGAGTCTTTGGAAGATTTCCTGCCTTGATATCGAAGTACTTGTGGATAACCCAGAGTGCATTCATCTGCTGACGCTTGTACTCATGAAGTCTCTTAACCTGTATATCAAAGATAGAATTCTCATCTATGTCAATGTTCTGTGTCTCCTTAAGGTAATCCTTGAGAACGAGCTTGTTCTGTTTCTTGATATCCATGATCTTGCCAAGGACTGCATCATCATCATAGAACTTAGCGAGGTCATTCAGTTTCTCTGCATCCTTCTTGTATCCGTCACCGATGAGCTCTGTGATATATGCTGCAAGCTGCTCGTTGCAGTGGAGGAGCCATCTTCTGAATGTGATACCATTTGTCTTGTTGTTGAACTTCTCAGGATAAATCTTGTAGAAGTTGTTCAGCTCAGAATCCTTGAGGATCTCTGTGTGAAGGTATGCAACACCATTTACGCTATGACTGTAGTGGATATCGATGTGCGCCATGTGCACTCTCTGATCCTTGTCGATGATGTATACGCTCTCATCCTTATATCTGTTGCGAACCTTCTCGTCCAGTTTCTTGATGATAGGAACAAGCTGTGGAACAACCTTCTCAAGGTAAGCAAGCGGCCATTTCTCAAGAGCTTCTGCGAGGATAGTGTGGTTAGTGTATGCGCACACCTCTGTCACGATCTCTGTAGCCTCGTCAAATGATATTCCCTCAGCGGTAAGAAGTCTGATGAACTCAGGGATCACCATTGAAGGGTGTGTATCATTGATCTGAACTGCTGCATAATCTGCCAGGTCATGAAGATTTGAACCCTTTGCCTTAGCCTCATCAAGGATGAGCTTTGCACCATTTGCCACCATGAAATACTGCTGGTAGATACGGAGAAGATTTCCAGCCTCATCGCTGTCATCAGGATACAGGCAGAGTGTCAGGTTCTTTGCAATGTCTGTCTTGTCGAAGTTAATTCCGTCCGGCTCCATGATGGACTCGTCAACGCTCTCTATATCAAAGAGGTGGAGCTTATTTGTTCTATTATCGTATCCAGTTACATCTATATCGTACATTCTTGACTGGACTTTCAGATTGCCAAATGTGATCGTGTTGGTAACGTCTGTCTTCTCGAGCCAGCTGTCTGCCTCAATCCAAGGATTTGCAGTCTCCTTCTGGTAATTGTTCTCAAATACCTGCTTGAACAGACCCATGTGGTAATTAAGTCCAATTCCATCTCCGTGAAGTCCGAGGGTTGCCATGGAGTCGAGGAAACATGCTGCAAGTCTTCCAAGACCGCCATTTCCAAGTGATGGCTCCGGTTCAACCTCCTCTATGTCGTATATGCTCTTGCCATTCTCAGCGAGCACCTGCTTAACCTCGTCAAATACACCAAGGTTGATGAGGTTGTTTGAGAGAAGCTTTCCAATGAGGAACTCTGCTGAGATGTAATACACTTTCTTCTGTCCCTCCTCTGAAACCTTTCCGTCTGCGAGCTTCTTTGTCATATCAAGGAGTGCGAAGTATATCTCCTCATTTGTACAATTCTTGATCTCCTTGTTGTATTTCTCCATGCAAATATCCTTTAACATAATATCCTCCTTACAAATATACGTCTTCACCCTGTTTCTTCCATACAGTCTGGTGAGATCCCTTAATTTATCTATATGTTCCTGTGTAAATTCCCATGTTACTCCCTTGGTAAGCCGCCACTTCCAGTTGCCGCCAAGCGTTGATGGGTAGTTCATTCTGGCGCTGTTGTCCTTGCCCAGAATATCCTGCATCTGAAGTATTACCGTGTCCGCTGAACTCATGTAAAGTGCATGTATCATCTTCTCTGCCACATCATCCAAGCTGTTCGCCATGAGGTACTTCATCATATATTCCTGAAGCTCCTCACTCTGTCCGCTGATATAGCTTTTCAGCATATCATTATCGTGGGTTCCGATATACGCTACGTAGTTCTTTGCGTGATTGTGTGGCAGATATTCATTTGCCGTATTGCCATCAAATGCAAATTCCAACACCTTCATGCCCGGATAACCAGATTCCTTCACCAGTTTCTGAACCTCTGGCACGACCACGCCGAGATCCTCAGCTATAACCTTGGATGAACCTATGGCACTGTCTATAGCATCGATGAGTTTCTTTCCCGGTCCCTGTCTGTAGTAGCCGTCCTTCGGCTCTCCATTTGCCGGAATGCTGTAGTATCTGACTATCCCGATAAAGTGATCTATACGGATCACATCATAGAGCTTTGCAGATGCAGCAATTCTCTTCTTCCACCATGCGAAATCATCCTTCTCCATGACATCCCAGTCGTAGATCGGGTTACCCCACTTCTGTCCGTAGCTTGAGAACATGTCCGGTGGACACCCTGCCACAACTGACGGTGCAAGACTTCCAGAAAGCTGGAACTGATCCGTGTTCGCCCACACATCTGCACTGTCCAGTGCCACATAGATCGGAATGTCTCCGATGATGCTTATTCCATTTCTGTTTGCGTACTCTTTTAATGGCGTCCATTGTTGGTAGAACTTGAACTGAAGGAATTTGTAGAATTCCACATCATCCGCAAGTTTTTCCTTATAAGCTGCCATAGCCTCCAGCTTTCTCTTCTTGATCGCCGGTTCCCACGCAAGCCATTCTCTGTTGTTATGATCAGCCTTGATCGCCATATACAGCGCATAGTCATCTATCCACTGTTCATTTTTCTCTATGAAATCTGTATAATCCCTGCTGCCTTTATGCCCTGATCTGCCAAATGCCTTTCTGAGGACCTCAAATCTCTGCCTGTATATTCTGGCGTAGTCGATCTTGTCATCACTGTCAGCCCATTTGTAGGATTCTACCTCCTCTTTCTTGAGAAGTCCTTCCTCTATCAATGTATCCAGATCAATAAAATACGGATTGCCCGCAAATGCTGAAAATGACTGATATGGGCTGTCACCGAAACTTGTAGGTCCGATTGGAAGTACCTGCCAGTACTTCTGCCCTGCTCTTTTCAACATATCAACAAAATCATAAGCATCTCTTCCCATGGTTCCAATTCCGTACGGTGATGGGAGGCTGCTTATCGGCAGGAGTATTCCTGCGCCACGCTCCAACGCCTTATTCATATATGATACCTCCTGAACAGTCCCTGTTATGATTTGTATTTTATTAGCATTCCACCTTTTTTGCTTGCATTATACAGGCAATTAATTGTACAATCCTATCATCTATCAACCTGGGGACGGAGGTACCTGACCCATTTGGGGGATGTAGCCGAAAATCCTCGTTTTTAATGCCTTTGGGGGACGGAGGTACCTGACCCCCCTTGACGAAGTGGAGGATTATGTAAAATGAACAGTCTGGAATATGAAAACCTGTTGGAGAATAAGACTCACGCAGATCCGATGTTTCCATATAATACGTATCTGTGTTCTATACCGTTGGACTTCAATTCGGTGTCGCTGCACTGGCACGAGTTTATGGAAATAATCTATATTAAAAAAGGAAAAGGAAATGTTACTGTAGATTTCACCACGCATTACGTGGAGGAAGGTGACATCATCATCATCTTGCCCGGACACATCCACGGTATTTCTCAGCACGAGGGCTACTCCATGGAATACGAAAATATCCTGTTCTCCGTTGACATGTTCAGGTCAAAGAATCACGACTCACTGGACAGCGAATTTTTCTTGCCGCTTCTGGCAGGCGATGTGGACATAAAGAGCATCTACGACAGGGATGATCCATTGTACCCACAGCTTTCCTCGTGCCTGAACCGAGTGGATAAGCTTTGCTCCGAAACTCCCAAAGGATATCATCTGGCTCTAAAGGGATGTTACTTTGAATTTTTCTACATTCTGTTCACCAACTCCACGGTCAGGGATGAAGCAGACAGAAAGAGCCGCGCCAGAGATCTTGAAAGAACCAAGCTCATCCTCTCATATATAGATGAAAACTACAAAGAGGCCATATCCATCACAGACATAGCCTCCTACTGTGGATTCTCAGAATCCCATTTTATGCGATTTTTTAAAAACACCATGGGGGTGTCATTTGTGTCATATCTGAACGACTTCAGACTGAATGTTGCCGCAAGACTCCTATCAACAAATGATGAGAGTGTGCTGTCTGTAGCAGAAAACTGCGGATTCTTCAACCTGTCATATTTCAACAGGATGTTCAAGAAAAAATACGGCGTGACACCAAGCCGGTACAGAGAAACTCACAACTGACTGTGGGGCGTATATCACCAGCTGAAAATTCACCACTCAAACTGCGCCATACAAACTTCAACTATGCATCAGATCTGGAGTATGAATTTTTCATCTGATTGCTCAGCTCATAAAGCACCTTTCCAAGAGTGTCACTTGCCGCCTGCCTTACCATATCGGCAGTCTCCCGGTTTGCCTGCTGCCTGAGTTTCTGCCCCAACTTACTGACAGCATCTGTCTGCACATCCCTATCAGCTCCGAGACGATCATCATACCTGTATATGATCTCATGTGCCTTGGACATGACCCTCTCGTCATATCTCTCAATATGGAACACCGATTTCGCATACGATGCATCCGCCATCGCCGCGATCATACGGCTTGTCCAGTAGAAGTTGTTCGTGGACACGTCAGCAGATGTATTTGCAAAATACTCCGGCACCTCGTCAACATTTGTGTAAAATGGCACCATGACATTAAATGCATTTGATGCAAATGCCAGCCACTGGATGGCACTGCTGTCCTCATCCACATACGGCCTGATCTGGATCGCCGACATAAAATCCGTTCTGTTCACTCCGATTGACCTGTATGCACCTCGAAGGCTCTTGTCGCCGTAATTTCCATATGGATCATACAGAGTGCCCTGATAATGTGAGGACAGGACATACTTCACGTCCTCCATAGTTATCTTCTTCTCCGGTATCATACACCACGGAATATCGTCCGACACCGGAGTAAAGTCCGCATCCGGGCCATCCCAGACAGCGGAATTCGGATTAAGTGTCCTCTCCATGAACCACGCTCTCGGCGTATTATAAACATGATCAGCATCGTCATGACTGCCAAATATGTCTCGTGGGCAGACTTTGTCCTCCATATTCTCCACATCCAGATGATATTTCTCTATAAATTCCGGAAGATCCGCTGAACACATAAATTCGTTCTGCGCCCCAAGTGCATCCGCCAAGTCAAATTCATCCATACCGAACTGGTTTGGCATGACAACATACACATCATCAGGAACCTTCCTCGCGATCCAGTGATGTCCGCCAATGGTCTCAAGCCACCAAATCTCATCCACATCCTGGAATGCTACTCCATTCATCTCATAAGTTCCGTACTGTTCAAGCAGACTTCCAAGACGAATCACCCCCTCCCGGGCACTTTTTATATATGGAAGCGTGATAGTCACGATGTCCTCCTCGCCTATTCCACCTGCCCTCTCGGGCTTATCACCATCTGCCGGCTCATAACACACAAGGGGATCCGCCCCGAGTACCCTGGGATTCGAGGTTATAGTCTCAGTTGCAGTCATTGCCACATTTGCTGCATTTACCCCACTGGCTGCCCAGATTCCCTCACCCTTTAAAGCATTTGGCACGCAAGTATACCTCATCGGATCACCAGGAAGCTTTATCTCCACATGAGATATGACCGATTTATAGAGTCTCGGCTGTTCCTCCGGATGCACCACAGCATACTTTTTCGGTGTATACGAGCCCGCTCCTGAATCATCATTTCTAGCTATTATCGTAGAACCGTCATAGGATGCGGCCTTTCCCACTAATATCGTTGTACATGGCATTTGCTGTTCCTCCTAGTCTTTTTTTATAATTGTACCCCAGTCTTCTTACATGTCCATTGCAATATTTTAAAATAAACAATATTGCGTCACTAACTCTAAGCTGGACAGGACCTTTTATCAGATCATATCTAACTTCTTGTCATTTCATCTGAATCATTTCCTCTAAATATCCTGTCAATAACCAGAAATATCATATATCCCACCAGACTTCCCAGCGTATTCATCACAATATCATCAAGCTGGCAATATCCCCGCTCCGTTAGAAACTGGACTGTCTCTATACCCACGCTGATGATAAATCCTAATAAAACTGTAAATCTACTGGCAATTCTGCCACGGCTGTGAGTGTCATCGTTTGTTCTGCCTGTGGGAGTCACTGCAAACGGGTACAGTATTCCAAACGGAACAAACAACAGAACATTTTCTATGACAAATGCATGTGCCTGAGGTGTTATCCCCCATGTGCCAAACAATGTCATATCTATTCCCTGTCGTGATCCCGGTTCTCTCGAGAGAAATACCGTGACAGACATAACCGCAATGTAAACACTTAGAATAAACCATACAACGGAATTCCTCACATGAACGCTCAGTCTATTCTTCTTTCTATTTTTTCTCTCTAAGCACAAAATTCAAATGACATATAGTACAACCACCAAGATCCCACACAGGATCCCTATCGGCAGATACCCTGCCACCTCCATAATATCCTTAATTATAAAATTGATCATAAATTCCCCTCATATACTGTCAGTCAAGTTTATACACAGCACACCCATGCATGATATGTATTCCGAACTTTGGTTCCGACAAATGAATATACTCTGCACTTATAATTATACATATCAACAGCAAATGCTCAAACTCAAAATCAAATTTTATATATCGATATATTTATTTTTCTAATGAATCAAGCCCGGTGTTGATTTACGCTCAAATAAATGCTACGTTAAGTACACACATATGCTATTACGAAAAACGAGGAAATCAAATTGAAAAAAATAAAAAAAATACTGAAAATAACACTCATGATACTGGGCGCCATAATCGCCCTCGCAATAATATTTGTCGGTGTACTCACCGCAACAGAATACAGACCAAAAGATTCAGAATCTCTTGATATAATCGGAGGAAATTCCGTTGGTCATACCTGTTCCCTCTCCATCGGCGACAACCTGTCTGTAGTGACCTGGAATCTGGGCTATGGCTCTCTGGGTGCAAATGCAGACTTCTTCATGGACGGCGGCGACAACGTATACACGTCTACCACAGAGCAGGTCCGTTCAAATATGGACGCCATCACTGCAAAGCTCAACGAACTGTCACCTGACATCATGCTCCTTCAGGAAGTTGATGAAAAATCATCCAGGAGCCACAGGATAGACGAAACCGCAATAATAAAAAGTGAACTGCCCGGCTACTGCAGTTCCTACGCATACAACTACAAGACGCTCATGGTTCCTTACCCTATACCACCCATCGGTCAGGTCACATCAGGCATCATGACTCTAAGCACATTTGAAGTATCCAGTGCCAACAGGATAAAACTGCCATGTCCATTTTCATATCCGATCAGACTCTGCAACCTGAAACGTTGTCTGATAGTCTCCAGGATCCCACTTAATGGCTGTGATAAAGAGCTTGTCATAGTGAACCTCCATCTTGAGGCGTACGACTCAGGCGAGGGCAAAGCAGCTCAGACCCAGATGCTCGCCGATATACTCCAGGCCGAAGCTAATGCTGGCAACTATGTGATAGCCGGAGGCGATTTCAATCAGACATTTTCAAATGTCGACCTCTCCGCGTACCCACAGCAGTCGAACGACCTCTGGGCACCGGGACTTATCGACACAGATGAATTTGGTCAAGATTTCACATGTCTCACGGATTCGTCCGCACCTACTTGCAGGTCTCTGGATAAACCATATGTCCATGCTGCAAAAGACAACTTCCAATACTATGTCATCGATGGTTTTATCGTATCTTCCAACCTGTCTCTTATACACATCTGACGCTGCCGACGATAAGGCTC
>ERZ1027061.940-NODE-940-length-12347-cov-7.726570_pt1 | contig 12347 bp, 6 predicted proteins | sample MGYA00519283_ERZ1027061 | MGnify/ENA primary metagenome ERZ1027061 (study PRJEB26926, sample SAMN06164849) | human gut metagenome | biome: ENVO:00009003; feature: ENVO:2100002; material: ENVO:00002003 | host: Homo sapiens | place: USA | collected 2012 ... | reverse complement strand
CAGTTTCGCGGTCAGCAAGCGTGCCCTGCGTTTCGGCGAGGGTGGCTTCGGTGGATGCGAGGGTGTCCTTTGTGGCGGACAGTTCAGTTTCGCGGTCAGCAAGCGTGCCCTGCGTTTCGGCGAGGGTGGCTTCGGTGGACGCGAGGGTGTCCTTCGCGGCGGACAGGCTGTTTTCGGTGTCCGCTAAGGTGGATTGGGTGGAGGACAGCGCGCTCTGCGTGTCCGTCAGCTGATTCCGGGTGTCCGTCAGCGAATTGTGGCTGACGATGAGACCGGCGCCAAGCGCGATGGAGGAAACTGCCAGCACGATGGCGGCAATCATCCAGATGATGGTCTTTTTCCGGGCGGCAATGGGACTCATAGCAATCCTCCTAACAAACGACGAAAATGGGCGGAAAACTTCCGTTTTTTCCAGTTTACCACCATCGGGGGAAGTTGTCAATCTCGAATTTCGCGGAAGCACAAAAAACGCCCCTCCGCCGACAAAAGCAGAGGGGGCAGGGAAAGGCGGATTAGGGCACCACCGCACAATTCGGCGGCGCGTCTGACGATGTCTTTTCCGCCATCTGCGGCATGCAAATTCCTCGATTTACCTCCAGTAAACCTTCGAAATTTGCATTTGCATCTGACGAAAAATCCATTCGCCAGCCGACCACCTCATTTGTGCGGTGTTACCCTTACTTCTTCAGTTCAATCCCTTGTCCCTTCAGCCGCGCAACCACGCCGTCGACAACCGCCTGCACTTCGTCGCGGGTGAGCGTGCGCTCCGGGTGCGAGAAGGAGAGGCGAATCGTGATGGTCTTGCCGGTGATGTCGCTGTATGTGCCCAGCACGGTCACTTTCTGCACCAGCGGGGAGTTCTCCGCCTTCACCGCGTCCAGAATCGGCTGGCAGCGATTGACCACGAAGGTCAAATCCTGCTCCATGCCGGGGAAGCGGGACGGCTCGCGGTAGACGATGGGCGCGGGCGCGATGGACGCAAGCGCTTCCATGTCGATTTCGGCAAACACAATCGCCGCCTTCTTGTCGATGTTCTTGCCGACAACCGGGTGCGCCACGCCGATTTCGCCGAGGTCAACGCCGTCCAGCACGATGGCGTTCAGGTTCTTCGGATGCTCATAGGAGTGGGTCGCGGTCATTGCGTGGAAGGACAAATCCTTGTGCAGGATGTCGCTCACGGCGACGCACAGCATGTCGCGCAGGCGGAAATACAGCGTTTCCACGTTATCGACCTTGCTGAAGAGCGTCACGCACAGCTTCTTGTGTTCCTTCGCCAGGTTGTTCTCGTCCACGCCGTCGATGACGTGACCGATTTCAAAGATGCCGAACGACGGCGCATAGCCCGTGTTGCCCTTCACCTGGCACAGCTGGGTGGGAATCATGGAGCGGCGCAGCGTCTCGATGTTGGGGTTGGAGGCGTTGAGCAGCTTCACGTTGTCCTCGACGGCGATGCCGAGCTTCTTGTAGTCGTCGGCGTACTGCCAGATGTAGGAATGCACCTCGTGCAGCGAATAGCGCTTGACGAGGATGTCCTTCAATTTGTCCTCCACCGTCTTTTCGGTGGACATGCGAACCGGGTAGAGCGGGGATTCCGCCGTGTGCAGGTCGAAGTTGTCGTAGCCGTAAATGCGGGTGATTTCCTCGATGATGTCCGCCTTGATGGTTACGTCCTTCGTCGCGCGCCAGGAGGGGACGTCCGCGGTGAAGGAATCGCCATTGCGCGTCATGCCGAAGCCCAGCGCGGTCAGCGTGTGCATGATTTCGTCGGAGGAGATGTTGATGCCGGTGTAGCGGTCAACAAACGCCTTGTCAAAGGACAATTGCACCTTCGGATAGTGGAAGGCGTACTCGTCGGTCAGGCGGGAGGTGACGCGCATTTCCGGGTCGTATTCCTGGAGGAGCTTGACGAAGCGGGCGATGGCGATGGTCGTCATTTCCGGGTCAAGGCTCTTTTCGTAGCGGGCGGAGGCGTCGGTGCGGTGGGCGAGGCGGACGCTGCTCTTGCGGACGGACGCCGCGTCGAAGGTGGCGGATTCCAGCGTCAGGCTCGTCGTGTCATCGACGATTTCGCTGTCCAGGCCGCCCATGATGCCCGCGATGGCAACCGGCTTGTCGCCGTTGCAGATCATCAGCGTGTTCGGGTCGATGGTGCGCTCCACCTTATCCAGCGTCTGGAAAGGGAAGCTCTCCGGGAAGCGGCGGATGCGGATTTTTTCCACCTTGCGGCTGTCGAAGGCGTGCATCGGCTGCCCCATTTCCAGCATCAGGTAGTTCGTCAGGTCGGCGAGGAAGTTGATGTCGCGCATACCGCAGTAGTTCAGGCGGATACGCATCGCCATCGGGCTGACGTGGCGGTTGATGTTCTCCACCCGCAGGCAGGAGTAGCGCTGGCACAGCGGGTCTTCAATCTTCATGTCGATGGCGGGCAGATTGTTGTACGCCGCCAAATCCGCCACGGGCAGGGCTTTCAGCGGACGGCCGGACAGGGTGGAGAATTCGCGCGCCATGCCGTAGTGCCCCCACAGGTCGGGGCGGTTCGTCAGGGACTTGTTGTCCACCTCGAAGATAATATCGTCAATGGGGTAGAGCGCCTTCAAGTCCGTGCCGCAGGGAACATCCTCCGGGATGACCATGATGCCGGAATTGTCGTCGCTGATGCCGATTTCCTTCTCCGAGCAGCACATGCCGTAGGACGTGTACCCGGCGAGCTTGCGCGGGCTGATGGTGATGTCGCCCAGCTGCGCGCCCACCTTCGCGAACGCGGTTTTCATGCCCAGCTGCACGTTCGGCGCGCCGCAGACCACGTCGGTCAGCTGCCCGTCGCCCGCGTCCACCTTCAGCAGGTGCAGCTTGTGGGATTCGGGGTGATTCTCTACGCTGACGATCTGCGCGGCGACAACGCCGGACAAATCCGCGCCCTTGTGGAAAATTTCATTCTCAACTTCCGCCGTGGACAGGGAGAACTGGCGAATCAGCGCCATTTTGTCAAGGCCCGTCAGGTCAACGAAGTCGGAAATCCAGTTCATTGAGATCAGCATGTTCGTCTTTCCTCCGCATTACTCGTCGTCCGTGAACTGCGCCAGGCGCGTCAGGCTGCCGCTGTTCAGGTCGCGAATGTCCTTCACGCCGTACTTCATCATGGCAAGGCGCGTCATGCCCAAGCCGAACGCGAAGCCGGTGTACTGCTCCGGGTCGATGCCGCCGGCTTTCAATACTTCGGGGTGAATCATGCCGCAGGGGCACAGTTCCAGCCAGCCGGAATGCTTGCACGACGGGCAGCCCGTGCCGCCGCAGATGAGGCAGGAGATATCCAGCTCAAAGCCCGGCTCAACGAACGGGAAGAAGCCCGGACGCAGGCGGACTTTGATGTCCTTGCGGAACACCTCGCTCAGCATCGTTTTCATGAAGTAAATCAGGTTCGCGATGGAAATGTCCTTGTCCACCATGATGCCTTCCATCTGGAAAAACGTGTTCTCGTGGCAGGCGTCGGTCGCCTCGTTGCGGAAGCAGCGGCCGGGGAAAATCGCCTTAATCGGCACGCCGTCGTTCACCAGCGCGTCGCGGTAGCGGCGGTAGATGGCGTTCTGGGCGGCGGAGGTCTGCGTTTTGAGCAATTGCCCGTTGTCCAGATAATAGGTGTCCTGCATGTCGCGCGCGGGGTGGAACTTCGGAATGTTCAGGCTCTCGAAGCACTCGTAGTCCGTCACCACCTCGGCGTAATCCTCCACCGTGAAGCCCATCGACTTGAACACCTGCTCGCACTGGCGCTGCACCAGCGTAATCGGGTGATACGACCCGCGGGTCATGTCCGGCGGCATGGAGATGTCAAATTCGGGCAGGGCGTTGATTTCGCGCTGCAATTCCTGCGCCTTGAGCGCTTCCAGCTTTTCCGCCAAGGCGACGGTGATGGCGGTTTTCAGATCGTTCGTCTCGCGCCCGACGGTCTTTTTCTGCTCGTCGGTCAAGCCGCCCATGCCCTTGAGCGCGTCGGTCACTTTGCCCTTGCGGCCGAGGTAATTCACGCGCAGGGCTTCCAGATCCACCATGTTGGCGATCTTCTTCAGCTCGGAATCAAAGCTGCTTTTCAGGGCTTCGATCTTCTCGTTCATTCCGGATGTTCCTCCTTACAGTTGGATGAAAAAAGCCCGTCCCATCGTTTGATGAGACGGACTGAATCCGCGGTACCACTCGTCTTGCGGCAAGGAAAAATCCGATTGCCGCCGCTTGATGGGCGATAAGGCTGCCCACGCCGAAAAACTCGCGGGATGAAGGTTCACGCTGTGCGCCCTGCCGCCTCGCACCACCCGGCGGCTCTCTGATATCCTATTTCCTGCATTCGCCTGTGCCATCTGCTCGCGCCTTTTTCCTTCTGGCGTCCGCTCGTTCCACTTAGCGTAGCGCTGCTACGCTGCGTTTCACTCCCGTTAGCCAGCAGAAAAAATTCGCTTCGCATCTTGGCACATTCTCATTTGGAAATAGGAAGGGGACTTGCACGCGCTACTGTTTCCCGGTCATCGCTTCCAATATTTCGCTGACTTTCGTCGGCACGCTCTATCTTACCATAGCCGAACGACTTTTGCAAGCGGAAAAGCGAAAATAATGCGGAATGGAGGACGGAAACGCGCACCGAAGTAAAAATCTTTCCATACTTACAGGCGAACAAACCATGAATTTTTCCGATTTCTTATTTACAAGCCATTTTTTTGTGCTATACTGTAAGATGCGTTATCATGTAAAGCGCGATTCAGGCGCTTGCGTGAAAGTCCGCGCGCGGGAGGGTGCAATTCCTCCGTCCGCAGGCGCGGCAGGGAACTTCGCGCACAATCGCGCGGAAGAAAGGAAAGGAAGCCGGATGAGCAACAGCCGTCCACCCTATGATGGCGCCGGGGACGCCGGACAGAATCCTCAGCAGCCCGGTTTTTCGCAGGGCAATTATCCGCCGGCGCAGGGCTATGCCCCGAATGGCGGCTACGCGCCCAATGATGCCTATGGTCAGGGCTACGCGCCGCAAAACGGCTATGGGCAGCCGCAATATGGTCAGCAGGGGTATGCGGATTATCAGCAGCAGCCCTATGGTCAGCAGGGATACCAGCAGCCATACGGTCAGCAGGAATATCAGCAGCCATACGGTCAGCAAGGTTATCAGCAGCCGTATGGGCAGGGCTATGAGCAGCAGGGATATCAGCAGCCATACGCCCAGCAGCCTTATCAGCAGCAGCCGTATGACCAGCAGGGGTTTGTGCAGCCCGGCGGGTATCAGCAGCCCTACGAGCAGCAGGGGTACCAGCAGCCGAATCCGGCGTACAATCAGCAGGGGTACAGCCAGCAGAATCCGCAGGAAACGGATTTGCCGCCGGAGCAGCAGTACGCGCAGTACACCCCCGACGGTCAGCGCGTGTACCCCACGTCGGGGCGCAGCGGCTTCCGGGTGCAGCCGGCGGCGCACAGGGAAATTCCGTGGGATACGATTGCAAAAGTATTGATGTTCGGCGTGCTGCCGATTCTCTTCATTTTAAGCATGGTGTTCGCGTGGACGGCGGTGAAGTGGATCGTCCTCGTCGGCGCGGTGGCGAGCATCGCCGCGCTGTGGCTCCGCGAGCTGGTTACGCCCAACGCGCGGCTGGTGCTGTCGCTTTTGCTGGCGTCGGCGGCGGTCGTCTGCCTCGTCAGCGCACTGGCGACGAATGCGGCGGAGAATCAGAACCCCGCGCAGCCGAATCAGTCCGGCCAGATGCAGCAGGGGAGTACATCGGGCAATAACCTCGATGTCAACCTGACCGCGACGGACACGCCCAATCCCGCGCCCACGCCCACCGCGACGCCTGTGGATGACTCCGAGGAGTGCTACGCGCAGCTGCATTCCTTCTTCACGCTGTGGAAGAACAACGCCATCAGCCAAATGGTCAACCTGACGGCCCCGTCGTGGCGCAGCAGCATCAAGGGCGGCACCGACGCGGTGACGCAGAAGCTCTTCGGCGAGGTGCTGACCAACCGCACGCCCGTCAGCTGGGATTTTACGGCCATCACGGGCACATCGAACGACATCGCCCGCATGGTGACGGTGCGCGCCGTCATCAACAAGAACAACACCCTGGGCGAAAGCGTCTACCTGTGGAAGGTGCGCATGGTCAAGGAGGACGGCGTGTGGTACGTTGACCCCGCGACGCTGCAAAGCAACGAGCAGGAAAGCACCGCCACTCCGACCAACGCCCTTGCTACCCAGCCCGTGCTGAACACCAGCCATCCGGACTTGATTCTCTACTATAACCAAAACGGCGGAACGTATTACCACATCGACCCGAACTGCGCGTCCATCAATCAGCGGTATCGCCCGCTGACGGCATCCTTCAAGTGGACGCAGATTGACGACGAACCGTACAAAAACCTGGAGCAGTGCAAGGTGTGCGGCGCACCCCTGCGCGAAAAAAAGGACAACGCCAACTAAGTCAACATAGAAACCTACATATATTTAGGAGGACAACACGATGGACACCAATGCCAAGCTGTATCAAGACATGACGAAGATTCTCGTCAAGCGTGAGGACATCCAGAAGGCCGTTGCCCAGCTGGGACGGGAAATCACCCACGACTATCAGGGACGCGATCTGGTGATGGTCTGCATTTTGAAGGGCGCGAGCGTCTTCTTCTCCGACCTCATCCGCGAGGTCGATTTGCCCGTGACGCTGGATTTCATGGCGCTTTCGAGCTATCGCAACTCCACCAAGTCCTCCGGCGTGGTCAATCTGGAGAAAGACCTGTCCGTGTCCATCAAGGGGCGCGATGTGCTGATTGTGGAGGACATTGTGGACAGCGGCAACACGCTGTTCTACCTCGGCAAGTATTTGATGGGCCGCGGCGCGTCCTCCATCCGCATTGCGACGCTGCTGGACAAGCCCGACCGCCGCAATCCCGAACACAACCTGACGGTGGATTACCACTGCTTCAAGATTCCGGATGAGTTCGTCGTCGGCTACGGGCTGGATTTCGCCGAGAAGTACCGCAATCTGCCGGACATCGGCGTGCTGGACAGCCGCGTGTACGGCGCGGCGCACGAATAAATCAGCCGATTTTTCTCCAAATAAAGATAAAATTTTTGTAAAGATGGATTTTTCCGCACACGTCATTCGTCTATATGGGTATACGCCGCAACAGGCGGATGGCGCTGGAACGGAAGGAGGATGCTCGCATTGAAGAAGTCTCGCGGGATGTTCGGCTACGTCGCGGTTTTGCTGCTGATGGTGCTCACCATTTCGATGCTGTTCACCAACGGCTTTGGCAGCAATACCCGTGACCGCCGCATCACCTATCCCCAGCTGCTGACGATGATTGAGGAGGGGCAGGTTCGCTCCGTCGCCATCCGCGGCACGTCGCTGGTGGGCGTGACGACAACAACAACGGTCGCCGACGCGGATTTCCCTGACAAGAACTACGATTTTGAAACCACCATCGGCGCTGATTTCATCGTCACCGCGCGGCAAATGCAGGCGGCGAAGCTTAATAAGCCGCTGGACGAGGTGTCCGTCAAGGATTTGCCGTTCACCATCATCTACCGTCAGCCGCTGACCACCCCGTGGTGGTATGATTTGATTCCGCTGGCGATTTCGCTGGTGCTCTGCGGCGTGATGTTCTGGCTGATTATGCGCGCGCAGACCGGCGGCAACGGCAAGGTGATGAACTTCGGCAGAAGCCGGGCGCGCATCCATGACCCGAACAAGAACAAGGTGACGTTCGCCGACGTCGCGGGCGCGGAGGAAGAGAAGGAAGAACTCAAGGAAATGGTGGACTTCCTGCGCAACCCCAAGGCGTACATTGACATGGGCGCGCGCATCCCCAAGGGCGTGCTGCTCATCGGCCCGCCCGGCACGGGCAAAACCCTGCTGGCAAAGGCGGTTGCGGGCGAAGCGGGCGTGCCGTTCTTCTCCATTTCCGGCTCTGACTTTGTGGAGATGTTCGTGGGCGTGGGCGCGAGCCGCGTCCGCGATCTGTTCGACCAAGCCAAGCGCGCTGCCCCGTCCATCATCTTTATTGATGAGATTGACGCGGTGGGTCGCCATCGCGGCGCGGGTCTGGGCGGCGGACACGACGAACGCGAGCAGACGCTGAACCAGCTGCTGGTCGAGATGGACGGCTTCGCAATCAACGAGGGCGTTATTGTCATGGCGGCGACGAACCGCCGCGATATTCTTGACCCCGCGCTGCTGCGTCCCGGCCGCTTTGACCGCACGATTCTCGTCAATTACCCCGATATGGCGGGGCGTGTTGCCATCCTGAAGGTGCACGCCAAGGGCAAGCCCCTTGCGGATGATGTGGATTTGGAGAATATCGCCAAGCGCGTGCCTTTCTCCACTGGCGCGGAGCTGGAAAACATCATGAACGAAGCCGCGATTCTGGCGGCGCGCGGGCGCTTGAAGGCCATCAATCAGCAGACGCTGGTGGAGGCAATCTCCCGCGTGCAGATGGGCCCGGAGAAGCGCAGCCACAAGGTGACGCAGCGCGACAAGCGCATGGTCGCCATCCACGAGGCGGGTCACGCCATCGTCGGGCACGTCCTGCCCAACTGCGACGAGGTGCACCTGATTACCATCGTCCCGCGCGGGCAGGCGGGCGGCTACACGCTGTCCCTGCCGACGGAAGAGGACGATTTGCAGACTTACAGCCAGCTGATGGACTTCGTGGCGATGGGGCTGGGCGGTCATGCCGCGGAGCAGCTTTATCTGGGTGAGTTCACCACCGGCGCAACGAGCGACCTGAAAAAGGCGACGGAGGTCTGCCGCCGCATGGTGACGCAGTTCGGCATGAGCGAAAAGCTGGGCCCGGTCTATCTTGACGGCGATCAGGAAGTGTTCGTCGGCATGGAGTTCGGGCAGAGCCGCGGGTACAGCGAAGAAATGGCGGCGCGCATCGACGCGGAAGTCAAGCGCCTGCTGGAGGAATGCTACCAGAAGGCGGTGGATGCCCTGAGCGCCAACCGCGACCGCATGGAGAAGCTGGTGGACGCGCTGCTCAAGTACGACACCATCAGCCGCCGCGAGTTCGTCACCCTGATGGAAACGGGCACGCTGCCGGATATTCAGGATGCCGACACCCGCACCACGGGCGATGTGATGATGCAGGATATGGCGGACGAAAAGAAGGAAGAAAGTTCCGAAAAGTCTGCCGAAACGCCTGAAAAGAGCGCGGAAACGCCCGAAAAGACGGCGGATGCGCCCGAAAATCACCCGGATGCCCCCCATGAAGCCTGATTTGCACACCCACACCACCTCCTCCGACGGGCTGCTTACGCCCTCGGAGCTGGTGGCGCTGGCGGACAAGCACCGCGTGACGCTCCTTGCCGTGACCGACCATGACACGTTTGACGGCGCGGCGCAGCTGCTGGGAAAACCCGCGCCGATGCCGATTCTGCAAGGCGTCGAATTGTCCCTGCGCGATATGCCCGGCCTGCACCTGCTCGGCTACGGGCGCGGGACGGATACGCCCCTGCACCGCAAGGTTCGGGCGCTGTCCCAAATGCGGCTCGGACGCGCGCGGCAGATGGTGGAGAAGCTGAACGCGCTGGGCTATCCGCTGGATTACGACGAAATCGCCTGCGAAGCCAAGGGCAGCGTCGGTCGACCGCATATCGCCCGCGCGATGGTCGGCCATGGCTATGTGGTGGACACGCGCGAGGCGTTTGACCGCTTTCTGGCGGATGGCGCACCTGCCTATGTGGCGGGGGAGCGCCTGAGCATGGCGGAGGCGCTGCCGCTGATGCGGGAAAGCGGCTTTGTGCCTGTTCTGGCGCACCCAATGGAGCTGGAGAAGACCGGCGCGCTGCTGCGCCATCTGCTCGGCGTTTGGCAGGAGCAGGGCTTGCGGGGCGTTGAGGTTTACCACCCGTCCGCCGGACGCGCCACGCCCCTGCTGGATTTGACCGCGCGGCGCATGGGCTTTCTGGTCACCGGCGGCAGTGACTTCCATGGCGATGGCGACCGCCACGGCATGGTCGGCTGCACCGCGCCGATGTGGGCGAGGGCGGCAGATGATGTGGAGAAATTGCTGCAAGCAGTGGAAGATGCTCAAATCATGTGATAGATATAAGATGAAGAAATACCGAATTGCCATCAGAAAGGGGTGCTGAAACCATGTCCGAATTCAACGACAACAGGCAGCCGCGCCGCCGCCGCACGCAGCTGAACGCGGCGCAGTATGCCGGGCAGCAGACGCTGGACAACAGCATCCCCCTTATCCGCACGGAAGACGCGCCCATGCAGCCGACAAATCCGCCGCGCCGGAATCCACAGCCGCCCCCGGCGCAGCAGAGCGCCAATCCGCCCATGCAGCCGATGAGCGCGGCTCAGCCGATGGGTGCGGCTCAGCCGATGGGTGCGGCCCAGCCGATGCGCCCGCAGGGGATGAATCAGCCGGGGCAGGGGAGCCAATATGCGCAAAGCGGGCAAATGCGCGGCTTCCGCGGCGTGCAGGGGACGCCCATGCAGCCGCAGCAGGGCTGGAACAACGGCGTGCAGCCGCTCGATGCGGCGCACCAATTGGAGCAGTTCCCGTGGGGGCAGAACCCGACAAGCATGAACACCGGACGCAATCAGCCGATTCGCGGCGGGCAGATGATGCCCAATCAGCCGATGAATCCGCAGCGCCCGCAGAATCCGCCGTATCCGCAGCAGAATTATGGCGGATGGCAGCAGCCGATGTATCCGGTGAATTTTCCGCAGTATCCGGCGAACGGCAATGGCGGAAGCGGCGGCAATCATCCGCCGACGGGGCTGGGGGGCTTCAACCCGGAGCATCGCGAGCCGAAGAACGAGCCTGTCCGCCGCAAGCCGTCGGGCCAAAAGCTGCTCAAGCGCATCCTGTTCTGCGCGTGCGCGGTGGCGGTAATTTGCGGACTGGTCGCGGCGGGCGGCGCCATCAGCAATGCCATCCAAGAGCAGAACGAGCGGGAAGCGCTGGTCGCGTCGGTGACGGCGTATGACGACAAGTACGTCCCGAACGTGTATGTGGACGGCATCCACCTCGGCGGCATGACCCGCGCGGAGGCGGAAGAGGCGGTCACGGCGCACGCGAATCAGCAGCGTGACGCGTGGAAGGTGCGCCTGATGTACGCCGGTCAGCTGGTGAGGGAAATCACGAGCGCCGACCTGAACATGACCGTCGATGTGCAGGAAGCCCTCGACGCGGCGTGGCAGCCGGGGCACACAGAAGGCGGCATTGACGCGCGCAAAGCCACGATGGACGCGCTGGCGGAAAATCCCTACGAGGGCTATTCCGCCACGCCCAGCGGCGACAATGTGGTGATTGACAACATCCTGCTCAGCATCGCGCAGCAGGCGTACATTCAGCCGGTGGATGCGCATATTATCTTCGATTACAACAATTTCAACAATCCGCTGACGATTCAGCCGGAAACGGTCGGACGCTATATGGACACGACCGAGGCGAAAAATCAGGTGTACCAGATGATGTCGTCCCTGGTCAGCGGCGAGGTGGCGCTGACGACGCGCGAGCTTCAGCCGACCACGACCAAAGCCATGCTGGAGCCGCAGATTCAGCTGCGCGCGACGGCGTACACCCCGATTTCGACCACCAGCACGGAGAACCGCAACCTGAACATTCAGGTGGCGTTCGAGCGCATCAACGGCAAGATGCTTGCGGCGGGTGAAACATTCTCCTTCAATACGGTTGTGGGCAAGCGCACGAAGGCAAACGGCTTCTATGAAGCGATTGAGTACGCGTACGGCGATCAGCGCATGGGCTACGGCGGCGGCGTGTGTCAGGCAAGCACGACGATGTACCTTGCGGCGGCGAAGGCGAACATGACGATTCTCAAGCGCGAGCCGCACTCCGACGCGGTGGGCTACACCGACTACGGCAAGGACGCGACGGTATCCGACAACCGCATTGACTTCAAGTTCCGCAACGACACGAACAGCACGATTTTCATCGTCGCGACGGTGATGAAGGACAGCCGCTACGACAAGTCGCACAAGGTGTGCGTGGTGTCGATTTACGGCGAGAGCCTCGGCAAGGGCGTGAAGTACGAGCTGGAAACGGTGACGGTGCAGACCCTGCCCGCCCCGACCGAGCCGGAATACCGCAAGGACACGAACCACACCTACGCCACCTATGTTGACCAAGAGTACACCTACCGCAAGGCAACCGACGGCTGTGTGGTGGAAAGCTACTTGGTGAAGTATGTGGGCGGCGCGGAAACCGAGCGCAAGCTGATGTACACCGACACCTACAAGGCGAAGAGCGAAATCATCTACGTCGGCACGGTGGAGCGGACGGAAGAGGGGCAGTAACCAGAGGCTTTGCCTCTGGACTCCAGCAGGGGCGCTGCCCCTGCACCC
>ERZ1027061.937-NODE-937-length-12374-cov-4.774657_pt1 | contig 12374 bp, 9 predicted proteins | sample MGYA00519283_ERZ1027061 | MGnify/ENA primary metagenome ERZ1027061 (study PRJEB26926, sample SAMN06164849) | human gut metagenome | biome: ENVO:00009003; feature: ENVO:2100002; material: ENVO:00002003 | host: Homo sapiens | place: USA | collected 2012 ... | reverse complement strand
CGTTTTACAACGCTTTGAGAATGTGCTAATATGCATTTGTACTTTCGACGAGGTTGCGACAAAACTCCGAGTCGCTACTTGGTTGAAAGCGAATTATTTATCCAACGAAGGAGGCAAAACAATGGATAAAACAACGAAACAAGAAATCATCGCAAAGTACGCTCGCAAAGAAGGCGACACGGGTTCTCCCGAAGTTCAAATCGCTCTTTTGACGGCGCGCATTTCAGAACTTACCGAACACCTTAAGAATCACCCCAAGGATCATCACAGCCGTCGCGGTCTTCTTATGATGGTCGGTCACAGAAGAAGTCTTCTCAACTATCTCAAAGAGATGGACATCGAGAGATATCGTGCAATCGTATCTGCTCTTGGTTTGAGAAAGTAAAAAATATCGGGTGTGGTTTAACTGCACCCGTTTTTTTTGGAATAATCGCACAATCGTGCGGTAAAAATAAAAAAATAAACCGCTTTTGCGGATATTACGGGAATGACGGAATTCCCAGAAGGAGAAATTTTATGGAAAAAAGAATTTTCAAGACAACGGTAGGCGGCAGAGAAATGACCGTCGAAACAGGCGCATACTGCGGACAATCCAACGGTTCTTGCATCGTGCGTTGCGGCGACACCGTGGTTATGGTCAACGCAACGATGAGCAAAGCTCCCCGCGACGGCATGGACTTTTTCCCTTTGAGCGTTGACTACGAAGAGAAAATGTACGCAATCGGCAAAATCCCCGGCGGATTCAAAAAGAGAGAGGGCAGAGCAAGCGACAAAGCGATCCTCACTTCTCGTCTTATCGACAGACCTATTCGTCCGCTCTTCCCGAAGGGACTTTACAACGACGTTACGGTCATTGCAACCGTTTTGAGCGTTGACACCAACATTCCGCCCGAAGTTTTCGGCATGATCGGTTCTTCCGTCGCACTTTCTATAAGCGACATTCCGTGGGCAGGTCCTACGGGTTCGGTTGTGGTCGGCATGGTGGACGGCGAGTACGTCATCAATCCCGACAGCGCACAACGCGCAAAATCTCGCCTTACTCTCAACCTCAGCGGCACGAAAGACGCTATCATGATGGTTGAAGCTGGCGCAGACGTCATCACCGAAAAAGAAATGCTCGGTGCAATCATGTTCGGTCACGAAGAGATCAAAAAGATTGTGGCTTTCATCGAAGAAATCCAAAAAGAAGTCGGCAAGCCCAAACTCGATATGGATCTCGAACATATCCCCGACAACATCAACGAAGCTGTCAGAGCGTACGCAAACGAAAAAATGGACTACGTCCTCGAAGCGTTTGACCGCTATGAGAGAGAAGAAAGAGAAGACGCTCTCAACGTTGACGTGCTTGCTCACTTTGCAGACGACTTCAGCGACGAACCCAAGAAAACCAAATTCATCCTCGACAGCCTCTACTATCTCAAGAAAGAAAAAGTGCGTGCAAAGATTCTCGAAGGCGGCGTGCGTCCCGACGGCAGAAAGCTCACCGAAATTCGTCCTATCTGGTGCGAAGTGGGTATGCTCCCGCGCGTTCACGGTAGCGCAGTGTTCACAAGAGGACAAACTCAAGCTCTCACCACTTGCACTCTCGGCACGATAAGCGAAGCTCAAAAGCTCGAAGGTCTTGACGACGATTACTACAAGAGATACATGCATCAATACAACATGCCCGGTTACTCCACAGGCGAAGCAAAGGCTCTCAAGAGCCCCGGCCGTCGTGAAATCGGACACGGCGCACTTGCAGAACGCGCTCTCGAACCCGTGCTTCCTTCCGAAGAGGAGTTCCCCTACGCAATCCGCACGGTATCCGACATTTTGAGCTCCAACGGTTCGACTTCGCAAGCATCCGTTTGCGGCAGCACGCTCGCACTTATGGACGCAGGCGTTCCTATCAAAGCACCCGTCGCAGGTATCGCAATGGGACTTATCAAGAACGAAGAGAGCCACAAAGTCGCAGTGCTCACCGACATCCAAGGTCTTGAAGACTTCCTCGGCGATATGGACTTCAAAGTCGCAGGTACGACGGAAGGCATCACCGCAATCCAAATGGATATCAAGATCAAGGGCATCGACGAAGAAATCCTCACTCGCGCTCTTGAACAAGCAAGACTCGGCAGACTCGAAATCCTCGGCAAGATGCTCGCAACGCTTCCCGCACCGAGAACGGAACTCAGCAAGTTTGCTCCCAAGATCGTGTCCTTCTCAATCGATCCCGACAAGATCCGCGACGTCATCGGCACGGGTGGAAAGACCATCAACAAGATCATCGAGGACACCGGCGTCAAGATCGACATCAACGACGAAGGCACAATTTTCATTGCATCCAGTGACGACGCGGCAATCAAAAAAGCTCGCACCATCATCGAAAACATCGTCCGCGACGTTGAAGTCGGCGACGTGTACGAAGGCAAAGTCACCAAGATCATGGAAAACGACAAAGGTCAATTCGGTGCGTCCGTCAACTTTGCTCCCGGCAAAGACGGCATGATTCACATCTCCAAACTTTCCGATCAACGCGTCGAAAAGGTCACCGACGTCGTGAACGTAGGCGACATCGTTCTCGTCAAGGTTATCAAGATTGACGAGAAGCATAGAGTTGATTTGCGTCTTAAAGAAGTTCTTTCTAAAGCCGCCAATTAACGCCTAACATTGTCAACAGCCCCTTGCCCCAAAATCACGTACGCTCAAGTACGTTGGGTTTTGGTTCAAGGGGCTGTTTTCGCGTTATGCATTTAATTGGCGACTTTGGAAAAGAACTTCTTGATTAGGACTTTTGAAAGAATATGCTCTTTCGCAGAGTGAGGAAGTTATTTTCAGAGTTTATTTTAGGAGCATTACTTTTCAATCACGTTGCTCACCGTGTCTGCGACTAGGTTTTGAGATTTTATATATTCCAAAATTCTCGGTAGGGCGGCGACGGTTGCGTCGGTGGGGTGCATAAGGATTATGTCGCCGGCTTTCAGGTTTTTCGTCGCGCGCTCGAAAATCAAATCGGGATTATGGTCGCGCCAATCTATCGTGTCGCGCGTCCACATAATCACCGTATAGCCCAGTTCTTTGCAAGCGTCGAACATAGCGTTTGACATGCTGCCGCTCGGCGGTGCTAAAAGCTTTGAATTTGCGTAATCGGGAAGGGAGGAGAGGGACGAGTCTATCACCTTTTCCGTTATGCGGATTTCCTCTTCGTTTCGTTTTCGAGAGAGCTTTGCGTGGTCGAGGTGGGAATAGCCGTGATTGCCTATTTCGTGACCGCTTGAAGCGAGTTTTAAGAGAGTATCGCCGTTTTTGGCAGCCCAGCATCCGCCGACGAAAAACGTTGATTTGAAGCCGTATTCGTCAAGTATTTCGGCAATCTTTGCCACGTTGTCGGCGCGCTCGTACACGTTGAACGTAAGCGCGATTTTTCCGCAGTCGGTTTTGCCGTTATATACGGCGTTGTTGACTTGTTCGATTTTGTCTTCGACGGGGTACGCCGCCACGAAAGATACGCCGAAAACAAGCAAAAGTATTGACACTATGACAAAATTTGCGCAAAAATTGCGGAATCTCGTTTCACTCATACCATAAAATATGATTGCGAGTTTGAAACTATGTGATATAATATCCGTATGCAAAAAATGATTGAATTTAAAAGCGGATTGAAACTTGTATTTGTGCAAAACACTGCCGTAAGGTCGGTGGCTATCGGCGTATTCGTGGGCGCGGGCGTTGTGAAAGAAACACCCGAAAACGCAGGAATTTCCCATTTTATCGAGCACATGGTGTTCAAGGGCACGACAAAACGCAGCGCATTCGACATCGTCAACGAAATCGATTGCATTGGCGCACAAATCAACGCTTACACCGCAAAGAGCTACACATGTTTCCACACGGTATCTCTCGATACCAACGCCGAAAAGTGCGCCGACGTGCTGTCGGATATGTATTTCAATCCGGCGTTCGACCCCGTTGAACTTGAAAAGGAACGCAGGGTGGTCATCGAAGAGATAAACGAGAGCGAAGATACTCCCGACGACCTCTGTTTAGAGCGACTTCTGAGCCTTTTCTTCAAAGGTTGTCCGCTTGAAAAAGCAATTCTCGGCACGAAAAAGACGCTCAAAGAGATGACGAGCCAAACGCTCAAAGATTATCACGACAAGCACTACGTCGCAAAAAACACCGTGCTGTCTATTGCAGGCAATCTCACCGAGGAGCAAGCAATCGCAATCGCGCAAAAGTATTTCGAGGACAAATATGCTTCGGACGTGCCTTACGAAAACGAGCCCGTTGCCGCGCGCCCTGCGCATTCGCATGCATGCAAGCGTAAAAAGGATATTGAACAAACGCACATCGCATTTGCGTTTCCGTCCTATCCGTACAACGATATAAGAGGCAACGCAATGCAACTTATGACGATAATTTTCAGCATGGAAATGTCGTCGAGGCTCTTCCAAAGCGTGCGTGAAAAACTTGGACTTTGCTACACGATTTACGGCTATCCGTCCTCGTATCAGAACAACGGCGCGTTTATCGTTTATACGTCCACAAGCCCCAATAACGCCGAAAAAGCGGTGGAAGCGATAAGGGACGAAATAAACCTCCTCATAGAAAAAGGCGTGAGCGACGAGGAACTCAACAAGGGCAAGGAACAAGTCAAAACCGCTCTCGTTCTGGGGCAGGAAAGCACTTCGGCAATGATGCGTACTTTCGGTGCGCACGCCGTGCAAACGGGGCAACTTTACGACTTTGACGAGAGGATAAAAAACATCGACGCAGTCACCAAAGAGGACGTGCAAAAAACCGCAAAAGAGATTTTCGACTTTTCGCAAGTGTGCTCGTCAATAGTCGCTCCGAACGACGACGTCGACATATTGAAAATAATGAAAAAATAGCGTTAGACCATCGAAAAAACGTCTTTTGCCGCACAAACGCGGCGAAAGGCGTTTTTCTTTATGAAATATTTAGAAAAACCTTTTGACATTTTCTCTTGTAAAACGCACTGCATTGTGGTATAATTTTTATACTAATATTATATATTATCGGGAAGGTTTACCTTGGCAGATACAAGACAAGCAAAAGCAAACAAAGGCAACAGAATCGCGGCAGGGGTGCTGGTCATCATCGTGTCGTTGTTCTGCTTTCTTTCATTGGTCGGCGCGCTCGGCGGCGTGGGAAGAATGGTGTATTCTTTCCTGTGCGGATTTTTCGGGCTTGCGGCTTATGCCTATTCGCTCATGGGACTTATCATCGGCATTGCCGTCACTTTCAACGTGCGTCCCAAAATGCGTTTATCAAAGGCGTTGACTTATTTCGGATTGCTTATACTCGGCATTTTTGCTCTTCAAATTTACACGTCAAGCACGCACATCGTCGGCGCAAACTACGCTGAATATTTGCTTGCGTGCTACAACAATACCAACACCGCAGGCGGTATGCTTTTGGGCGCCCCGGCATATCCGCTCATGAAAGTCATCACTTCCGTCGGCGCATTGATTGCGGCGTGCGTGGCATTCTTTATCCTTGCGTTTTTTGCGATTTATCCGTCCATCAAACGTAACGTAACGTACACCGTCGCAACAAAGGGCGAACGCGACAAAAAGTTGAAAGCTCCAAAACAAAAACGCTCTTTTTTCTCCAAAAAGGAAAAGCAAACGGCGCAAACTTCTCCTCTTGTCGAGGCGCAAAGCGCACCCACCATCACCGATTTCAACACGGCAGGGACGGGCAGAGGACTCTACGTTGTGGACGTACCCGGCGATCCGTTGCAACAAAAAGTCAACAAAAAAGCTCTCGGAGCGGAAGGATACAGTCCGCTCGACTCGTTCAATCCGCTTTATCCCAATGCGCAAGGCACGGTTGAGGACGACGTGAAACGTCCCATCAAACCCGTCGGCGAGGACAAGTTTTCCGCAAGAGGCATTGCAAGAGATATTCTTTTCGGTTCGGGCCCCAGCAACGACAATCTTGCACGATTCGACACCGTAAAAGATCCTAACAACGCTCTTTCGAGCGTGAGCGCACCGTATAGCGCGGTGAGAAGAAACGAACTTAAATCCAAACTCGGCGTGGACGCTACGCAAAGCGCAATCCGCGAGGACTTTATGTCGAGATACAGAGCCGTTCAGCCCGAGCCGCAATCTACGACTTCGCAAACCTCTCAAACGAGCGAAAAAGCCTCCGCAACGAGCAAAATCGAAACCCCTCTCGATTTCAAACGCGATTTCAGCGCGCTTAAACAAGAGCAAACGCAACGCTTCGGTCAAATGTACGCAAAGCCAGAATTCGAGGCGGGCGTGCATATGGAACAACAAGACGAAGCGTGTCTTATCGCAGAGCCTGTGAAGAAGGAAGTCGTAAAACCGACAAAGACTTACGACGGTGCGGAAGCAATCAATTCCACCATTCAAAAGGCAAACGATTCGGTTGCCAAACAGCAAGTGAACGTGGGTATGCTCGGCGCACTCAACAGAGCCATTTCGGGTGAAGAAGAACAAAAGCCCGTCGTCAAAGAAGAGATTGTGTCCGAGGCGTACGAAAAGCCGAAAACGGATATGGTGTTTATCGCTCGCGAAAAGGGCGAAAACACTCAAAATACCGCTCAAACGACACCACAAAAAGCAGTTGAAAACAACAACGTCGTTGCGCCGAGTCAACCTGCAAAATCCGCTCAAACCGCTCAAACTCCCGTCGTCGCTCCCAAGAAAGCGGCAAGCATAGACGAGCTTGACAGAAGCGGATACAAGCCCGTGCAAGGCGAAGCGAAGTTGCCAAGAGCCTTTGCGCAGACCGCCGTCGAAGAGGAAAAGACGGAAACCAATTTCTTTGGCGGTATCGGCAAAACCAAGCCCGTAAAAACGTACGAAACGAGCAAAGCCACGCTTGAAAATCAACGCCCCAAATACGTTGACGAGGACAAGACCGTAGGCGGCGACAATCCGAGCGCACCCGCTCCCGTGCAACAAAAAGTTACGGGCGGCGATATGTCGAGAGCGGCAATTCAATCAACGACCGCAATCGCAAAAAACTCTGCAAAAGACATTGAAAACGCAGAGGTTAAAGCGCGTATTCAAAACATAAAACAAGCAATCAAAGAAACTCCGCAAGTGGGACAATACGAGAGAGAAGCTCTCATGAGAGAAGAGAAGATGAAAGCCTCTCAATCTCGCGGAATCCAAAAGGACGAAACTCCCAAGAAGAGCGATGCGCGTCTTACGCAAGTGAATATGGATCAAGCCATATCCCAAGCGTCGCCCAAGCGTCCATACGTTGCGCCGCCCATTTCCTTGCTCAATCCGCCTGCTCCCGAAATCGATCAGAACGAGGACTACGAGCAAAAGAAAGAACAAATCATCAATACGCTTGCGTTTTTCAGCATAACGGGCGAGGTTATCGACATCATGGTCGGTCCGACGTTTACGATGTACAAATTGCGCGTGGAGATGCCGAGGGGCAGAACGATAGGTTATATTTCTTCTCTTGAAAGCGATATCGCAATGAAGATGGAAGCTGGCAGCGTGCGTATCATCGCGCCTATTCCTGGCGAGAATGCGGTCGGTATCGAAGTGCCCAACAAGCATAGAAGAAACGTAAACCTCAGCGAAATCATTCAATCGCCCGAGTTTAACAACGCAAAAGCTCCGGCAACCTTTGCCCTCGGCAAAAACCTGTACGGACAATCAAGGGTCGTGGAAATCAAAAAGTTACCGCACGTGCTCATCGCAGGTGCAACCGGCGCAGGCAAGAGCTGCTGCATAAACTCCATTATCGTCAGCTTGCTTTATAAGGCGTCTCCCGACGACGTGCGTCTTATTCTCATCGACCCCAAGCGCATAGAAATGAGCGTGTACGCAGGCATTCCGCACTTGCTTATGGACGAAATTATTTGCGACACGGACAAAGCTATCCGCGCGCTCAACTGGGCGATAAGCGAGATGGAAAGACGTATCAAGTTCCTTGCCGACGTCAACTACAGAGATATTGACGAGTACAACGCCGATTGCCAAAAGAACGGATACGAAAAGATGCCGAGAATCGTCATTATCGTCGATGAGTTTGCCGACCTCATGTCCACAGGCAAAAAGGCGGTCGAGGACACCGTAAACCGCATTGCAAGACTTGCGCGTGCCGTGGGTATTCATCTTATGCTTGCAACGCAAAGACCGTCCGTCGACGTCATCAGCGGTACTATCAAAAACAACTTCCCGAGCCGAGTCGCATTCAAGGTTACGTCGAGTTTCGACAGCAAAACAATTCTCGACACCGTGGGTGCGGACAAACTTCTCGGCTACGGCGACTTGCTGTATATGATGCCCGGCGCAAGTGACCTTGAGCGTATGCAAGGCGCGTTTATATCCAACGAAGAAGTCAAAAAAGTCGTCGATTTCGTCAAGGATAAGAACGACGCATACTTCGACAACAACATCAAAGACGCAATCTTCAAGGATAAAGAGGAAGAAAAGCCTGCTCAATCCAAAGACGCCAAATCGGCGGACAGAGATAAAATTCCGCCCGAATTGTTCGACGCATTGCAACTCGGCATAGAGCTCAGAGAAGAGCAAGACGCTCCTATCAGCATATCCTTTATGCAACGTCGTTTGGGACTCGGCTGGCCGAAAGCCGCAAAAATTTACGACAAAATGGATCTTATGGGATATCTCACGCCCGACGAGCATGATCCCAAAAAGAAGAAAGTCAACATCACTTACGAGGAGTTGGAAGAACTTAAAGCCACTGTTCAAAGCGAGGACGAGGAATGAAAATCGGAGCAATATCGCTCGGATGCGATAAAAACAGAGTAGACACCGAAAAGATGCTTTCTCGTCTTGTGGGCGGCGGACATACGCTTGTGGGAAGCGAAGAAGAAGCGGACGTAATCATCGTCAACACCTGCGCTTTTATCGACAAGGCGAAAGAGGAATCAATCGACGAAATTTTGAACGCAATCGCGGCAAAAACCGCCTCGAAAGGCAAAAAGGTCATCGTTACGGGGTGCCTTGCGCAAAGATATGCCGACACTCTCAAAGAGGAATTTCCCGAAGTGGACGCGATTTTGGGCATTGCCGACTACGACAAAATTTTGAATACCATAGAGGACGTCGAAGAGGGTGAAAAGGTGCTTTGTTGCGCCAATCTCGACAAGTTTTACGAGGGTAGAGTGCTCACTACGCCTTATCACTACGCCTATCTCAAAATTGCCGACGGATGCAGCAATCATTGCACTTATTGCGCGATTCCGTCAATAAGGGGCAAGTATCGCTCCGAAAAGATGCAAGACTTGCTCGGCGAAGCGAAAAAGTTGTCCGACGACGGCGTGAAAGAACTCATTTTGGTTGCGCAGGACGTGACGAGATACGGCACTGATTTTGACGGAAAGCCACATCTTATCGAGCTTTTGGACAAGTTGTCCGAGTTAGATTTCGAGTGGATTCGTTTGCTTTATCTCTATCCCGAAATGGTGGACGATACGCTCATCCAATACGTCAAAAACAATCCGAAAATCGCAAAATATATGGATATTCCTCTTCAACATATTGACGACCAAGTGCTGAAAAGGATGAATCGCAGAACCGACGAAAAGAGCATTAGAGAGCTTATATCAAAGCTCAAAAACGCAGGAATCGCAGTGCGTACCACCTTTATTTGCGGATTTCCCGGCGAAACGCAGGAGCAGTTTGAAAAACTCGAAAAGTTTGTCAAAGAGGTCAAATTCGACTATGCGGGATTCTTTGCGTATTCGAGGGAAGATGGCACTCCGGCAGACAAACTCGACGGACATATCGACGAATCCGTAAAGGAAGCAAGAGCGAAAAAACTTGCCGCCGTCCAAGAAAGAATTATAAAAACTCACAATAAAGAACTTATAGGAAAACAAGTCAAGGTCATTTACGACGATATCGATTACGACAAGCAAACGTTTGTGGGCAGAACGCAAACGCAAGCCCCCGACATCGACAACGTGACGCTGTTCAGCGCGGACGAGGAAGTGAAAATAGGCGAATTTTACACCGTCGAAATCACGGGTGCGGACGGCATAGACCTTGTAGGGAAGGTGATAGAATGAAAATCACGCTCGCAACCAAAATCACGATAGCGCGTATATTTTTGATTATACCAACCATAGCCATGTTTATCGCGGCAGAGCTTGCAAGAGTGTCGCAAGGCGCGCATATCGCGCTCATAGTCATTGCCGCTGCGTTGTTTGCAATATGCTGCGCAACCGACTTCGTTGACGGACACATCGCAAGAAAGACCAACACCGTGTCAATGCTGGGCAAATTTCTCGATCCGCTTGCGGACAAGGTTGTCATTGTCGTTATGTTGTTCCTCATCGTGTTGTTCCGCGACGGACTTTCGATGAACGGCGTATATCCGCACAACGCTCTTGTCATTGCGCTTCTTTCGGGGCTCATCCTTTCAAGAGAGCTTATGATAGGCGTGTTCCGCTCCATTGCGGCGTCCAGAGGTTTGGTGCTTGCGGCGGACATCTACGGCAAAATCAAAACCGTGTTTCTGGACGTAGGAGTTACGATACTTATGCTTGCGGGGCTTCACCCCGTACTCGGTTGGATAGGCACGATAACCTTCTATATCGGCGCATTCTTTGCGGTGTACAGCGGACTTAACTACGTATTGAAAAACAAGCACGTTTTAAGACAGGACGACGAGCCTTGCGAAAACGAACAAAACGAGCAGACCGCACAAGAAGAAAAATCAGAATAATTGCATAAACAATCCGTTTAGATAATCGAAAAAATGATAAAAGAAATAGTCAAAATTTGCGGACTCGACAAGGAGGAAATCCTCTCTCGCCTCGAAAAATTCGAGGGTTTCGGCGTGGATTTTTCGGTTGAGGAGTATTGCCTTGACGCAACGATAGGCATGTCGAGCAGCGCAAAACGCGACGTTTTCGAAACGGTGAAGAGCAGAGTGTATAACGCTTTCGAAGAGGAAGTGTATTCCGCAACGGAAGGCTCGCTTGAAGAGATTGCCGCAAGGCTTTTGAAAATGAACAACCGCACGCTTGCCGTAGGCGAAAGTTTGACGGGCGGAGAGATTTGCTCGCGCCTTACGGGCATTCCCGGCATCAGCGCAAACTTTTACGAGGGCATAGTGTGCTACAATCGCGCCTCGAAAGTCGAAAGATTGGGCGTGCCGAAATCCGTGCTTGCCGACTACGGTGCGGTGAGCAGAGAAACGGCTTACGCAATGGTGAAAGGTCTTTGCAAACGTCCGGTGGACATCGCACTTGCAACCACAGGTCTCGCAGGACCGACGGGCGATGAAGGAAAGCCCGTGGGGCTTGTGTATATCGGCGTGGGCGGAGGAGATTTCATCACCGTGTTCGAGCGCAGATTTTCGGGAAGCCGCAACGAGATAAGACGTGCGACGTCAAACGTTGCGCTGTTTTACCTCATAAGGTATCTGAAAGGGGATATATTGCGCCTTTGATGTACCGATTTCGGTACACGGATTGTCGCATAATATAGAAAAAGAAAACATTTGCCGTCAACTCGGCGAAAGGATATAAAGGAGAAACAATATGGCAGACAAAACTCAGGATAAGTCCGCGGTTAACGATAAGGAACGGAATTTGCAACTTGCTCTTGCAAAGATAGAAAAGGACTTCGGCAAGGGCGCGATTATGCGTCTTGGCGAAACGGAAATCCCCAAAGTCGAAGCAATTTCTACGGGATGTTTGACGCTTGACGTCGCACTCGGCATCGGCGGCATTCCGAAGGGAAGAATCATTGAAATTTACGGACCGGAATCTTCCGGTAAAACTACAGTTGCGCTTCACTGCGTGGCGGAAGTGCAAAAAGAGGGCGGCACGGCGGCATTCGTAGACGCGGAGCATGCGCTCGATCCCGTGTATGCGTCCAAACTCGGCGTAAACCTCGACGACCTCTACATTTCCCAACCCGACAGTGGCGAGCAAGCGCTTGAAATCACCGAAACGCTTATCAGAAGCGGCGCGATCGACATCATCGTCATCGACTCCGTTGCCGCGCTCACTCCGCAAGCCGAACTCGACGGCGATATGGGCGACAGCCACGTGGGTATGCAAGCGCGCCTTATGTCGCAAGCGTTGCGCAAAATCACCGCAGCGTCCTCTAAGAGCAAATGCACCATCATCTTCATCAACCAATTGAGAGAAAAGATCGGCGTTATGTACGGCAATCCCGAAACCACCACAGGCGGTAAAGCACTCAAATTCTATTCCTCCGTGCGTATCGAAATAAGAAAAGCGGACACGCTCAAAGACGGCAGCGACATCGTTGGCAACCACGTCAAAGCAAAAGTCGTCAAGAACAAAGTCGCGCCTCCGTTCAAAGTCGCGGAGTTCGACATCTGTCTCTTATACACATCTCCGAGCCCACGAGACGCGTAGTAATCTCGTA
>ERZ1027061.929-NODE-929-length-12442-cov-3.551465_pt1 | contig 12442 bp, 10 predicted proteins | sample MGYA00519283_ERZ1027061 | MGnify/ENA primary metagenome ERZ1027061 (study PRJEB26926, sample SAMN06164849) | human gut metagenome | biome: ENVO:00009003; feature: ENVO:2100002; material: ENVO:00002003 | host: Homo sapiens | place: USA | collected 2012 ... | reverse complement strand
ACGAGATTACTACGCGTCTCGTGGGCTCGGAGATGTGTATAAGAGACAGCTTGACCTCCTTATAGCCCTGAGCTACCTCGTGGGAGGAGAGGGCGGTGCCGCAGCGGGGGCAGTAGGGGACTATCTTGTGGCCCTTGTAGAGAAGGCCCTTTTCGTATATGGCCTTCAGCGCCCACCACTCAGACTCTATATAGTCGTTGTCATAGGTGATGTATGGGTTATCCATATCCGCCCAGAAGCCCATGCGGTCGGACATTACCTCCCACTCGCCCTTGTACTTCCATACGGATTCCTTGCATTTCTGAATGAAGGGAATAACGCCGTACTGCTCTATCTGCTCTTTGCCGTCGAGGCCCAGCTCTTTTTCCACCTCCAGCTCAACGGGAAGGCCGTGGGTATCCCAGCCGGCCTTGCGCAGCACGTCGTAACCCCGCATGGTCTTGTAGCGGGGGATTATATCCTTCATGGCACGGGTCAGTACATGGCCTATGTGGGGCTTGCCGTTGGCGGTCGGCGGGCCGTCAAAGAAGGTGTAGGCGGGGGCGCCCTGCCGAAGCTGGACGCTCTTTTCGAATATCTGGTTATCCTTCCAGAATTTCAGCGTCTCCTTCTCGCGTTCCACGAAATTCAGCGTGGTCGGAACTTTCTTGTACATCTGCTTCTCCTTAGTGTTTTATAGCTTCTTTAAAATGATTTTTTTCGGGCAAAATAAAAGCGCCCCGAATATCGGGACGCAGTATTGCGCGGTACCACCCGAGTTGGCGCGGCGCGCCCTCTCTGCCGCGGCATGTCATAGCCGCGTGCCCGTGTAACGGAGGGCTGCCGTCCGGCACTAATGGCGAAATACGTTTTCGCGCCGGCGCTCGCGGGTGATGCGTATGGGCGGAGACGCCGCAGCCCTCGCACCGCAAAAACGGGCCGCTCTCTTTGGCTTCCAATCCCACCGTGTGTCCCGGTCATAACTTTACAATTACTTATTATATTATTCCCGTTCTTTTTTGTAAACCCCCTAATTCAGGGACAAAAGTGGTATGCGTCACGTTTTTTTCACTTAAATTTGATTATTTGAGGTATGAATAGGTAAATTTTTGTGTTACTATTAGATGGATAGTTTAAACTCGTAGGTGGTATGCTTAGCCATAGGACTTTGCGGGGGGCATACCGGGGAGGTAAAATTTTGAAGAGAAGAAACCTTACAACACCGATAGTGTATCTTATAATGCTTGGGATAATCGTTCTGCTGGTATCCGGCTTCGATCTTTCCGGCGATAAGGTCAAAAAGATAAGCTATTCGGAATTCATAGATGACGTCCGCAACGGCAGGATACAGGCGGCGGAGGTCACCGAGCTGAAGCTTGTAGGCCTGTACTCCGACAGCAAGATAAGCATGGAAGTCTTCCCGCAGGAGGCGGACTTCTACACCTATATACCTTCCGTGGATATTCTCAAGGACGACATGGATAAGGTTACCGCCGAGCTTACCGGCAGGGAAGCCAATGACATAACCCAGGCGGATTATCCCTTCTCCCTCGTGCTGAATCCCGCTCCCGGCCCCTCCATACTGGAGACCCTGCTGCCCTACATACTGCTCTTCGGCGGTCTGGCGCTGTTCTATGTCCTTATGACCAGAGCCCAGGGCGGCGGCAATAACATAATGAACTTCGGCAAGAGCCGCGCCCGTACAAACATGGACGGCAGGAATAAGGTCACCTTTGCGGACGTTGCAGGCGCCGAGGAGGAAAAAGAGGAGCTCAGAGAAGTGGTAGAGTTCATGCGCTCCCCCAAGCGGTTCACCGCCATGGGCGCACGCATACCCAAGGGCTGTCTGCTTGTAGGCCCTCCGGGTACAGGTAAGACTCTGCTGGCCAAGGCCGTAGCCGGCGAGGCGGGCGTACCCTTCTTCTCCATATCCGGTTCAGATTTCGTGGAAATGTTCGTGGGCGTCGGCGCCAGCCGCGTGCGCGACCTGTTCAATACGGCTAAAAAGTGCGCGCCCGCTGTGGTGTTCATAGACGAGATAGATGCCGTTGGCCGTCAGCGCGGTGCGGGCCTTGGCGGCGGACACGACGAGCGGGAGCAGACCCTTAACCAGCTACTGGTAGAGATGGACGGCTTTGCGGTAAACGAAGGCATAATAGTGCTTGCCGCCACTAACCGACCAGACATACTCGACCCCGCACTGCTGCGTCCGGGCAGGTTTGACAGGCAGATAACCGTGGGCTATCCCGACGTTAAGGGACGGGAGGCCATACTCGAGGTTCACGCCAAGGGCAAGCCCCTCGCCAAGGATGTGGATCTGGGGGTGCTGGCAAAGCGCACCAGCGGCATGACCGGCGCTGATCTTGAAAACGTGCTTAACGAGGCGGCCATACTTGCGGCCCGCTTCAAGAAGAAGGAGATAACCATGGTGGAGCTGGAGGAGGCCATAACCCGCACGGTTGTGGGCCCCGAAAAGCGCAGCCGTGTAGTTACCGAGGAGGATAAGCGCATCACCGCCTATCACGAGGCGGGACACGCCATAGTAGCCCTGAAGATGGAGCACTGCGATCCTGTACACGAGGTATCCATAATACCCAGAGGTCAGGCGGCGGGCTACACCATGACCATGCCAGACAACGACGACAGCCACATTTCCCGGGGCAAGATACTTGACCAGATAGCCATGAGCATGGGAGGCCGTGTGGCCGAGAGCATAGCCCTTGACGATATATGCACCGGCGCCATAGGCGACCTGAAGCACGCCAGCGACCTGGCCCGCCGCATGGTCATAGAGTTCGGCATGAGCGACGAGATAGGCCCCGTGTTCCTGGGCGGCGATTCCGAGGTTTTCATAGCGAAGGACTGGGGACACCAGCGCAGCTATTCCGAGGAGGTGGCTGCCAAGGTGGATAAGGAGATACGCAGGATACTGGAGGAGCAGTTCGAGCGGGCGAAGCAGGTGCTGCTCCACGAGCGGGAGGCGCTTGATCGGGTAGTGAAGTATCTTATAGAGTACGAGCGCATAACCGGCGAGGAATTCGAGAAGATATTCCGTAACGAGCCTGTGGAGCTGGTATCCTATAAAGAGCGGAAGGAAGCTCTTGAAAAGCCGGACGAGGAGGAAAAGCCGGAGGACGAATCCGATGACAGGACAGGGGATGAGCCGGAGCAGCGCCATGAGGGCAGCGGTGAGGACAGCTCCGAGGATAAGCCTGAGAAAGAGGCGGAACAGAAATTCTACCGGCCCGGCGGATTCGACGACGAGGACAAATAAAAAAGCTTTCGGGCGAAGACGATGCTTCGCCCGATTTTTTTGAGGATAAGCAAAAAATGGAAAAATTCGACCTGCACATACATTCCAACATGTCAGATGGCACCTTTGACCCGGAGGCTATCCCCGCCCTGGCAAAGGCGCAGGGGGTATGCTATATGGCCCTTACGGATCACGATACGGCCGCAGGCTGCAAGCGGGCCATAGCCGCGGGGCAAAGCATAGGAGTAAAGGTAATACCCGGCATAGAGCTGGATGTGGAGTTTCCGACGGAACTTCACATGCTTGGGCTGAACATAAACCCGGACAGCCCTGCCATGGTGAAATTCGAAGCATGGCGGGGGGAGAGCAGGCGTCAGCGCAACAGAGCCATACTGGACAAGCTCAGCGCATTTGGCATACCTGCCGGGGAATACATGGAGCACAGCCGCGGCAACGATACACGGCTGCACATCGCCAAGGCAATAATCGCCGCGGGGTATGCGGATACCATGCCTGAGGCGTTTGAAAAATACCTGAATCCGGGCTGCATAGGCTTTGTGCCCGGTGTACGGCCCTCAAAAAAAGAGGCGATAGAGCTTATACTGGAGTCCGGCGGCAGGCCGGTGCAGGCTCATCCCTGTAAGATAAAGGCGGACGCGGATAAGCTCATAAGGGAGCTTGCGGACTACGGCCTATGGGGCCTTGAGGTATTCTATCCTGCCTCCACCGAGGGGCAGAAGCGGGGCTTTTTGTCCCTATGCGCTCAGCTTGGCCTGCATGCCACCTGCGGCAGCGATTATCACGGAAAGAACCGGGAAAACCAAATAGGCGGCCCATATGAGAAAAACCAAGCGCTGGAGTGCGCATGGCGGGAGTTCTTTGAGCGGTAAGTCGGTATAATTTTTTGATATGAAGGAATTGATTCAAAAATAACGAACGATATGCTTTGGGATGCAACGCATAGGGCAGACCATACAAAAACGGGATATGGACGGCGCACCTGCGATAAGCTGCGGTTATAATGAAATGCAGCTGCTCCTTCATCCAAATTGTCGTATTGCGTTGATTATACAGAGTATATTTGTTATAATGCTGATGAAAATTAAAAGGGGGTAAATCGAAAAATGTCCGGCGACGGTACGATTAAGATTTTTGCAGGCAGCGCCAGCAAGGAGTTTGCGGCACAAATGTGCGATTATCTCGGAAGCCCTATGGGCAAATGCACAACTCACATATTCTCCGAAGGCAATACTTTCGTCCGCATCGATGAGAGCATAAGGGACAAGGACGTATACTTCGTTCAGACGTTGGGACTCGATCCAAACAATGAATTTACGGAGCTGCTTTTCTTCCTGGACGCATTCAAGCGTGCCAGCGCAAACAGTGTTACCGCCATTATCCCCTATTTCAGCTATGCCAAGGGCGATAAGAAGGACGAGCCCAGAGTTTCAATACGCGGCAGGGTGTGCGCGGAGTGCATAGAGCTGGCGGGTGCGGACCGCGTCGTGACCATGGATCTTCATGCCGCTCAGGTGCAGGGCTTTTTCAAGAAGCCCGTGGATCACCTTTACGCCCAGGACCTGCTTTGCGCATACGCAAGGTATCTGGGCATAGTGGACGACAACCTGGTAGTGGTATCCCCCGATGCGGGCAGCGCAAAGCGCGCAAGGATGATGGCCAACGAGCTTGGCTGCGCCGTGGCCATAGGAGATAAGACGCGCACCGGCCACGACGAGAACGCCAAGGTGCTTGAGATAATCGGCGACGTAAAGGGCAAAAACTGTATAGTGGTAGACGATTTTACCATCTCCGGCGGCACTCTGGTAGACGTTGCACACGGCCTCAAGGACAAGGGCGCAAACGACATTTACGCATTCCTGTCCCATGTAGTGCTCCGGGAAAAGGGCGTAAAGAAGATCGAGGAGAGTCCCATAAAGCTGCTGGTATCCACCGATACCGTAAATTGCCCCGCCGTAAAGGGCCACGACAAGATAAAGATACTGTCCGCCGCCCCCATGTTCGCGGAGGCCGTTCGCCACATACACGACCGTATGTCCATGAGCAACCTCTTTGACAACCCCAGCCAGAGAATGCTCACCATGAGCTTCGCCAAGCAGATGTCCCTCGACGATATGATGAATCTGCATAGATAAAAATACGCTTGTATTGACGTCTCGTGACTTTGTGTTGCGGGGCGTTTTTCATTGGGCTATACTCATTGTAAACCAGCATGGAGAGGTAATATGAACGACATAAGCTTTACTGAAGCCCTTGGTATAGTGCCGGGCATCACCGCCATAATAGGGGGAGGAGGAAAGACCAGCCTTATGAACCGCCTTGCCGCAGAGCTTTCGGCTGCCGGCAGCAGGGTGATAATATGCACCAGCACCCACATATGGCGGCCGGCGGATTTGCCGGTGCTGGAAAACGCAGCGGAGGCGGACATAGCCGCTGCCCTCATGGAGCACAGCGTCGTATGCGTAGGCGAGAGGGAAGGCGAAAAGCTCATAGCTCCTAAGCTGCCCATAGCCCGGCTCAACGGCCTGGCGCCTTATGTGATAGCCGAGGCGGACGGCTCAAAGGGGCTGCCCTTAAAGGCCCACGACAAAAATGAGCCCGTGATACCCCCAGGCTCAAAAGTGATATACGTAGTAGGGGCGGACGGTATAGGTAAGCCCATAGCCGAGTCAGCCCACCGGCCGGAGCTGTACGCCCGGCGGCTGGGAGCGGACGTGGGCCATGTGGTAACACCTGAGGACGCCGCAGCCATGGTGGACTATGGCGAGACGGTGCTTTTCAACAAGGCGGAGAGGCCAAAGGACGTGGAAAACGGCAGGGCCTTCGCGAAGGCGTTCCATGGAAGAACGGTGATAGCCGCGCTGAAGCAGGGCAGGGTAATAGAAGTGATCAATTAGATCCTGTGCATTATGGGCTTCATATTTTTAAATGTGGCCACATAGGGTATTCCGGCGGCGCGTATCATGTCCAGCGCCTCGGAAAGCCTGTTGCCTACCCTTTCCGGCTTGTGGGCATCGGAGCCTGTGGTCACGTATTCGCCCCCCAGCTCACGGTAGCGGCGCAGTATGTCAAGGCCCCATGGGGCGTCGTTGCGCCAGGCGGAGGTGTTGACCTCAAAGGCCTTGCCGCGGCTTATAAGCTCCCGGAATATTTCATCGAATATCTGAGGCGCCAGGGAGTAACTCATGGAGCGCTCGGCATAAGGGCTGTGCTTGGCGCAGAAGTCGTAGTGGCCCATTACGGAAAAATCCGATACCCTGATGCATTCGAGGTCTTTTTCAATATAGGCAAGGTAGGCCTCCTCGCGGCTCCTGCCCTCGAAATATTCGGGATAGTAGGCGTCCACGCCGTTTACTATGTGTACAGAGCCTATGACGAAGTCGATATGGCAGCTCTTTACATGGTCGTATGCAGCATTGCACGCCGCCTTGTCCTTCATTCCGAACTCCATGCCGAAGGATATGTCAATATCCGGGAACTGGCCCTTTAAGGCTTCTATCTCGGCGTTGCGGGCGGCTATGTCGGCAGGGGGCAGGCCTACGCCGTCAAAATCCACATGGTCGGTGAAGCATATATGGGTCACGCCGGCCTTCTTTGCGGCGCGAAGCTGCTCTATTACAGGCGCTCTGGAATCGGCTGAGTAGCGGGTGTGTACGTGATAATCAAAAAGCATGGCGTTTCTCCGTGTAAAAGTTATGGATAAGCTGTATTATACATCATAAGCGCCCCCAAGTCATTGACTTTTAGCTTTGAATAAAATATAATATATACGATATCGGCAATGAAGCGAAAAAGTAGGAAACAGCCATGCAGAGCGAGCCGCATATGGTGCAAGGCGGTGCAAGAGGCATTTTCGAAGCTCGTCGCGGAGCCCCGCCCGTGAAAGCGGACGGCGTCCTGCCCGGCGTTAACGGGAGTTGAGCTGGGCGAATTTTCGCCAATGAGAGTGGTACCGCGGAAGCATGGCTTTCGTCTCTTGGCTGAGACGGAGCTTTTTTTATTGCTCAAAATAACCTGTTTAAATACTGAATTGGAGGAAATATCAATGGCAGAGCGCTACGATCACGATCAGGTAGAGCTGAAGTGGCAGAAGATATGGGAGGACGCCCATTGCTTTGAGGCAAAGGACGACTATTCAATGCCCAAGTTCTATCCCCTGATAGAGTTCCCTTATCCCTCGGGACACGGCCTTCATGTAGGGCATCCCCGATCCAACACCGCCTTGGATATAATCGCCAGAAAGCGGCGCATGGAGGGGTATAACGTACTGTACCCCATAGGCTGGGACGCATTCGGCCTGCCTACCGAGAACTATGCCATAAAGACCGGCATACACCCTGCCAAGGTCACCCACGACAACATAGAGCACTTCCGCGCACAGCTCAAGCGGCTGGGCTTCAGCTTTGACTGGAGCCGCGAGATAAACACCACGGATCCCGACTACTACAAATGGACCCAGTGGATATTCCTGAAGTTTTTCGAGAAGGGCCTCGCGTATAAGGCTGAGATACCCATAAACTTCTGCACCTCCTGCAAGGTGGGCCTGGCCAACGAGGAGGTGGTGGACGGCGTGTGCGAGCGCTGCGGCGGCGTAGTCGTTCAGAAGGTGCGCAGCCAGTGGATGCTCAAGATAACAGAGTACGCACAGCGGCTCATAGACGATCTTGACGATCTGGACTATATCGAGCGCGTAAAGATACAGCAGAAGAACTGGATAGGCCGCAGCGAGGGCGCTGAGGTGATATTCCCCATAGAGGGATACCCCGAGGGTCTGAAGGTATACACCACCCGGTGCGATACCCTCTTTGGCGCGACCTATATGGTAGTATCCCCGGAGCACCCCATAATCGACGCCATGAAGGACACCATCGAGAACATGGACGAGGTGCGGGAATACCAGAAGGCGGCTGCCCGCAAGAGCGATCTGGAGCGCGCAGAGCTTAACAAGGAAAAGACCGGCGTCATGCTCAAGGGCCTAAAGGCTACCAACCCCGTTACCGGAAAGCTGATCCCTGTATGGATATCCGACTATGTTCTAATGGGCTACGGCACCGGCGCCATAATGGCCGTTCCCGCCCATGACGAGCGCGACTGGGAATTCGCCAAGAAGTTCAATATGCCCATAATAGAGGTAGTCGCCGGCGGCCGAAACGTTCAGGAGGAATGCTACTCCGACGTTGAGAGCGGCATAATGGTAAACTCCGGCTTCCTCAACGGTCTTACCGTCAAGGAAGCTATCCCCACCATGATAAAGTGGCTGGAGGAGAAGGGCATAGGCGAAAAGAAGGTAAACTACAAGCTGCGGGACTGGGTATTTACCCGTCAGCGCTACTGGGGCGAGCCCATACCCCTCGTACACTGCGATAAGTGCGGCTGGGTACCCCTGCCATACAGCGAGCTTCCGCTGAAGCTGCCGGAGATAGAGGACTTTGAGCCCACTGACGACGGCTCCTCCGCACTGGCCCGCGCAACCGACTGGATAAAGACCACCTGCCCCAAGTGCGGCGGCCCGGCAAACCGCGAGACCGACACCATGCCCAACTGGGCGGGCTCAAGCTGGTACTTCATACGCTACTGCGACCCCCACAACGACAAGGAGCTTGCAAGCCGTGAAGCCCTCGAGTACTGGATGCCCGTGGACTGGTACAACGGCGGCATGGAGCATACCACGCTGCATCTGCTCTACTCCCGCTTCTGGTATAAGTTCCTCTATGATATAGGCGTAGTGCCGACCAAGGAGCCCTACAAAAAGCGCACCAGCCACGGCATGATACTGGGCGAGAACGGCGAAAAAATGTCCAAGTCCCGGGGCAACGTGGTCAACCCCGACGATATAGTGGAGGAGATGGGCGCGGATGCCTTCAGGCTCTATGAGATGTTTATGGGCGCATTTGATCAGCCCATACCATGGAGCACACAGGGCGCAAGGGGCTGCCGCAGGTTCCTGGACAGGATATGGCGTATGCAGGACATGCTCAACGATTTTGACGGCATACGGCCCGAGATGAAGGCGCTGGTACACGGTACCATAAAGAAGGTATCCGAGGACTACGAGGCCATGAAGTACAATACCGCCATTGCCGCAATGATGACCATGGTGAACGAGCTGTACAACAGCGGCAGCGTATCCAAGGAAGAATTCCATATACTGCTCACGCTGCTAAACCCCGTGGCGCCCCATATGACAGAGGAGCTGAATCAGAGGCTGGGATATGAGCAGCCCCTGTACTGCACCCCCTGGCCCAAGTGGGACGAGAGCGCGCTGGTGAAGAACACCATAGAGTACGGCGTACAGGTGAACGGCAAGATAAGGGCCCGTATAGAGCTGCCCATCGATATGCCTAAGGAGGAGGTCGAGGCTGCGGCCAAGGCGCACAAGGATGTTGTGCCCTTCCTGGAAGGCAAGACCGTACGCAAGGTCATAGTTGTTAAGAACATAGTGAACATAGTAGTCGCGTAGGATTTGACAGAGAATGCCGCTCATTTGGAGCGGCATTCTTAAAAGGAGGGGCTATGGACTCCATATACATGAAAAGCGCCATCGCGGAGGCGGAAAAAGCCTATGCCGAAGGCGAAACGCCGGTGGGGGCAGTAATAGTGAGGGACGGCGAGATCATCGCCTCCGCACACAATATGACTGAGCGGCTCAACGATTCCACCGCTCATGCGGAGCTTATGGCAATACAGGCGGCAGAAAAGGCGACGGGGGACAGACGGCTCACCGGCTGCGCGCTGTACGTCACAATGGAGCCGTGCCCCATGTGCGCCGGGGCGGCGTTGAACAGCCGCATAGAGGAGATAGTATTCGGCACATGGGACAGCGAGATGGGCAGCTGCGGCTCCCGGACTGACGTTACGGACGGGCGGCTGCCGCGCAGGGCAAAAACGATGGGCGGTGTGCTGGAAGAGGACTGTCAGCGGCTTCTAAGGGACTTTTTCAGGGAAAAACGGGGCAAATAGCTGGTCTATTGTGTACATATCATGAACTTTCGGCGGAATATATTTGTTTTTAACGCAGGTTTAATCTTTTTGGGATAAACTGAGCATAATAAAAGGCGAAAGGAGCGCAAGATTATGCTTAAGCTTATTGAAAAGGTAAAGAATGCGATGGAAGCAAGCGAAGCCGCCGAGGCAATGAATGAACTGATGGGCCACGACAGGGCAAAGCAGGGCAGCATGAAGGAATGCCTTTCTGCGCTGCTGAAAGCCGCCGGAGTGAACCACGCCGCAGAGGTATACAGGGCCAGAGAAGGCCGCATAGGCGGACGCAGGGGCTACAGCTTCGCTTTCCTGTCAAACGGCCGCAGATACTGGGGCTTTGTGGACAGAATGACTATGGAGGTGCTCCGTTTCCGCTTTCAGGCGGCATAGTGCTTAAAAAAACTTTAAACATATGATATAATGCCCATATCCAGTATTGGATATGGGCATTGATTTTATTTTTAAGGAGAAATACCGTGCGCATACTCGTTGTGGAAGACGAACAGGACCTGAATAACGTTATATGCAATAAGCTGCGCGCTTCGGGCTACAGTGTGGATAGCTGCCTGAACGGCGAGGACGCGCTGGACTATATCCGCGTGGGCAGCTACGACGGAGTGCTTATGGACATAATGCTGCCAAAGATAAACGGCTTTGAGGTGGTAAAGATGATACGCGCCGAAGGGGATCGCACCCCGGTGCTGTTCCTTACTGCCAGGGATACCGTGGAGGATATAGTTCACGGGCTGGACATAGGCGGCAACGATTATCTGATCAAGCCATTCTCCTTTGAGGAGCTGCTTGCGCGCATACGCGTGATAACCCGCAACAAGGATCAGGGCTACGCAAGCGTCCATACCCTTGCCGATCTCAAGGTGGACAGCGCCGCCCGGACCGTTTACCGCGGGGATAGGGAGATAGAGCTTTCGCCAAAAGAATTCGCTTTATTGGAGTACATGATAATAAACAAGGGCAAGGTATTGAGCCGCGAGGCCATAGAGGATCACATATACGACGTGGACTACGAGGGCGGCTCAAACGTAGTGAATGTATACATAAGATTCCTGCGCCGAAAGATAGACGAGCCCTTTGAAAAGAAGCTCATACATACTGTCCGGGGCTCAGGATATGTATTAAAGGAAGAATAGCGTATGGCAAAGAATAACCGCAGTCAGGCTCCCAAGACCAGGCCGAAGTTCTGGGAGGCCATATCCGTAAAGTTCATAATCATATTCTGGTTTACGCTGCTCATGGTCATTGTGTCGGCACTGGTAATGGTGTTCATGCTGACGGTGAGCAGGCTCACCATGGAGCAGGACATGCAGCGCAGGGTGCTTTCCGGAGTCAAGGCCAACAGCAACGACCTGAAGTGTGAAAACGACACCATACAGGCCAAAGGCGGTTTCCAGTATTACGTAAACGGCGTATACTGCCTCATATATGACGCGAACTGCAACAAGGTGGCGGGGGAATACCCCGAAGGCTTCTACACTAACGCCGGCTTTGAGGACGGAGTACTGCGCACTGCCGAGTGCGGAGGCAAGAAGTATTACATATACGACAGCTACATCACCTTCAAAAACGGAAGGCACGCCTGGATACGGGGCGTATCCCTTACCACAACCACCGTGACTGTGGCCAGCACCGTGGCAAAGGTAGCGTCCTATGTACTGCCCGGCGTAGTAGTAGCCTCCGCTATCGGCGGCTACTTTATAACCCGGGCGGCATTGAAGCCCATAGACGAGATAACCAAGATGTCGGACGAGATATCCGAGGGCCGGGACCTTTCGCGAAGGCTGAATATGAGAAACGTCACCATGGAGGCATACATACTCGCCCAAAGCTACGACAAGATGCTGGAACGGCTGGAGCGAAGCTTCGATATGGAAAAACAATTTACGTCGGACGCTTCCCATGAGCTGAGGACGCCCACGGCGGTGATAATCTCCCAGTGCGAGTACGCCCAGGAGCACGACGCCACGCCGGAGGAATTTCAGGATACCATAGCCATAATCAAGCGGCAGGCCCGCCGCATGAACGCCATGGTGTCCCAGCTTCTTAGCTTTGCCCGAATGGAGCAGGGTACCCAGAAGGTAAAGCTGGAGCATGCTGACATAAGCGATATAGTTGAGGCGGTATGCGAGGAGCAGGCGGAGCTTAATCCCGAGGTGGACTTCCAGTGCGCCATAGACCCGGGGATATGCTCAAACG
>ERZ1027061.925-NODE-925-length-12460-cov-3.743571_pt1 | contig 12460 bp, 10 predicted proteins | sample MGYA00519283_ERZ1027061 | MGnify/ENA primary metagenome ERZ1027061 (study PRJEB26926, sample SAMN06164849) | human gut metagenome | biome: ENVO:00009003; feature: ENVO:2100002; material: ENVO:00002003 | host: Homo sapiens | place: USA | collected 2012 ... | reverse complement strand
CGGCAGCGTCAGATGTGTATAAGAGACAGCCCGGCAGTTGCTCAAAAACGTCTCGCAGCGTGCGCCCCAACGGGCCGCACCCCCGCGCTATTTATGATAGAGCTTGTTGGTCTCATAGGTGGGCTCGCAGGTCAGGCGCAGGCCCAGCTTGCCGTAGATGCCGGTATCCACCGGAGAGAGGATGACCGTGGAGTGGGCCTCGCAGCCCCGCAGCCGGGCCAGCTGGTCCAGCGCCCGCTTGGCCAGGGGGTTGGTCGTGGCGGAGATCGCCAGGGCGATCAGCGTCTCGTCGCTGTGCAGGCGGGGATTGTTGGACCCCAGGTGGCTGACTTTGACCGATTGGATGGGCTCAATGGCCTCCGGTGAGATCAGGTGGGAGCCGTGATCGATCCCTGCCAGGCGCTTGAGGGCGTTGAGCAGCGTGGCGGAGGTGGCCCCCATGAGGGCCGTGGTCTTGCCGGTAACCACCTCCCCGCCGGGCAGCCCAATAGCGGCGGCGGGGGTTCCGGTCTCCTCCGCCACCCGGGCGGAGGCGGCGATGACCGGCCGGATGGAGGCGTCCACCTTGGCCTGCTGCATGATCAGCTCCAGCTTGTACACCAGCTCGTCGTCGGCCTGACCGGTCCGGCGGTCGCACAGGGCGGCGTAGTACCGGCGGACGATCTCCTGCCGCGCGGCGGCGCAGACCGCTTCGTCATCCACGATGCAGCAGCCCGCCATATTCACCCCCATGTCGGTGGGGGACTTATAGGGGCACTCCCCCATAATTTTTTCGAACATGGCGGAAAGCACCGGGAAAATCTCCACATCCCGGTTATAGTTCACCGTGGTCGCTCCATGGGCGGCCAGATGGAAGGGATCGATCATGTTTACGTCCCCCAGGTCCGCCGTGGCGGCCTCGTAGGCCAGGTTCACCGGGTGCTGGAGGGGCAGATTCCAGATGGGGAAGGTCTCAAACTTGGCGTAGCCCGCCTTGACGCCCCGCTTGTACGCATGGTAGAGCTGAGAGAGGCATACGGCCATCTTGCCGCTGCCGGGGCCGGGGGCGGTGACCACCACCAGGGGCCGGCTGGTCTCGATATAGTCGTTTTTGCCGTATCCCTCGTCGCTGACGATGAGGGGGATGTTATTGGGGTAGCCCGCAATGGGGTAGTGCAGGTATACCCGCATTCCCAGGCTCTCCATCCGGCGCTTGAAGGCGTCCGCCGCGGGCTGGGCGGCATACCGGGTCACCACTACGCTGCCCACGTACAGCCCCTGGCTCCGGAACGCGTCGATGAGGCGCAGCACGTCCACGTCGTAGGTGATGCCCAGATCCCCCCGGATCTTGTTCTTCTCGATATCGCTGGCACAGATGGCGATGACGATCTCCGCCTTATCGGCAAGCTCCTGAAGCATCCGGATCTTGCTGTCCGGCGCGAAGCCCGGCAGCACCCGGGAAGCGTGGTGGTCGTCAAAGAGCTTCCCGCCGAATTCCAGGTAAAGCTTGTTGCCGAACTGTCCGATCCGTTCCCGGATGCGGCTGGATTGGAGGTCCCGGTATTTCCCGTTGTCAAAGCCGATCTTGTCCATTGTATTCCATGCTCCTTTGCACACAATTCAAATTAGTATAGCACAAAAAGGGGAGCTTGAAAAGGGCTTGCGTTCCCTTGCCAACAGGGGCAGTATCCAGCAGAGAAACTGTACAGGGCCGCGCCTGCAGGCGCAGATCGGCAGGGGAACAAACGCAAGATCCGCCCTGCCAGGCATAGCCGGGGCGGCATTGCTTTTTTGAAAAACAGGTGCGGCGGACCGTCATCCACGATCCGCCGCACCTTCGCCTGTGAGAACGCCGCCTCACAGGCGCTCGATAATTCCCGCGGCCCCCATGCCGCCGCCGATGCACATCGTCACCATACCGTACCGGCCGCCGGTATGTTCCAGATAGCTCAGCGCCTTGCATGTGAGAATGGCGCCGGTAGCGCCCAGCGGATGCCCCAGGGCCATGGCGCCCCCCCACGGGTTAACCCTGGCCGGATCCATGCCCAGGGTACGGATACAGGCCAGGGCTTGGGAGGCAAAGGCCTCGTTGAGTTCGATGGTATCCATCTCCTCCAGGGTGAGCCCCGCTTTCTTCAACGCCTTTGGCACGGCTTCAATAGGGCCTACGCCCATGACCTCCGCAGGCACGCCGCCGGTGGCGAACGTGACAAAGCGGGCCAGCGGCTTAAGGCCCATGGCCTGGGCCCGCTCGGCCGACATGAGCACCACAAAGCCGGCGCCGTCGGTGCGCTGGGAGGAGGTGGCAGCGGTAACCAGACCATCCTCCAAGAAGCAGGGCTTCAGCTCCGCCAGTTTCTCCGCCGTAGTACCGGGGCGAATCCCCTCGTCCCGAATCACCGTGACGGCCTGTCCATCGGCTCCGGGGATCTGGACGGGGATTATCTGCCCGTCAAAACAGCCCTGGACCTGGGCCTGGGCTGCCCGGCGGTGACTTTCGGCGGCCATGGCGTCCATGTCCGCCCGGCTGATGTTCCAGCGCTTGGCCACGTTTTCCGCTGTAATCCCCATGATGGTGTATACCTCGGGCCGGTGCTCCCGCAGCCAGGGGTCCGCGTCCTCCACGCCGATGAGCATGGGCACCATGGACATGGACTCCACCCCGCCGGCCACCATGATCGCTTCCTCGCCGCAGCGGATGGCATTGGCGGCGGTGGCGATGGTCTGCAAGCCGGAGGAGCAGTAGCGGTTGACCGTCTGGGCCGTAACGCTGTCCGGCAGTCCGGCCCTCTGTACAATAAGCCGGGCCATGTTGGCCCCCTGGACCCCATAGGGCATGGCACAGCCCATGATCACGTCGCCGATCTCCTCGGGACGGAGGCCGGGGACCCGCTCCAGCACGCCCAACAGCGCCTGTGCGCCGTATTCCACCGGGTGCACCTGGGCGAAGGCTCCCTTACCGGCCTTGCAGCAGGCGGTGCGCCCGTAGGCCACGATCACCGCGTCTTTCAATTGCGTCTGCATATATGATTTCCTTTCCAGCCGTCTCCGACGGTCAGGGGAAAAGGCCCCGTCCGCGGGGCGGCGTTACTTTAGTTGATACTGTTCCAGCTTTTCATAGAGCACTGTGCGGGAAATCCCCAGCAGTCCGGCGGCCTTGGCCCGGTTCCCGTTGGCAGCAGCCAGCGCATCCCGGATAAATTCCCGTTCAAACGCCTGGCGGGCAGGGCGCAGGCGGAAGTCCCCGCTGCTGGTCACCTGGCGGCGCTTGCGGGCCTGCAGGCGCTGCTCCAGCTGGAAGAAATCCTTCCGCCGCAGGATGGGAGAGGCGGCCGCGTTCATGGCGCTCTCCACCGCATTCTGCAGTTCCCGCACATTGCCCGGCCAGTCGTAGTCCATCAGCAGCTCCATGGAACCGGGGCCCACGCCTTCGATGACCATGCCGAGCTGACGGTTGAGCTGCCGAATGAAATTCTCCACCAGCAAGGGGATGTCTTCCTTCCGCTCCCGCAGGGTGGGCGCCTGGATGCGGATCACATTCAGGCGATAGTACAGATCGCTGCGGAACTGTCCGGTCTCCACGAGGGCCTCCAGGGGGATATTGGAGGCGGCGATGACCCGGACGTCGATGGGAATGCTCTTGTCCCCGCCCACCGGGTCGATCTCACGCTCCTGAAGCACCCGCAGGAACTTGGGCTGCATGGTCGGGGTAAGCAGGTTCACCTCGTCCAGGAAGATGGAACCCTTGTTGGCCAGCTCGAAGCGGCCCGCCTTTCCCTTTTTTGCCGCCCCAGTAAACGCGCCCGTCACATAACCGAAGCACTCCGACTCCATCAGCTCGGCCGGGATGGCCGAACAGTTTACCCGCACGAAATTGGCCGAGCGGCGGACGCCGCCGGCGTGGATCGCGTGGGCGATCAGCTCCTTGCCGCTGCCGGTCTCTCCCTCTATGAGCACGGTAGAGGCGGAGTGGGCGGCCTGGTAGATCTGCTCCTTGAGGCGCTGGATGGCGTCGCTTTTCCCGATGATGTTGTCCATACTATAGCGTGCGCCCCGTATGCGTGAGAGCTCTTTCTTATAGAATTCGACCTCCCGGGACAGCTCGCTCAGCCGTGCCGACACATCATCCACATTCTGTTTTCCGTAGACGATCACATAGATAAAAACGCCGATAACCTTGCCGTTGGCGTCCAGCCGCGGGATATAATTGGTGACCGCGGGGACTCCTTGGGCCCGGACCACCTGGGCCAGAACGGGCTTTCCCGTGCGCAGCACCTCGGGCGCGTGGGTATCCGGAAGCAGCTCCCACACCTTGCGTCCCAGCGCGTCCTGGGCCGTATGACCGGTAAAGCGCTGCCAGCTCGGGCTGACATAGATATATGTGCCCGTCTCGTCCAGCACCGCAGCCGAGTCCAAGTTCTCGATAAACTGCATCATGCAGGCCTGGTCCAGCTTGTTCTTCTGTTCCATACCGCCGCCCCCCAGCGTTGCACAGGTTCTTTTTTACTATATCAGCGCACCTGTTCCCTCCGCAATTGACATTCTGTCTAAATTCACACTTTTTCTTTGTATATAACAGAGAAAGTTCCTGTTTTATCGCATTTTTAGTTTATTTTTGTTCATTAGGCATCCAGATTATTTTAAAAAATGTAATCTTTTTATGACATGTCCGCTTTTCTTTGCATGCGTCTGTTTGGCCCTGAATTCGACTGACTCCAGTGGGTTTCAGGGCGTGTGGAATGTTCCCTGTGCCCGAAACTCCGAACACTCCCGTCCTGCTCTTTTCCCGATCCGGTTTGGCAAGCCCTTGGCGGCGCTTGCTTTTTTCCGTCAGGCGCATTTGGCATTCCATTTGCTTATATCTCTCGTGTGCAGGCGGCAGCCGCCCCCCGGTGTTCCGTCTAAACCGCGCAGGACGAAAAGAAGGAGTGTGTTTCACGTATGAAAATCATTGATCTTTCCATCCCCATTGAGTCTGATCTGCCCAGCGACCCTGAGATTCAGATCCCTCGTATCCAGTACTGCAACCACAAGGACACGGCGGAACAGATGGCGGGTTTCTTTCAGGGCTGCACCGTGGACGACCTGCCCGAGGGCAACGGCTGGGGCATTGAGTTTTTGAAGGTCTGCACCCATTCCGGCACCCACGTGGACGCCCCCTATCACTATTATCCCACCATGAACGGAGGGGAGAAGGCCTGGACCATAGACGAGGTTCCCCTGGATTGGTTTGTGGGCGACGGCGTAGTGATGGACTTTCACGACAAATCCGACGGATACAAAATCACCGCCCGGGATGTGGAAGACTACTTCAAGCGCATCCACTACACCCTGAAGGCCGGCGACATCGTGCTGCTCCGCACCGATGCGGACGACCGCTGGGGCAAGCCCGAGTACCTGGTGGCAGGCGCCGGCATGAGCTATGATGCCACCATGTGGCTGCTCAATCAGGGGGTGCGCGTCGTCGGTACGGACGGTTGGAGCTGGGATGTGCCTCTGCCCTTTGAGGGTCAGGAGTTTGAAAAGAACCACGACGCCTCCATCATCTGGGAAGCCCACCGGGTAGGCCGGGACAAGGCCTACTGCCACATTGAGAAGCTGACCAACCTGGACCAGCTGCCCGTCACCGGCTTCAAGGTGAACTGCTTCCCCGTAAGCATCAAAGCGGCCTCCGCCGGCTGGGCGCGCGTGGTCGCATTCGTGGAGTAATCCTATCGCCGGAGCGCGCGGCTCCCTGGAAAGAAAGTGAGGAAATGTATGAACGCCAACACCATTTTTCTGGTTCTGTTTGTGATTTTCTGTGGTATTCTGGTCGGCTGTGGCATCGTCAGCAAGCGTTGGGTCAAGGAGTCCTCGGACTATATTCTGGCTGGACGTGAGATTTCCACCTTCATCAACATGATCGGCGTGTGTGCCATCGGCTTTGCCGGCACCACCGTAGCCCTGGCTCCCGGCTTTGCCGTACAGCTGGGCCTGACCGCTTCCTTCGCCTGGGGCAGCATCTACGGCATCTGCGGCTTGCTGCTCTTCGCCCTGCTCTTCTCCAACTTCATCCGCCGCTGCGGCGCGCAGACGCTTCCTGAGTATCTGGAGATGCGCTATGACGGCAAGGTCCGCTCCGTAGTGGCCATCACCTCCGTGGTCGGCATGTCCGGCATCCTGGCCAACAACATCGTCTCCTGCACCAATGCCATCGCCGGATTCACCAAGTGGAACGCCACCTTAATTATGGCGGTTATTTTCCTGGTGATTATTGCCTTTACCTTTATTTCCGGTCTGTGGGCCACCACTCTGACGGACTTCTTCCAGGTCACGCTGGGCGTGATCATCGTGCCCACCATCCTCATCCTGCTCTGCCAACGCTACGGCTGGCTGGATGCCATCAACGCTGCTTGGCCCGGCGGGAACGCCTTCGCCGCCGGCATCACCGGCGGCGCCCTGAAGGGGATCGCCCCCACATACCCCTCGGTGCTCAACTTTGTCATCTGCTTTGCCGCTGCGTTGGTATGGGGCAACAATTACTACTGGATGAAGATCGCCAACTGCCGCAGTGAGAAGGTCGCCCGCAAATCCTTTGTCCTGGCTGCCATTATTCTGGTGGTCGTCTTCTGCATCCCTCTTGGTATCATCGGCGCCTTTGCCGGCGCCTTCCTGGGCGAGAATTTCGCCGCTCCCTTCGGCTCCGGCTCTGTGGCGCCCACCGGTGCTTACGGCCTGATCGCCTCTACCTTCCCCGCCTTCCTGGGTTCTTTCTTTGTCATCGGCGCCGTAGCCGCGTCGGTGTCTACCGCCTCTACCTCCGCTTTGGGCGCCTCCGCAGTGGCCACCCGCGATATTTATCAGCGCATGATCAACCCCAAGGCGGACACCAAGACGGCCCTGAAGGCCTCCAAGTGGATCATGGTGCTCATCGGCGTGCTTACCTGGGTCCTGTGCCTGTTCCCGGGCGGCCCCACCTATCTGTTTGCCTTTGCCAACTGCTGGCTGGTGCCTCCTGCCATCCTGCTGGGCCTGGGCGCCATCTGGCCCAAGTTCAACTCCCGCGGCGCCATCTGCGGCGCCCTGGCCGGTATGATCACCATGGCTGTGTTCACGCTGCTGGGCGACGTATTCAAGGTATTCGCCATTAACAAGTACATTTACCTGGCCACCCTGGGCTTCTTGGTGACTCTTGTGGTAGCTGTGCTGGCCTCCCTCACCGGCAAGCCTAAATACTACGGTGAATCCAACTGGGAGCGGGTCCCAACCGCCTCCAACCGCAAAGACGTGAAGCTGGATGCCACCGACCTGCAGGTACTGGAGATGATCCGAGTGGGCCACTGCTACATGGCCGACCTGACCGATGCGCTGGGCGTGGACTCCAAGACCTCCTCTGCGGCCGTGGAACACCTGGATCAGGGCGGCTACATCGTCCGCGCCGGGATGCGCGGCTCCAAATTCTATACCTTCTCCATCACCGATAAGGGCCGCGCCGCCCTGCCCGTCCTTGGAGGCCGGGAGAGCGAGATGGCCAGGGAATGCCTGACCCCCCTGTATGTCCAGCTGCTCAAAATCGTCAAGGACACTCCTGAGAAGCAGGCTGAGTTCCTTCAGAAAAACGGAATCAAGTCTATGCGCATGTCCTCGATCTGCTCCCACCTGACCCGTCAGGGCTACATTGTGGAGGGCGGTCTGTTCAAGCGGAAGCTGCGCATCACCGATAAGGGCATAGCGGCGGTCCAGAAGTACGCCTAAGCCGCTTCCCCCACACACTGGCATCCGGAGGACAGGGCCGCTATGATGCCCCGTCCTCCGGTCTGTAAAAGGAGTTTTTTCCATGCCTCAGGAAGAATACCGCCGGAAGCGGACCACCGCCGATGAGGAAGCCGCCCGGATCCGTTCCGGAGATACGGTGTATCTGGCGTGCGGCTGCCTCCTCCCTGTGGACTTCGCCGCCGCTCTTTACCGGGCGGCCCCCCGTCTCCGGAACGTCAAGGTGCTCAACTACCTTCCCCTGGAGCCCCTCGCCCTGCTCAGCGATCCCGACTGCGGCGAGGCCTTTGACGTCTGTTCCATCTTTTATAACAAGTTTCAGCAAAGCGCGCAGGCCTTGGGCCGATGCAGCTTTCTCCCCACCCATTTGCGCAACGCCGCCCGGGACCTGGGCTGCGCCGCCGAGTCGTACGATTGTATGGTCCTTACCGTCTCTCCCATGGACCGGCACGGGTACTTTTCCCTGGCCGGCTCTGCCGGGATCGAGCTGGCGATGCTTCCCCGGGCCCGTCGCCTGGTGGTCGAGGTGGCCTCCCACGCCCCACGCATTTTTGGGGATACCATGCTCCACATCTCTCAGGTGGATGCTGTTCTGGAGTCCGACCGTTACCCCTGCGTTCTCCCCTCCGAGATCCCCGACGAAGCGGACCGCCAGCTAGGCCAGGTGGTGGCCGGCCTGGTAGAGGACGGCGACACCATTCAGCTGGGCTTCGGCGGCACCATCAACGCTCTGGCGTCCGAGCTGAAAGGCAAGCGCCATCTGGGCATCCATACCGAAGCCCTATCCGACGCCGGCATGGAGCTGCTGCGCAGCGGCGCAGCAGACAACAGCCGCAAGACGCTCCACCCAGGCCGGACGGTGACTTGCTTTACCATGGGCAGCCAGGCTCTCTACGATTTCATTGACGACAACCCCGCCTTTCTGCACAAGACGCTGAGCTATACCAACAATCCGTCCGTCCTAGCCGCCCATCCGGGCATGACCTCCATCAACGCTGCACTCCAGATCGACTTGACCGGTCAGTGCGCCTCAGAAGGGCTGGGCACCCGGCACATCTCAGGCAGCGGCGGCCAAGTGGACACGTCGGTGGGCGCCCAGATGGCCCCCGGCGGCAAGTCCATCATCACTCTGCGCTCCACCTATCAGTCCCGGGACCCCAATACCGGGGAGACCCGCATCCAATCCCGCATCCTGCCCGTCCTTCCGCAGGGAGCGGCTGTGACCCTGACCCGTACGAATACACACTTCGTGGCCACCGAGTATGGCGCAGTGTGCCTGCGGGGGCTGACCATCCCGCAGCGGGCGCGTGCCCTTATCCGCATTGCCCACCCCGACTTCCGCCCCTGGTTGGAGGATGCCTTTGAGCGGCAGTACCATCAGCGGCTGCCCCGTTCCTGAAGGACCCCATAAAACGATTGAATTGAGGTGTATTTTTATGAACAGCAGCAAGACGATCATCACCGTCGCCACGACCGGCGCTTGGCCCACCAAGGCCAATAACCCCAATGTCCCCATGACGCCCGAGGAGATCGCCGAGGACGTGTACGCCTGCTGGAAGGCGGGCGCCGCGGTCGCCCACCTGCACATGCGCGACGACGAGGGCAAGGGCACCATGGACAAGGACCGCTTTGCCAAGACGGTGGAGCTGCTCCGCGCCAACCACCCCGACTGCGACGTCATCCTGAACATGACCACCTCCGGCGCTCTGAACGCCACCGACGAGACGCGCCAGATCCACCTGGAGCAGCTGCGCCCCGAGATGGGCTCCTATGACTGCGGCTCCATGAACTGGCTGCACACCAGCCTGTTCATCAACTCCCCCGCGTTCCTGGAGCAGCTGGGCAGGAATATGCAGGAGTGGGGCGTCAAGCCCGAGATCGAGGCGTTTGACCCCGGCATGATCTACAACGCCCAGTACTACCTGAAGAAGGGCGTGCTGAAGGGGCCGCTGCACTTCCAGTTCTGCATGGGCTGCGCCAACGGCATCGCCGGCAGCATGAAGAACCTGGTCTTTATGAAGGAGACCATGGAGGCCGCCTGTCCCGGCTCCACCTGGAGCTGCTTCGGCGTGGGGCACTCCGCCATGACCATGCTCTATGGCGCGGTGGCCCTGGGCGGCCATATCCGCGTCGGCATGGAGGACAACGTCATGTACTCCAAGGGCAAGCTGGCCGACAGCAACGTGCAGTTTGTCGACCGCGCCCGCCGCGTCATCGAGGAGTTCGGCAAGGAAGTCGCCACGCCCGACGAGGCCCGCGAGATCCTCAGCCTGAAGTAAACTTTCCCGCAGAACAGCCCATAAAAAGGCTGCGGAGCATTGCTTTCTCTGCAATGCTCCGCAGCCTTTCGCTTGCCAAAAAAGACTCCGCGCCAGGTTCTCCGTGCCGCCGCCCGCTCAAGATCCCAGAGGCTCTCCGGCCAGGACGACCCGGATGCGTCCCCGGATGCGTTGACGGCCCACCAGAAGGTAGCTGCAGCACCGCCGTGCCGGGCACATACAGCCTGCGGCCGGGTCGGGATCGTCCACAGAGCCACGCAGCGGCCCAGCTTGGCGCAGGGCGCGGCCAGCCCCCGCCCGGTCCGGGGTACGGGTTGGGCCTGCATATGGTCGGCCCGCAGCCTTTCCAGCGTCGCCCGCACCTGCGCCTCCGGCACGGCCGTCCGCGCCGTCATTCCCCCGCCATGCCGCAGGCGGCGGTCTTTACGACCTCCACCGCTGCGTCAATGCCGATGCGGCTGTTGATGCACAGATCGTACTCCCGGCTGTCCCCCCACCGCCCGGTGGCAAAATAATTGTAATAGGAAGCGCGGGCCTTGTCCTGCCGCAGTACATAGCTCTCCAGATTGGGCTGCTCCACGTTGTACGCCTCTCGGGCCCGGCGCACGCGCTGCTCCAGCGGGGCGTAAACGAAGGTCTTCAGGCAGTACGGCTCCTCCCGCAGGATGTAGTCCGCACAGCGGCCCACGATGACGCAGGACTCCCGGGCCGCCGCCTCCTTGATGACCTTGGCCTGGGCGATGAACATCTGGTCGGGGACGGACGGGGTCTGCACGGCGCAGTACAGGTCGTACAGGAAGCTGTTGGTGGGCCGCTGGTGCTCGGCATCCCGGACAAAGTGCTCGGAAAACCCGGTCCGCTTGGCTACCTCTGCGATGAGCTGCTTGTCATAAAAGGTGACGCCCAGCTCCTCCGCCAGCCGCTGGGCGATGAGCCGTCCGCCGGAGCCATACTCCCGGCCGATGGTGATGACGATGTGTTTCATAGGGACACCTCCTCTTCTGCTTTCAGTATAATCGATTTTCCTTGTCCCGTCAAAGGAAAAAGCGGTCCTTTTCCCGACCGTCCCTGCGCTGCGCCATGGGGTGGGACACGCTGAGAGGCAGCCGGCGCCTTCCCCCGGCAGAGTGATCTCTCCCAGGGGAAGGCGCCGGTGCAGGGCCCTATACCGTGAAAACAGTGCTCTTACGACTGAGCACGCAGAAGATTCCCTCCGGACGAATGGCCGCACCCGTGGCCGGCGGGCCCCCGCTACAGGGAGGAGCCGATGATTTCGGAGACCTTGACCTTCCGGTCCTCCCGCAGGGAGCGGGTCGCCGCATCTGCGGTGGCGATGGCGGCCCGGGCCGCCTCGCCGGTCAGCAGCGGCCGGAACTCGTCTGTGACGGGATCGCCATGCATGATGCCGTTAAAGAACTTCATCTCATTCTTCATGATGCCGTGCAGCCACAGCGGCGGCTTTTTGCCCGGGCGGCCGTATTGGATGGCGCCGTCCATCTCAGTGCTGTGGTAGATGTAGGTGCGCTGATCGTCCTCCGCCTGGTTCTCATGGAGCAGGAAGTGCTCCTCCGGGCCGTCCACGGTCTTTACGGTCATCCCGGCATTACACATGTCCAGACGGATATAACCCTTCGTTCCCTGGATCAGCACATAATGTTCCGGATAATGGAAGGCGGAGCCATACTCAACCACAGCATAGGTGTTGTTTCCAAACTCCATGAGCAGAAAGAGCATATCATCTTCATCACCGAACCGCTCCCCCTGATGTGCCACATTCCCGCCGGTCATGGTGACTTCGGTAGCATGTCCCATGAGGAACTGAATGCAGTCCACCTCATGGATGTGGTGATAGAGGTGCCCGCCGGACTTAGACCGAAGCTTTTTCCAGCTGATGGAAGGCTGGGGTTCCTCCCAGCCGTTGCGGGCGGAGTGGCAGTAAAGGAGCTTGCCGATCTTGCCCTCGGCGATCAGCTGTTTGGCATGGCGCACGCCCCGAAAAAAGTTCATCACATGACCGGCCATAAAGACAACGCCGCTTTCCTGACAGGCGCGCACCATCTCGTCGCAGTCCGCATAGCTCAGGGCAATGGGCTTTTCGCAGAAAACGTGCTTTTTATGCCGTGCCGCCGTCAGGACGGGGTCCTTGTGCAGATAGTTGGGGGTAGCCACGATGACCGCATCCACATCCGCACGAGCGCAGAGCGTATCCAGATCGGTCTCGCAGTCGCATTTCAGCTCTTTGGCAACGGTCTCCCCGTTTTCCGGGTCCAGGACGGCCACGATCCGGGCCCCTTCCTGCGTATTCATGATGCGCCCCAGCTCCGCGCCGAAATAGCCGGTGCCGACGATGGCGTAGCCGATGTTTTTCATAACAATTCCTCCCTATAGAAAATACCGGACTGTAAAGTTAAATGAAAGTTGAAGACCCGTCAGCCCTTCTGGTACAATGG
>ERZ1027061.913-NODE-913-length-12530-cov-5.496353_pt1 | contig 12530 bp, 12 predicted proteins | sample MGYA00519283_ERZ1027061 | MGnify/ENA primary metagenome ERZ1027061 (study PRJEB26926, sample SAMN06164849) | human gut metagenome | biome: ENVO:00009003; feature: ENVO:2100002; material: ENVO:00002003 | host: Homo sapiens | place: USA | collected 2012 ... | reverse complement strand
CTTGCATGTGTTAAGCACGCCGCCAGCGTTCATCCTGAGCCAGGATCAAACTCTCATTAAAAAGTTTGTAAATCCTATGTCAGAAATCATACTAGCTTGTATTTTTCCTAACCATCTTTACTGTTATTGGTTTGTTGGATCTTTGATACAATCTCTGATCCGACGTTCTTGAAATTCTTGTTTGGAATTTCAGGGTTGTCATGTTGTTAATTTTTCAAGGTTCTTATATAAGCCTTTGATACTAAGTATGTCTAACGGAGAAGGAGGGATTTGAACCCTCGCGCCGCTATTAACGGCCTACTCCCTTTCCAGGGGAGCCCCTTCAACCGCTTGGGTACTTCTCCAGTATCAAGCGCTTGAACTTTCATATGTATGAAAGCCAGCGGAGAGAGAGGGATTCGAACCCTCGCGCCCTTTCGGACAAACGGTTTTCAAGACCGCCTCGTTATGACCACTTCGATATCTCTCCATATGCAATCCAACTACTGTTTTATCAGTGTGCTGTCTTTGTTTTTTTCATCGCCATCAACCGGCGACTTGTACATATTATCACTTTACCATCTTTGTGTCAACATCTTTTTTCAAAAAATTTGATGCAATTTTTAAATCCTCAGGAGTAGTGATTTTCAGGTTCTCATATGCCCCCATTATAACCTTAGTGCGAACATTGCTATACCTCTCAATTATCATGGTATCATCAGTTATCTGCAGTTCTTTTTCTCCTCTAAGTCTTTCATAGCAGGCAAGCAGTAATTCTCTGTCAAAGCTCTGAGGTGTCTGACCCTGCCACAGCCTGGATCTATCTGGGGTGTCTACGCCCAAATGATCCCCATCTACTATCTTTATCGTATCCTTGACCGGCACACCGACAGTACAAGCCCCATACTTTTTCACGCAGTTTACTGAATCCTCTATAATCTTTCCGGTAATACAAGGTCTGGCCCCATCGTGTATAAGAACATACTTTGCCACATTTGCCGCTGCAAGACCATTTCTAACCGAGTCGTAACGCTGAGCGCCGCCTGAAACTATAGCTCGTACCTTTGAAATGTTATATTTGTCCACTATATCAGTCCTACAGTAATCTAAATACTCTTCCCCTGTCACCAAGATTATGTCATTTACAGAACTTTCCTGAAATGCCTTAAGTGAATAATATATCACCGGATGACCTTCCAGCATCATAAATTGTTTTGGTATATCACTATTCATCCTGCTGCCCTTGCCGGCTGCAAGCACTATAGCTGTTATATGTGGGGTATCATCTCCTGTTATCCCAGTTTCATATGCTGATATATCTTCCGTTATGTCTTTCATGCAATCATCCCCCGGCACAATCTATTTGTCACTAGTAATGAATTTTAAATGTCATCTGTTCTTAACGTTCTCCAAGTTTTAGATTCGGTATGGCATTGAGTTCCCACCCATGCCTTGTTCCATTGATATACTCATAGTATCCTGCCGCACCTATCATCGCAGCATTATCCGTACACAGTATAGGAGAAGGATTATATAGGGTAAGCCCTGCTGCCTCACACGCAGCCTTCATACTGGCTCTGAGAGCTGAATTGGATGCAACTCCCCCTGCTATGGCAATCTTGTCCATATTGAACTCTTTTGCTGCTGCTACAGCATGCTCTGTGAGCACCTCAGTAACTGCTTTCTGAAATGATGCAGCAACATCAGCCTCGTTTATCTGCTCATCCCTCATATGTGCCTGATTTATGTAATTAAGTACAGCCGATTTAAGGCCGCTGAAACTGAAGTCATATACAGATTCTGAGACCTTCGCCCTAGGGAATTCTATTGCATCCGGATTGCCCTCTTTTGCCTTTTTGTCTATCTTTGGTCCGCCTGGATATCCGAGTCCTATGGCACGGGCAACCTTGTCAAACGCCTCTCCTGCCGCATCATCTCTCGTTATCCCAAGTATCTCGAATTTCCCATAGTCCACTACCTTGACAAGATGCGTATGACCTCCAGACACAACAAGGCACATGAACGGTGGTTCCAGATCCTTATTCTCTATATAGTTGGCGGCAATGTGTCCTTCTATATGGTGAACCCCCACAAGCGGTATATCCTTTGCAAATGCTATGGCCTTAGCCGCACCCACTCCAACTAAGAGTGCACCGACAAGACCCGGTCCATATGTTACAGCAACCGCGTCTATGTCGTCCAAGGTGCAGTCAGCCTCTTTGAGCGCCTGCCTGATAACCTGTGTGATCTTCTCTATATGTTTTCTCGATGCAATCTCCGGAACGACTCCACCGTACAACGTGTGTATATCTATCTGAGAGTATATTACATTTGACAGCACATTTCTCCCGTTTACAACCACTGCTGCTGATGTCTCATCGCATGAAGACTCTATAGCCAGTATCTTTACTTCTTTTTCCATAATTCATCTCACCTTTGCCGTAACATATTGCTTTCACAATTCTATTCATTGTCTGAAAATTTCAACGTCGTTGTTGCTCGATCTTTTGCCGCTATGGTTCTTGGGAATATTGACCTTATCTCGTCCATATACACCGTGGGTTTTGACATTGAAGGACTGTAATGGGTTAGCCACATCTCTCCAACATCTGCCTTTGCCGCTATCACCGCAGCTTCCTGCATCATCATATGCTTATGCTCAATGGCTTTCTTCTCCTTCTCTTTCTCACCGTACATACCCTCACATACGAACAGGTCGGAACCCGCAGCATATTTTTCTATGAGAGGTGTCGGTCTTGTATCAGTACAGTATGTGAGTTTCAATCCTTTTCTGTCCGGTCCCAGAACCATATCCGGTGTATATACATGTCCATCCTCTTCATAGCTATTACCCTTCTGAAGACCATTCCAGTATTTCATAGGGATCTCATTTTCCCTTGCCCTGTCCACACTGAACTTGCCAGCTCTTGGAAGTGTCATCGAATATCCATAACATGTCACGTTATGATTTACCTTGAATGCCTCGATTTTCAGATCCTGCCACTCAAATGACTCTTCCGCCTCAGAAAGTTCCTGGAACTTTATCTCAAATGGAAGTTCCGGAGCTATGACTCTGAGCGAATTAACAACCTTTTCAAGCCGTTTTGGTCCAACCATGAGAAGCGGCTCCGTCCTCTCAGCATTCCCGATCGTGAGCAAAAGCCCTGGAAGTCCACTTATATGGTCCGCGTGGAAATGGGTAAAGCAGATAACATCTATCTGCTTAAACCCTATCATTCCCTGCTGGCGCATGGAGGTCTGTGTCCCCTCCCCACAGTCTATCAGCATCTCATGCCCGTTATATCTGACCACAAGGGATGTGAGTGCCCTGTACGGCAACGGCATCATCCCTCCTGTTCCCAAAAGACATACGTCTATCATTTTCTTTCTCCATTTCTAATACAGTACGCTTTATGCGTATTCTGTCACATTTTCTATCTCTGGAGGTACAACACAATCTGCAACAAGCCTGTCGTAGCACTTTTCACAGATTCTCAAAGTATACTTCTTTCCATCTTTGTCTGAAAAATATCCCCACTCCTTCTGGACAAGGACATAATCCTCCTTGTTGTGTTTTTCTCCAAATACAATTGTCTTCCCGCACATATTACATCTGATCTCACTCATACTTTTCTCCTATCCGGCTGTCTACGCCTATGTTATGTGTCTGATTATAAGTCAGATCATCCATATAATATACCGACAATATTTTCCATTATTCTGTCTATTTTTTATTTTTTTCACCGCTTGATTATCTTCTGCATAACGATTCCATCCTCAACCGGTAATCTGTAATAATTCTTTCTTCTAGAAATTTCAACAAATCCATATTTTTTGTACATCTCAATCGCAGGCGTATTTGACTCTCTGACCTCAAGAAATATATTCTGCACCTCACCTTTGCCGCAGTCATTCATCATTTTCTGCATCAGGCATCCTGCAACACCCGATCTGCGAAATTCCGGTTTGACCGCCACTCTCAAAAGATCTGCACTGTCACACACCACAGAATATATGATATAGCCCTGAAATATTCCGTCTTTTTCCATCACCTCAACGCAGTCAAAATCTGATGTTTCTGAACTATTGATCATTTCACATGTCCACGGATTGGCAAAGACTTCCTGTTCAAGAGCGGCTATATTCTTTACCTTATCTGTATAACTCATCTTCCAGACTCCGCAGTATTTGCCTTTTCCCTCTCAGCTCTCTCTCGCTCTGCCTGTGACTGTCTGAGATATTCCGGAGCAAACTCATCACCATTTTGATATCGCCCTGCAGCATATCTCACCTGTGCAGCTGCTGCCACAGATCCGGCTCTCTGTTTGTTCATGTGCGCCGGTGCAAATGCATATGGCACCTTTATATTTTCTCTGATGATATCTGCATACACATCTATACCATCTCCAACAAATATTACATCCTCATCCCTGTTATTCAACAGATATACAAGTTCTAATATGTCCATAGGGGTCTGGTCTAAGATTGTGTCGAGACTATTTTTGTCATCAAACTTATACAGTGCAGTGTATACTTGTCTCCTTCTTGCATCCATTATCGGACATATAACGCTGCGACTTCCCCACACATTGTAAGCCAGACCTTCAAGTGTCGGAACCGCGATTACCGGGATATCCCATGCCAAGGCAAGTCCTTTGACTGTTGCCGACCCTATACGAAGTCCAGTGAACGAGCCTGGTCCAGCTGCAACTGCAAGAGCGTCAAAGCTTTCTTTATCCGTCTCTGTCATCCTCACAATCTCATCCAGCATAGGCAAAAGAGTCTGTGAATGTGTCTTTTTGTAGTTTGTCGTGTATTCTGCGATCAAATTTTCATCCTGGACTATTGCAACCGATGCTACAAGTCCAGAGCTGTCAAATGCTAAAATCTTCATCTGTGAGCATGCCTCTCTTCTATCGTAATACGTCTATAGTCAACGCCCTTTTCCAAATCTTTCTCTATATCTATCCTTGTGTAATCATCCGGCAGTATCTCCTCAATGAGATTTGCCCACTCTATCAGGCATACGCCTTCTCCGTAAACCATCTCATTGTACCCGATCTCGTCCATCTCATCCACGTCGCCGATCCTGTATACATCAAAATGGTACAGAGGCAGCCTTCCCTCATCATACTCTTTAACTATGGTGAATGTCGGACTGTTGACAACCTCTGTTATTCCAAGGCCTGCTGCCACTCCCTGAGATATGATGGTTTTCCCCACTCCCAGATCACCGTATATGCAGTACACCTGTCCTGGAACAGCATCCTTTCCCAACTGTATTCCAACCTTATACGTTTCTTCTCTGCTATTACTCTCTATGACCACTATTCTATCTCCTGTCTGTTACACTTTTGCAAATCAATCTACTTTCTAGAGATCCAAGGTAATCTTCTTACCCTTAGACTCAAACTGTCTATACTTCACCCCAGCCATGTCAAACATTTTCTTTGACGCTATTGTGCTGTCTGTGGAAGCATACTTATCCGACATGTATACAACTTCCTTTATGCCGCACTGGATGATTGCTTTGGCGCACTCATTGCACGGAAACAGGGTCGAATATATAATGGCATCTTTGAGATTTCCGCCTCTATAATTTAGAATGGAATTCAGCTCTGCATGGCACACATAGAAGTATTTATTATCCAGCGGATCTCCCACTTTGCCCCATGGCATGACGTCATCATCGCAGCCCGCCGGCATTCCATTGTATCCCATCGACAGGATCCTGTTGTTCTTGTCAACTATGCATGCTCCAACCTGCGTAGATGGATCTTTACTTCTCTCCGCGGACATCATCGCTATTCCCATAAAATATTGATCCCACGATATATAATCTGCTCTTTTCATCCCCTGAACTCCTTTCCAAATTCATTACGTCCTCCTCATATGGGGGCAGACGCATTTTAAGGCGCTCCGCGCGGCGTCTGCTTTATCTCATCCTCATGATAATATACGCCGGAGTTTCCCCCGGCGTATATACTCTCCTGAATGAGCAGGACTATATTGGTTCTATAAAAATTAACGATCGCCGAGAGCGAACTTGTCATGGATTGCATTCATGGCGCGCTCTGTATACTGCTCGTCTATAAGTACAGTAACTCTGATCTCTGATGTTGAAATCATTCTGATGTTGATGTTCTCATCATAAAGTGCCTCGAACATCTTTGCTGCAACGCCTGCATTTGACTGCATTCCTGCACCAACGATAGAAACCTTAGCAACGTCCTTATTGACATCTATGCTCTCGAACTTGCCGATGTTGTTCTTGATGATCTCTTCTGCTCTATCTGCATTCTCATCGCTGCATGTAAATGTGATATCCTTTGTTCCATGTCTTCCTACTGACTGCAGGATCATATCTATATTGATGTCATTCTTTGCAAGCAGATTGAAAAGCTTGAACGCAACACCTGGTGTATCCTCCAATCCTACCACTGCCACTCTTGCTGAGTCTGCATCTGCTGCAACACCACTAACTAACATCTTCTCCATTCCAGTATCCTCCTTAACTATTGTACCCTCTGATAAATTGAGACTTGAACGAACAACCAGCTGAACGCCAAACTTCTTGGCAAGTTCTACTGAACGGTTGTGCAGAACGCCTGCACCAAGTGTAGCAAGTTCAAGCATCTCATCATATGTTATCGTATCCAGTTTACGTGCTGTCTTTACCTTACGTGGATCTGCTGTATATACACCATCCACATCTGTATAAATCTCGCACGCATCAGCGTTAAGTGCCGCTGCAAGTGCAACAGCTGTTGTATCTGAACCGCCACGACCAAGAGTTGTGTAATCATCGTACTTGTTGATTCCCTGGAATCCTGTAACTATAACTATCTTTCTCTGCTCAAGTTCATGTCTGATTCTCTCAACATCAATTCTCTTCAGTCGCGCATTACCATATACTGAAGTTGTATGCATTGCCACCTGAAATGCATTGAGTGAGATTGCCGGAACCTTCAATGAATTCATAGCCATAGCCATGAGTGATACGGACATCTGCTCTCCTATTGTGAAAAGCATATCCATCTCTCTCTTAGGCGGATTTTCATTTACCTGCTTAGCCATATCTATCAGCTCATCTGTGTATTTACCCATAGCAGACAGTACTACAACAACGTCATTGCCCTTCTGCCAGTCCTCAATACATCTTTTGGCCACGTTAAAGATTCTTTCGGTATTTCCAACGGAAGTACCACCAAACTTCTTTACTATTAACATATTGTCCTCCTGATCGCTCATTTGAAAATTTGTATATTTTACTTTCTGCTCATATGAAGATCATATCCGCAAAAAGAAATAAGCCTTTTGTAAAATAACTCAATTCCACAAGGATTTCAAGGTCTTTGGATAATATTGTACTAATCGAGCACTCTGAGCGCACTCTTAATACCAATCTTATTGCAACATGCCTCAAATTCACCTTCTGTAATCACCGCTGTCACAAATGCTTTCTCATTCAGATCAGAATCGACATACTCAACTTCACCAAATGCTGCCTTTATAGCATTCTCATCCCGCTCTTCAGTTCTTATAAAGAATCTGCTTGCTGAGTCCTCGAATGCTCCCATCTCAAGTTCCTCATCATCCCAGATGATAGGAACATTTCTTCCCATATTTCTGACTGCATCTACAACGTCTGATACAACTGCAGACGCTGTAGGAAGCTTTCCTGCGCCCTTTCCATAGAACATGACATCATCAAGAGCATTTCCATGCACCAATATACCATTATATACATCATCTATCTTTGCCAGAGGATTGTCATGTGGCAGCATGACAGGTGCCACATACGAGTAAAGCTTGCCATCGATTTTTCTTGTCGTACCGACAAGCTTTACGGAATATCCCATCTTATCTGCATACTTGAAATCATCTGTCGTTATCTTTGTTATTCCCTCCATATGGATTCTGTTGTAGTCCAGATTCTTTCCATATACGAGAGATGTAAGTATTGCTATCTTTCTGCATGCATCGCCGCCTTCAACGTCCGCCTCCGGATTGCGCTCTGCATAGCCGAGATCCTGCGCCTGCTTTAACACAGTGGCATAGTCTGCCCCCTCTTTATCCATCTTAGTGAGGATATAATTGGTCGTACCGTTAAGTATTCCTGTGATTTCTGTCACATCATCCGCTGTGATGGATGTGTTGAGTGGTCTTATAACCGGTATTCCACCGCCAGCTGATGCCTCAAAGAAGAAATTGATATTGCCCTCCCTGGCAATCTTCAGAAGTTCAGGGCCATGAACAGCAACGAGCTCCTTGTTAGAAGTTGCAACGCTCTTGCCTGCAAGAAGACACTTCTTTACAAATGTATATGCCGGCTCAACGCCTCCCATCACCTCTACCACAACTCTGATCTCGTCATCGTTCAGTATATCCTCAAAGTCATGGGTGAGAATGCTCTCAACAGGATCCCCTGGAAATGTTCTGAGGTCAAGTACCCTCTTTACATTTATCTCCTGCCCAGCTCTCTTATTAACAATATCATGGTTGGTGTTTATCACTTCCACAACTCCTGAGCCAACTGTACCATAACCTAATACTGCTATATTCACCATGTCCCTTATTCTCCTTCTCTTTTATCTTCCTCTTTTATCTTTGTATGTATTTTGCATAAATACGCAATTTTAGTACGTCATTACTTTATCAGTATAAAGCGTCATTGTCAAAGCATAATTTATTTTTACACTTCCACCCTATTTATCCATTTGAGATAAGCAGTCATAAATCCATCCAAATCCCCGTCCAAAACCGCCGACACATTAGAATTCTCATATCCGGTACGCTTATCCTTCGCCATAGTATACGGCTGGAGTACATAGGATCTTATCTGACTTCCAAATCCATTATCTGTGACCTCTCCTCGAATATCCGATATCTTCTCAAGATTCTCCTGTTTCTTTATGAGATACAACTTAGATTTCAGCATCTGCATGGCCTTGTTCTTATTCATGAGCTGTGATCTCTCGTTCTGACACTGGACAACTATTCCTGTAGGGAAATGCGTTATCCTGACAGCCGATGATGTCTTATTGATATGCTGACCACCAGCGCCGCTGGATCTGTATGTATCTATCCTGATATCCTCGTCACGTATATCTATCTCAAGATCCTCCTCGATATCCGGTATCACATCACAGGATGCAAATGATGTCATTCTCTTGCCCGCTGAATTGAAAGGTGAAATTCTTACAAGTCTGTGAACGCCCTTTTCCGACTTCAAAAAACCATACGCATGCGCTCCGCTTATCTGTATAGTCACCGACTTTATTCCAGCCTCATCACCCTCCAAATAATCCAAGACCTCAACGCTCATACCATGTTTTTCCGCCCATCTGGTATACATTCTATACAACATGCTGGCCCAGTCACACGACTCAGTTCCGCCCTCTCCTGAATGAAGTGTGAGAACTGCATCACGATCATCAAATTCATCTGTAAATAATAGGTTTATCCTATACTCCTCAAATTCTCTTGTGAATATATCTATCTGCTCTCCTATCTCAGGCACAAGACTTGCATCATTCTCCTCCTCAGCCATAAGGATAAGGGTATCTATATCCACATAGTCATTCTCCAGTTTTTTGTAGTTGTCCACCAGATCCTGAAGTCCCTTCAGCTCTTTTGAAACTTCCCGGGATCTGTTAACATCATCCCAGAATCCCGGCTGTTCCATCTCATAATTTAGTTTTGCTATTCTGTCTGTCTTGTTTTCAATATCAAGGGACGACTTGACCTCCTCCAGTGGCTCCCTGTAGGATGCCAGCGCCGCCCTGAACTCATCTATCTCTATCACTCAAATTCTCCTGTAAAACCTGATCAGTCATTCTTGCCGCAGCAATTCTTGTACTTCAGTCCACTTCCGCAAGGGCAGAGGTCATTTCTGCCTATCTTCTTAGCTTTTCTCACTGGTCCCTTTGCGACAGTATCATCTTTGTTTGTTCCTGTCACCTTATTGACCTCTTCTCGCTCTATCTTCTGCTCAACCTTTATTCTATACAGAAGTTTGACTGTCTCCTCTCGAATAGCAGCTGTCATATCATTGAACATATCATATCCGGCAAACTTATACTCTACTACAGGATCTCTCTGTCCCAAAGATCTAAGACCAATACCCTGTCTCAGGTTATCCATGTCATCGATGTGATCTGTCCATTTTCTATCTATAGTCTTAAGCAGAATAACTCGCTCTATCTCTCTCATCTGGTCAGGATCATCTATTTCTTTCTCCTTCTCAGCGTAAAGCTCAAGAGCCTCATTGTTTAGTCTCTCCTTGAGTTCCTTTATGTCTGCCTTTCTTATCTCTTCTTCAGTGAGGGTCACAGGTTCCTCAAACGGAACGATATTTCTTATCATATCATCCAGCTCGACCTGATTCCAGTCCTCAGGTGCCGTCTCAGACGAACACACCTGATCAACTGCAGCGCTTATGTCATCCTTGATCATCTTGAGAATCACTTCATGCATGTTTTCACCGTCAAGGACTCTTCTACGCTCTTTGTAAATGATCTCCCTCTGTTCATTGTTAACTCTGTCATACTCAAGAAGATTTTTTCTGATCGCAAAGTTGTTGCCCTCTATCTTCTTCTGAGCTTTTTCTACGAAATTTGATATAGTCTTGTGCTCTATCTCCTCGCCTTCAGGTATCTTCAGCGTATCATATACACTCATAACTCTCTCTGATCCAAAGAGTCTCATAAGATCATCCTCGAGTGAAAGATAGAACTTCGATTCTCCCGGATCTCCCTGACGTCCTGAACGTCCACGGAGCTGGTTGTCTATACGTCTTGACTCATGCCTCTCTGTTCCTATGATCCTGAGTCCTCCAAGTTCTGCAACTCCCTCTCCGAGCTTGATATCAGTACCTCGGCCTGCCATGTTGGTTGCAATGGTAACCGCGTTCTTCTGTCCCGCATCCGCTACTATCTCCGCCTCAAGTTCATGGAACTTGGCATTGAGTACTTTATGAGGAACTTTTCTCTTGGAAAGCATGTGACTAAGTTCCTCTGATGCATCAATATTGATGGTACCTACCAAAACAGGCTGTCCTTTTCTATAGCTCTCGTTTATCTGTTCAACTATTGCGTTGAGTTTTTCCTTCTTTGTCTTAAATATTGAATCCGGCTGATCTATTCTCTGTATAGGTCTGTTGGTTGGAATGACAACGACATCCATACCATAAATCTCTCTGAACTCTTCCTCCTCTGTCTGCGCAGTACCAGTCATACCAGCCTTCTTGTCAAACATGTTGAAGAAGTTCTGGAATGTGATAGTTGCCAAAGTCTTACTCTCTCTCTTAACCTTTACATTCTCCTTTGCCTCTATCGCCTGATGAAGACCGTCTGAGAAACGACGTCCCGGCATGATACGTCCGGTAAACTCGTCAACAATAAGAACCTCATCATCCTTTACAACATAATCCCTGTCTCTGAACATAAGATTATGTGCTCGAAGAGCCAGGATAATGTTGTGCTGTATCTCCATATTCTCAGGATCTGAAAGGTTATCTATATGGAAGAACTGTTCTACCATCTTTACACCGTTGGCTGTGAGCATGACATATTTGTCCTTCTCATTCACAAGGAAATCTCCATCTTCCTCAACCTCTGTCTTCATAAGCATATCCATCTTGGATATCTCACCGTCACCTTCGCCTCTTTTCATCTGTCTCGCAAGATAGTCACACATCTTGTAAAGCTCCGTGGACTTACCGCTCTGACCAGATATGATAAGAGGTGTACGAGCCTCATCTATGAGAACCGAATCAACCTCATCGATCACACAATAATGAAGATCTCTGAGAACCAGTTTCTCCTTGTATATGACCATGTTGTCTCTTAAGTAATCAAATCCAAGCTCATTGTTGGTTACATATGTAATATCGCAGTTATATGCCTCTCGTCTCTCATCAGTAGTAGAACTGTTCAGAATAATACCGACCTTCAGGCCAAGAAACTCATGAACCTGCCCCATCCACTCGGCATCTCGCTTTGCCAGGTAGTCATTGACGGTTACAACATGTACGCCCTTTCCCTCAAGGGCATTCAGATAGGCAGGAAGTGTGGATACAAGAGTCTTACCTTCACCAGTTCTCATCTCAGCAATTCTTCCCTGATGGAGAACTATACCACCAATAAGCTGTACTCTGTAATGTTTCATCCCGAGCACACGGTACGCAGCCTCTCTCACAACTGCAAATGCCTCTACCAATATGTCATCCAGCGTCTCTCCAGCTGCAAGTCTGTCTTTAAACTCCTGTGTCTTTGCCTTCAGTTCCTCATCTGAAAGTGCCTGCATCTTTTCATCAAGTGCCTCTATCGCATCAACGATAGGTGCAATCTTCTTCAATTCCTTCTCGCTGTGCGTTCCAAATATTTTCTCAAACAAACCCATGTTGTTTTTGACCTCCTAGCTATCGTTATTCAGGGTACATTCTAACATCATATGTCATTTATATCAAGCAAAAAGGAGACCTCCCACATAGGAAAGTCCCCTTATTTATTACTTTTTAATTGTATCTTTATTTTGTTTTTATTATT
>ERZ1027061.911-NODE-911-length-12540-cov-5.699880_pt1 | contig 12540 bp, 9 predicted proteins | sample MGYA00519283_ERZ1027061 | MGnify/ENA primary metagenome ERZ1027061 (study PRJEB26926, sample SAMN06164849) | human gut metagenome | biome: ENVO:00009003; feature: ENVO:2100002; material: ENVO:00002003 | host: Homo sapiens | place: USA | collected 2012 ... | reverse complement strand
ATTAATAGCCATCAAAAACGTCCGGTACGGACTTTTTGACGAGCGCAGCGAGATTTTTCGTGAAACCTTGTTTTCACAAAAAATGTGGCGTTTTTGAAGCGTGCAAAAAAGTCTATGACTTTTTTGATACGCTGAGACCCGAGGCGGCAGAAATGACGCGCCCCGGGTCTGCTTTTAACTTTTTGCTCCCATATTCAAAACGAAGAAATATTGCTCGTTTGCGTAATTGATCGCTGCGCCGGAGACCCGGCGCAGCTTATTTTTTGCCGCTTTGGAACTATATCTTCATGCAGACGTCCCATGCGCGCCAGATGACCGTGCGCAGGTTGCCGATGGCAACGCAGTCGCCGACGCGGTAGGCCTTCTTGTTGTCCTTGCCGCCGACGGGAGTGGGAACAAAGCCGATGCCGTTTACAACGCTGTCGCACTCGACGAAGGTCGTCTCGCCGGTCTCGACATTTTTAACGGTGCAGCCCTTGTCCGTTATCTCGGTAACGGTCGAGTGCAGGTAAACGGGAACCTTGTGGTATTCCATAGCGTCGCGCAGGAACGAGGTGTTTGCAAGGCAGGTCGCCTGAGCGGCAACGAGGTCGCCGGCGTATTCGACGATTATCGGGTGCTTGCCGAAGTTGAGCAGCATATCGTAAGCCGCCTCGCAGGAGGACTGGCCGCCGCCGATGAACAGGACCTTATCGCCGACATCGACCTTGTCCTTGAGCACCTGGGTGAAGGTGAGCGCCTTGTCAAAGCCCTTGATGCTGGGCATCATGCGCGGGACCGAGCCGCTTGCAACGATGATATCGTCATAGCCGCGCAGCACGCCGAGGTCGTTGATTTCGGTGTTGAAGTGCACGTCGATGCCCTGCTTTTCGATCTCGTTTTTATACCAGCGGATAAGCTCCTTGTCGTTTTCCTTGAAGGTCATTGCCGATGCCGTGAGGAACAGGCCGCCGAGCTCGTCGGTCTTTTCAAAAATGGTGGGGATGTGGCCGCGCTGCTTGAGTACGAGGGCGCACTCCATGCCGCCGATGCCGCCGCCGATTATTGCGACCTTCTTGGGGTTCTTGGTGGGCACGATCTTGTAGCGCGTGTGCTGCATGGTGGTCGGGTTCAGCGCGCAGCGCGCAAGATGCATCGAGTCGTTGAAGTGCTGAACGTTCGGGGTGCCTGCGAATTTGGCCATGTTGAAGCAGCCGTTGTGACAGCGGATGCAGGGCTTTATCTCGTCCTCATGGCCTTCCTTGATCTTGTGGATCCAGTCGTGGTCAACAAGGTTCTGGCGCGCGATCGCGACAGCGTCGAGCTTTCCGGCCTCGATCTCCTCGGCGGCCTTCACGGGATCCATGCGGCCTGCGCACACGACGGGCTTGTCGGTGAATTTCTTTATATGCTCAACATACTCAAGGTTGCAGTTGTCGGGCATATACTGAGGCGGATGTGCCCAGTACCATGCGTCGTAGGTGCCGTTGTCGCAGTTGAACATGTCATAGCCTGCGTCGGCAAGATATTTTATGGCCTTTTCGGACTCTTCCATGTCGCGTCCGAACTCCTTGAAGTCCTTCTCGTAAGGCATGGCGCCCTTGCCCCAGTCCTTGGTCTTGGAAACAACGGAGTAGCGCAGGGAAACGGGGAAATCATCGCCGCAGGCGGCCTTTATCGCCTGAACGATCTCGACCGGGAAGCGGAAGCGATTCTCAAAGCTGCCGCCGTACTCGTCGGTGCGGTAGTTCATGTTTGAAATGGTGAACTGGTCGAGCAGATAGCCCTCGTGAACGGCGTGGATCTCAACGCCGTCAACGCCTGCGTCCATGAGCTTCTTCGAGGTCTTTGCAAATGCCTCGACCTGATCGTGGATCTCCTTGATGGTCATGGGGCGGGACTTGATCTCGTCATACCAGCGGTTCGGCGTTGCGGAAGCGGAAGCGGTTATGTAGTCAAGGTCGGCTACCGGGCTTGCGAGCTTGCCGAGAATGGGGTGCTTGAGCAGAGCTACCATGGGCTTTGTTATAGCCATCGAGCGGCCCATGCCTGCTGCCAGCTGGATAAAGAGCTTGGAGCCGGTCTTGTGGAACTCGACCATGTACTCCTTAAGGTCTTTGAACATCTTGTTGTTCTGATACAGCCAGCGGCCGCCGATGGGATCCTTGATGCACTGCATGCCGGGCAGGATAAGGCCGACGCCGTCCTGCGCGCGGTTGAGCAGGAAGTATGCCGCTTCCTTGTCGAGGTGGCTCGGCTCCATCCAGCCGAACAGGGACGTTCCGCCCATAGAGCACTGAACTATTCTGTTCGGTATCTCGACATTGCCGATCTTCCAGGGTGTAAATAGAGCGTTGTACTTGGAATTCATGTTTTTCCCCTTCCGTTTTTATGTTTCTTTATTTAATGGTCGGTGCACCGCACCGACAGGTCTGCAATTATGCTATATTTCGACATTTTTTGCGGCGAATGCCCGTGTGAACATTTCGCACATCGCGTACAGCCTTTCGCGCGCATCAAGCTCGCTCACGCTCGGCACGCCTACCGTGAGGCGCTGCATAAGCCCGAGAATGGAGTCATATGCGTTGTAATAAAGCTGCTTTATGTTCGCTTCGGGATTTACCGTACCGTCGGAAAGTCCGCGCACGATCGCCTGCGAGAGCGGGCCGGTGTACTCCTCGAATTTATCGGGAGGGCGGTTTATGACCCTGTCGTTTTTTCCGGCGTTAAAGAGCGCGACCTCGGCGTCGAGCGAAAAACGGATGCCCTCCGGGTCGATGAAGAGTATATTGGCGTAGCTTTTAAGTATTATGGATATCTGCTCGATGCCGCTTAAATGCTCATAGTCGTGCGTGTCAAGCTCCCAAGCTATGTATTCCTTGGCGCGCTCCCAGTAGCAGAAGGCAGCGGAAATAACAATGTCGCTTTTTGTCGGGAAATAGCGGTAAACGGAGCGCTCGGTAAGTCCTGCGGTCTTTGCGATCTCCGAGACCTTTGTATTTGTGATGCCGTTTTTAATAAAGCATACAAGTGCTTTTTCCGTAACGGTCCGGATATTCTGCGTTTTCAGTTCATCCAGGGACATACTTACCTCTCGTCAGTTTAAATGTCATACCGACTGACATGTATATTATACACCTTTTTTAACGATTGGCAACAGTAAATAATTATTTTATTCACAGAGATTTTACTCTTTGGGAAGAATTAACTTGACTGCGCCGAGGCAATACTCTATAATGTGACCATAAGGTTGTTAAATTAATAACCAATTCTATTTTAAAACAAGGAGGCAATTAAATGGATCGCAAAATCAGAGTAGTACAGTACGGTGCAGGCAAAATGAGCCGTTATCTTATGCGTTACGTCCTTGAGCACGGTGGGGAGCTTGTCGGCGCGTTCTGCCGCAACAAAAATCACATCGGTAAAGATGTCTCCGAAATAATCGGCGACGGCTTCCCCCATGTCGGAGTCGCGGTCGAAAACTCTGCCGATACCGACAGACGCATGGGCGAGCTCAAGCCCGATGTGTGCATAATCGCAACGCGCAGCACGGTGGCGGAGCTTGAGGATATCTTCACTATCTGCGCAAAACACGGCGTTAACGCCATAACCACATGCGAGGAAGCGCTGTATCCGTGGAATTCCTCTCCTGCAATAACCGAAAAGCTCGATAAGCTGGCAAAAGAGGGCGGCTGTACCCTCACCGGCGTCGGATACTGCGACCTGTACTGGGGTACGATGGTAACAAACCTCGCCGGCTCCTCGCATAAGATCACCAAGATCGAGGGCAGCAGCTGGTATAATGTCGAGGACTACGGCATAGCTCTTGCAGAGGGGCACGGCGCAGGCCTGAGCATCGAGGAGTTCAATAAAACCATCGGCTGCTACAACGAAACTCCCTCCGATGAGATGAAGGAGCTTGTCGAAAGCGGCAAATACGTTCCGTCGTATATGTGGAACCAGAACGGATGGCTGTGCAGCAAGATGGATCTGCACATCACCTCACAGACGCAGAAGTGCATCCCCTGCGTTGACTCTGTCGATCTCAAATCCGAAACGCTCGGAATGGTCGTCAAGGCCGGCGACGCGACCGGCATGCGCGCCATCGTTACGACAGAGACCGAGGAGGGCATCACCCTCGTCACCGAGTGCGTCGGCAAGATATTCAATCCCGATGAGTTCGACAAAAACGTGTGGACGCTTTACGGCGAGCCGGACACGACCTGCATCGTCAATAAGCCTGCGACGGTCGAGCTTACCTGCGCAACGCTCGTAAACCGCATTCCGCAGCTCATCGACGCCCCTGCCGGCTACGTCACCACCGATAAGTTCCCCTATAACGAGTATATGGTCCACCCGATGAACCGCTACGTTAAAACAAAGTAAGCAAAATACAGCAAAAACCGCCCGATCGGGGCGGTTTTTTGCTGTTAATCAAGGCTTACATGTTTAATGAGATCGTCAAAGTATCCGTCGCTGCCGCGCAGGCTGACGTCGCCGCAGATGAGCCTGTTATCGAACAGGCGATAGTTGCCGGAATTGCCGTCGGCATCCTCGATAATAAGGCGGTAAGTCCAGCCTCCGGCCTCGATATGCCACATGCCGCGGATCTTTGTGGCCTCAAACGCGTTGAGCTTATCGATCGCTGAGGCTTTTTCGCCGCCGGTGAACTCGTAAAGCTCGCCGTTTCCGTTCTGCACGGCGATATAAGTGATCTTCTCCGCATCGAGCGAGAAAACCTGCTTTTCGGCGCGGGCAAAGGGATCGTCCATTTTAGAGGTCTGAACCTGCGTCAGAACGAACAAAACAACGGCGTATGCGAAGATTATCGCCGCAGCGACGATGAGAACAGTCCTCAGCTTCCTGCTTTTCATGTGGGGGAGAACCTCCTTATATTGCTATGAATAATTTTACAAAAAATGAAGTGAGCTGTCAATAGACGTACATGGCTTCACAGCCGCCGGCTTTAAATTCTTTTTACAAAAGGCTGCTTTCGGATTTGATAAAAGGGGCATAATCTAAGGGTGTACTCAGAAATCAAACGAAAAAGAAAGGAGCTTTTTGAATGAAAAAGCTTATAAGTTTAGTTCTTGCAGCGCTCATGGCGCTCAGCCTGTTCGCCGCATGCGGAAAAAGCGACAACGGCGGCACCACCGATAACAACGACAACGCCGAAGTGACCGGCACAGTCAGCACCGACGGCTCGACCTCGATGGAAAAGGTCATCATGTCCCTGGGCGAGGCTTTCCAGGCCGACAACAAGGGCATCACCGTAGGCTACAACCCCACCGGCTCCGGCTCCGGCATCACCGCAGTCAGCGAAGGCCGCTGCGATATCGGCCTTGCATCCCGTGCACTGAAGGATGATGAGAAGGCATCCGGCCTGAAAGAGACCGTCCTCGCACTCGACGGCATTGCGATCATCGTTAACCCCGAAAACAAGGTCTCCGACCTGAGCATCGAGCAGATCGCAAAGATCTACACCGGCGAGATCACCAACTGGAAGGATGTCGGCGGCGACGACGCAGAGATCGTTCTCATCGGCCGCGAGGCAGGCTCCGGCACCCGTGACGGCTTCGAGAGCATCACCGACACCAAGGACTCATGCAAGTACCGTCAGGAGTTGACCAGCACCGGCGACGTGATCACCACCGTTGCAGGCAACCCCAACGCTATCGGCTACGCATCCCTGGCATCCGTTAAGGACACCGTCAAGGCACTCTCCGTCGGCGGAGTCGCTCCCACCGAGGCCACCGTTTCCGACGGTACCTACGCAGTGCAGCGCCCCTTCGTTCTGGTAACCAAGGACGGCACCGAGCTTTCCGCAGCGGCTCAGAAGTTCTTTGAATACGCAACCAGCGCAGCGGCAGCGGATGTTATTTCTGCAGCAGGCGCAGTTCCCGTAGCGAAGTAATTAATTAAGCCGACGAAAACCGGCAGCGGTTCGGTTTACGTCGGCTTACTTTTTGTATGTGTAGGATGTTGCTCATATGAAACTAAAAACGAAAAATCTCATTGAAAATATAGTCCACGGCATATTCCTTGTCCTCGGGCTTGTGACGGTGGCGAGCGTTTTGATGATAACGGTCTACCTCATCGTTTCGGGCATTCCGGCGATAAAGGAGATCGGCCTTGGCGACTTCCTGCTGGGCAAAAAGTGGGCCTCGACCGCCGCAGAGCCGAGCTACGGCATCCTGCCGTTTATCCTCACGAGCGTCTACGGCACCGCCGGAGCCATTGTCCTCGGCGTGCCGGTGGGATTTATGGCGGCCGTGTATCTTGCGAAAATGGCCGATAAGCGCGTGCGCGCCGTGGTCGTTGAGGCGGTGTCGCTGCTTGCCGGTATCCCCTCGGTCGTTTACGGCCTTGTGGGCATGATGGTGCTCGTTCCGGGCATACGCAAGGTGTTTAACGTTCCCGACGGCGCGAGCCTTCTGGCGGCGATGATCGTGCTTGCCATCATGATCCTGCCGTCGATAATCAAGGTCTCCATGACCTCGCTCGAGGCCGTTCCCAAGGAGTACGAGGATGCGTCGCTTGCCCTCGGCGCAACGCCGACGGAAACGTATTTCCGAGTATCCGTCCCGGCGGCGAAAAGCGGCATCGCGGCAGCGGTCGTGCTCGGCGTAGGCCGCGCGATCGGCGAGGCTATGGCCGTTATGATGGTGTCCGGCAACGCGCCTAACATGCCCGAGCTTTTCCAGAGCGTAAGATTTCTCACAACGGCCGTTGCAAGCGAGATGAGCTATTCCTCGGGCCTTCAGCGTCAGGCGCTTTTCTCGATAGCGCTCGTGCTGTTTTTGTTTATCATGCTCATAAACGCAACGCTCAACTTCCTTTTGAAGAGGGATAAATCGAATGGATAATAAAAACGTAAAAGCAAAGCGCAGAGCCTATGGCATCGTCATGCACGGCCTTTCGGGCCTGTGCGCGGCCCTGACGGCGGCGCTGGTGCTGTTTCTTATAGCATATGTGCTCATAAAAGGCATTCCGAATATATCGTGGGAGTTTCTTTCAACAAAGCCGAGCTACCTCACGGACTCCGTCGGTATCCTGCCGGATATACTCAACACGCTGTATATCGTCCTCGGCACGCTTGTGTGGGTGCTGCCGCTGGGCGTGGGTGCTGCGATATATCTCACCGAATACGCGAGCAACCACCGCATCGTCGGCGCTATCGAATACGCCGCCGAGACTCTCTCTGGCATTCCGAGCATCATCTACGGCCTTGTAGGCATGCTGTTTTTCTGCAATTTCCTCGGCTTCCAGACCTCCTTGCAGGCCGGCGCTATGACGCTTGTCATCATGAATCTGCCGACCGTTATGCGCACGACTCAGGAGAGCCTCAAAACCGTTCCGCAGAGCCTGCGCGAGGGCGCGTTCGGCCTCGGAGCCGGCAAGTGGCGCGTTATCCGCACCGTCGTTTTCCCCGGTTGCGTGGACGGCATCATAACAGGCTGCATTCTTGCCGTCGGCCGCATTCTGGGCGAATCGGCAGCGCTGCTGTTCACCGCCGGCTTTGCGCACAATATCTACAACATTTTCGTTGACGGTCTGTCCGGCGCGGGCGCCACGCTCACCGTTGCGCTGTATGTCTACGCCAAGGAGCAGGGCGACTTTGAAATAGCCTTCGCCATCGCCGCGATACTCATGGCGCTGACCGTTATCATAAACCTTGTCGCAACGCTTGTCGGCAAGTACTATCAGAAGAGGAGAAGCATATGAGCAGCATAATCAGCGTAAACGATCTGTGCCTGTGGTACGGCCAGACCCAGGCGCTTAAAAACATAAACATGGAGATACCCGAAAAGAGCATAACCGCGCTCATCGGCCCCTCCGGCTGCGGTAAATCTACGTTTTTAAAAACGCTCGACCGCATGAATGACCTCGTGCCCGGCGTGAAGATAACCGGCGAGGTGAAGTATAAAGAGCAGAATATCTATGCTCCGGGAACGGACGTAAACGAGCTCAGGCGCTGCATCGGCATGGTGTTCCAGAAGCCCAATCCCTTTCCCATGAGCATTTACGATAATGTTGCCTACGGGCCGCGCACGCACGGCGTGCGCAAAAAGTCCGAGCTTGACGAGATCGTCGAGCGCTCGCTTCAGGGCGCGGCGATCTGGGATGAGGTAAAGGACAGACTCAAAAAATCAGCCCTCGGCCTGTCGGGCGGCCAGCAGCAGAGACTGTGCATCGCGCGCGCTCTTGCCGTCGAGCCGGACGTGCTGCTCATGGATGAGCCGACGAGTGCGCTCGACCCGATCTCTACCTCGAAGATCGAGGAGCTTGCAACGGAGCTGAAGAAAAACTACACCATCGTTATCGTAACTCACAATATGCAGCAGGCGCTGCGCATCTCCGACAGCACCGCGTTTTTCCTGCTCGGCGAGCTTGTTGAGTATGATAACACCGAAAAGCTGTTCTCCGTGCCTTCGGATAAGCGCACCGAGGACTATATAACAGGGAGGTTCGGCTGATGAGAAGCAAATTCGATGCCCAGCTCAAGGAGCTTGGCGAAAAGCTCACGCTTATGGGCGCAATGTGCGAGGAGGCTATAGCAAACTCCGCAAAGGCGCTGCTCACGGGCGACTCGGAGCTTGCAAAAAAGCTCGCGCCGCTTGACCTTGAGATCGACCGGTACGAGCGCGATATAGAAGCGCTGTGCCTGCGGCTTCTGCTCCAGCAGCAGCCCGTGGCGCGCGACCTGCGGCAGATATCGGCCGCGCTTAAAATGATAACCGACCTTGAGCGCATCGGCGATCAGGCAGGCGATATTGCCGAGATAATTCCGCATCTCGGCGGCAAGACCGGCAGCGAGTGCGCCGCCATGCGCCCCATGGCCGAGGCCGCCATCGGCATGGTCACCGACAGCATCGAGGCGTATAATAAGCGCGACCTTGCCCTTGCAAGAAGCGTCATCGAGCACGACGACGTGGTTGACGATTGCTTTTTGAGCATGAAAACCGCGCTTATCGAAATGATCCGCTCCGGCAGCGGCGACGCGGAGTACGCGCTGGATCTTCTGATGATAGCAAAATACTTCGAGCGCATCGGCGACCACGCGACAAACGTCGCCGAATGGGTCGAGTTCTCCGTCACCGGCATCCATAAATCGAGCGAAATATGAAAAAATCTCTCCCGGTCGGGAGAGAATTTTTTCATGCTTAAATCGTTCTTCACTTTGCCAGGTCGCGGTAAAGGAAGGTGACGACGTGTGCGCGTGTGCATGCGCCGTTGGGAACGAAGGTGCCGTTTCCGGTGCCGACGGTTACGCCGTTTTCGGCTGCCCAGAGTATTGCCGGAGCATATACCGAGCTTTCGGAAACATCGGAAAACGGATTTGCGATGCTCGACGAGGGGCAGTCCTCATAACGCCACAGGAAGGTGACAAACTGAGCGCGCGTTACCGTTGCGTTCGGCGCGAACGTTGTTTCCGTTGTGCCCTTGACGATGCCGTTTTCATAGGCCCAGGCCGCTGCCTTTTCGTAGAAGCTGCCGGACTTTACGTCGGTAAACGGAGTGCTCATCGACTTAGGCTCCGGGCTGCCGGCCGCGCGCCAGAGGAAGGTCACGACCTGCGCGCGGGTGCAGTTTGCGTCGGGCGCAAAGTGCGTAGAGTCAACGCCGTTTGCGATGCCGTTGTTATAGCCCCAGACTACGGCGTCGTAATAAAAGCTGCCCTTTACGATATCGACAAAGGGAACGCTTGCGGGAGCATCGGGAGTGTCGGGTGTGCCGCCGTCGGCAGGGATGCTTGCGAGCATTGCAGCCAGCTCAAAGAATTTGCCCTGAAGATACTTCGTGTTTGTGATCTGGCCGACCATGTTGATGTGATCGGTCCGTTCGATCTTCTCGATGTAGTTCCAAACGCCCTTTTCGGTGCCGTCCTTGAAGGTCATAACGCCGTTTTCGGTGCCGTAATTGAGGTCGCAGCGATCAGACGAGCCTTCATGCGGATACTGCGCCGAGCGAACGCTGACTATGCCGTCGTTTTCCCACCAGCTCTCGTCGATGGTGACGTGTCCGGCGGCGTAGTTTTTGTAGCTGCCCATGTAGGTCGCGCTCTTTTTCATGAGCGGATTTATGTTGCTGTAGGGCAGGTAGTGATGCGGATAAACCGCGCTGCGGTAGGTATCCGAGCAGGCGACGGAGAAGTAGTAGATATCATCCTGCGCCTTGGCGTAGGAGTTGAGCACCGCCGCGCCGTCCGGGGACAGGTCGTAAACGCTCAGATCCTTCACGTCGTCCTTCCACAGGTTGCTGTTTTCGACGCGGTGAATGTAGCTTTCGTAGCTCTCGCCCGGCTCACGGGTAAGACCCCACTGGTCGAGCTTGAAATCAAGGCCGAGGTTTTCCTCGTTTATGTTCATGCCCGTTGCTGCGGAAAGAGCGGCCACGAAGCGGTGAACGAGCGGCTCCTCCTCGTTGTAGACCTTACCGTCATACTGGCTGCCGTCGTGCGGAGTGCAGAGGGTGGTGATGCTCTCTATCCAGTGGCGGCAGGTGCCGGTGAAGAGCTTGCTGATGCTGCCGTCGGTCGTTGCGCGCAGTTCGTCGGCATCGCCGTTTTCAAGAAGCTGCGCGAGCATGCGTATCGTCTCGCCGCCCATGCTGTGGCCGACAAGGTGGATCTTCAGCGTGCTGTCGGCGTTGTTAAGCTCGGGCAGGACGCCCTTGAAGGTGCGGCCGTAGCGGCTGTGTCCGTTCTGCGCCGAGTGGTACTGGCCGTAGTCGACCGTGCCGCCGACGAGGTAGGCGTACAGCTCGCAGGCTCTGTCCCAGTTGCTCGCAACGGGGCCTATCGACGGGGTGTAGACCTCATAGCCTGCGTCGGTGAGCATCTGCTGAAGGCTGGAAAAGCCGCCCCAGTAGTTAAGGTTCGCGATCTCCGTTCCGCCCCAGCCGAACAGACCGTGGACGAGCACGATCGGGTAATCGTTGCCGTCGTCGCCTGCCGTTGTGTCCGCGTCCGCAAAGGCGAACGAGCCGAGGGACAGAAGCATTGCAATGACCAGAACCATTGCAAGCGTTTTTGCAAATTTCTTGTTCATATTGTCATTCCTCCATGCGTGCAGGATATCCTGCACTGTTCGTTGTTTGATTATGATGTTAGTCTGACGATCCGGGCAATTAAATAGGCAAATCGAGCCGCATGCCTGAAATCAGGACAGCGACCCGAATTTGTATAACAGTGATTTTAGTTACCAAAGCCAAAGAAAAATGCGAAAATTTCAGCTTGCCGTACAGATATCGTACAAAAAGCTTAAAACCGTCAGCTATATTCCGCTCCGCGCAGGAAAAGCATCATAAATGACATGGAGAGTATAAAAAATCCGCTCCTCGGAGCGGATTTTGTGATGTTTTTATTATTTCGAGCAGTGCAGCGCGCGCATTGCGTTGAGCACGGCGATGACCATTACGCCGACGTCGGCGAAGATAGCCGCGCCCATGTCGGCTATGCCGAGCGCGCCCAGCAGCAGGCAGGCAAACTTCACGCCGAGGGCGAAAACGATGTTTTCGTACACGATGCGGATGCACTTGCGCGAAATTTTTATCGCTCTGGATATCTTCAGCGGATCGTCGTCCATGAGCACAACGTCTGCTGCCTCAATGGCGGCATCCGAGCCCATTGCGCCCATCGCGATGCCGATGTCGGCGCGCGAGAGCACGGGAGCGTCGTTTATGCCGTCGCCGACGAAAGCAAGCTTTGCCTTGCCGGTGGTCTCGCCGAGCAGGCGTTCGACCTCGCTGACCTTGTCGCCGGGCAGGAGCTGACTGTGTACCTCGTCAACGCCGAGGTCGGCTGCGACCTTTTCGGCAACCACCTTTGCGTCGCCGGTGAGCATGACGGTCTTGCCGACGCCCTGCTTTTTAAGCTCGGCTATCGCCTGTGCGGAGCTGGGCTTTACAACGTCGGAGATGACGATGTGGCCCGAGTAAACGCCGTCGATGGCAACATGCACGATCGTTCCGACGCTGCGGCAGGGTGTGTGCTCGATGCCGAGCCGCTGCATCAGACGGTCGTTGCCGGCGGCTATCGTGCGGCCGTCGACCTTTGCGACAACGCCGTTGCCGCTTATCTCTTCGATATCGCTCACGCGGCTGCGGTCAAGCTCCTTGCCGTAAGCCTCGCGCAGGCTTTTGCTGATCGGGTGCGAGGAGGCGCACTCGGCAAGGGCCGCGTATTCAAGCAGCTTTTCGTCCTCTATGGGGCAGTGGTGGATGCCGCTGACCTCGAAAACGCCGCGCGTGAGCGTGCCGGTCTTGTCGAAAACAACGGTCTTTGTCTGCGCCAGAGCCTCAAGATAGTTCGAGCCCTTTATCAGAACGCCCTCGCTGCTCGCGCCGCCCAGACCTGCGAAGAAGCTCAGCGGAATGCTGATGACCAGTGCGCAGGGGCAGCTTATGATGAGGAAGGTCAGCGCGCGATAGATCCAGTCGGTCCAGTCGCCGCCCAGACCCATGAGCACGATGCGCACAAGCGGCGGCAGTATCGCAAGCGCAAGCGCCGAGTAGCACACGATGGGGGTGTAGACCCTGTCTCTTATACACATATGACGC
>ERZ1027061.910-NODE-910-length-12550-cov-4.128371_pt1 | contig 12550 bp, 15 predicted proteins | sample MGYA00519283_ERZ1027061 | MGnify/ENA primary metagenome ERZ1027061 (study PRJEB26926, sample SAMN06164849) | human gut metagenome | biome: ENVO:00009003; feature: ENVO:2100002; material: ENVO:00002003 | host: Homo sapiens | place: USA | collected 2012 ... | reverse complement strand
CCTTATCGTCGGCAGCGTCAGATGTGTATAAGAGACAGGATTTCCTTGCTAATGGCGGCGCCGCAAGCGACGGCGAAGTTGCGGAATATTTGGTTTCGTTCCTGTCGCATGGCTTTTACAAGGCGGATGGAAATGTGACGACTGGAAGTTTCGGCTGCTCCACGATATATACGCAGGATGAAAACGGCACTTACTTCTTTGGACGCAACTATGACTGGGCAGAATGTGAAACCATGATAGTGCATACCAAGCCCGAAAACGGATATGAGTCGGTATCTACCTGCTGCCTAGATTTTTTAGGTTTTGGCGATAAGTATGCGCCGGACGGATCGATGACGGAACGGATGCAGAGCATAGCGGCGATTTATGTTCCGCTGGACGGCATGAATGCCAAAGGGCTTGTTGTGGCCGACTTGACGGCGGGGGATGACGAGGAAACGTACCAGCGGACAGGCAAGGTGAACCTGACCACCACCACGGCCATTCGCCTGCTGCTGGATAAAGCGGCAGACGTGGACGAAGCCGTTGCGCTGCTGAAGCAGTATGACATGAATTCATCCATAGGCATTTCTCATCATCTGTCCATTGCGGATGCGCACGGCAAAAGCATTGTTGTGGAGTATGTTAACGGAGAAATGCTGGTTAGCGAAACAAAAGTGGTCACAAACCATTATCTTACCGACTGCGAAAAGAGGGGCATTGGCTCGGCGCAGCCGCTGCGCGGATTTTTATTTTGCGGAGAACTATGACCATGAATATAGGCTGATACTGCTGGGGAAAAACGGCATTAAGGATGGCAGGCAGTATAAGCTTCAAACAAAGGACTTGTGTGCTCAGGCGCGGGAGGCGGGCATAGACTATAAGCCCGCGCGGGAATAGACGGTGAAGTCGCTTGCAAAAGGCTGCCGATTACGGCGATAAGTGTGTTGAGGTATTATAATACAGGAGGAGATAAAATGAAAAAGTTATATGAGAAAAACGAGCTGACATTTGCAATTGTATGGATAGTTATTTATTGTGTTTTGCAGTCCCTGGCGAATCCACTGAACGAAATAATAGGAATCGAATACTCCGCAAGCGCAGTTTTCTGCATATTGCAGGCGATCGTTCTTCTCGGCTTTATACGAAAGAACGGATTGCAGAAGCGCTATGGACTTTGCAGATCGCAGGTTCCTGCATGGCGGTTCCTTTACTATGTGCCGCTTTTGGTATTGGCGTCGGGAAATCTTTGGAACGGTTTTGCCGTAAACTATTCGCTGACAGAAACGGTTTGTCGCATCGTGTGCATGCTCTGCGTTGGATTTCTGGAGGAAGTGATTTTCAGGGGGCTTCTGTTTGCTTCTATTGCAAAGGATAATGTGAAATCCGCAATAATTATTTCAAGCGTAACTTTCGGCATAGGGCACATTATCAACCTTTTCAACGGCAGCGGCATGGGCTTGGCAAGCAATCTGTGCCAGATTGTATTTGCGGTTGCGGTAGGCTTTATGCTTGTAACTATTTTTTATCGCGGCGGAAGCATGCTCCCCTGCATCATCGTTCACTCTGCTATTAACACGCTTGGTACGTTTGCTAATGATACTGATGTCGCCATGCAAGGGCAGCTGATCCATATAGCCGTTCTGATAGCTATAACAGTCGCATATACGCTGATTCTTATAATAACGCTTCCGAAGAAGCAATTGGCAAATGCTGCGGAGAACAAGTGAAGCACCGTGAAAGAAGCTAAGGTTGTTCGGAATCCGATAAATACTTTCAGAATGACCAAGAAATTGATTTGATTAAAGAAAGGAACGAAATACGAATGGAACACACAAACTTTGAAATAGTCCGCGCACAGGCGGAGGATGCGGCTGCGCTGCTGGATTATCTGAAAATAGTGGGTGGGGAGACGGACAATCTCAGCTTCGGTGCGGAGGGCGTGCCGCTTGATGTTGAAGCAGAGAAAGCGTATCTTGGTGTGCAGGCGCAGTCGCAAGACAATATTCAGCTGCTTGCCAAGGCGAACGGGGAGATAATAGGCACCGCCAGTCTTAACCGCAAGCAAAGACGCATGGGACACCGCGCGGAGTTCGGGATAAGCCTGAAAAAGGCATGGTGGGGTTGCGGCGCTGCGTTCGCCCTTATGGAGCGCATACTTGCTTTTGCAAGGGAAAACGGAGTGGAACAGGTCAATCTTGAGGTGCGCAGTGATAATAAGCGCGCCATAGCGCTGTATGAAAGGTTTGGCTTTCGCAAGCTATGCACATTTCCGGGCTTTTTCAAAATTAATGGTGAACTGATAGATTTTGACTTCATGAATCTATCCATTTGCCCCGGCGAAAACGAAATACACTAAATGCGGCGTAAGGAGGGATATATATGAACAAACTGATTGGCTGCTGCGGGCTGGACTGCGAAAAGTGCGACGCCAGAATAGCAACGATAGCAAACGACAATGCCTTGCGCGAAAAAACCGCCGCCCTGTGGACAAAGCTGAACGGCGTAACGATAACGCCTGAAATGATAAACTGCACCGGCTGCCGCATAGAGGGCGCAAAAACGCCGTTCTGCGACAAGTTATGCCCAGTACATAACTGCGTTAGGGAGAAGGGAATGGATACCTGCGCCGATTGCCCGGAGATGGACGGATGCAGCACACTTGGGCACATTGCCGCAAACAATCCGGCGGTGCTTGAAAGGCTGAAGAGGCTTCATGAGTCGAAATAAGGAGGATACAACCATGTCAAAACGGGCGAGACAATATATAGGGATACTGGCGGCAGTTGTCGTGTATTATCTTGTTCACGAAGGGGCGCATCTTTTGCATGCGCTTTTCGCGGGCGTGTTTAAGCAAATCAACTTCATGGGCATAGGCGTGCAGATAGATGTTTATGCCGGGCGCATGAGCGAAGCACAGCTTGGCGCATTCTACCTTGCGGGTGCAGCGGCAACATTCTGCGGCGGATATGCTTTGGCTGCGCTTGCGGGCAAAATATGCTGCGCAAAGAGCAAGCTGCTACGCGCAGCACTTTACTATATAACGATTGCATTTTTACTGCTTGATCCGCTGTATCTCAGCATTCTCTGCGGCTTTTTCGGCGGCGGGGACATGAACGGCATAGATCTTCTTTGTCCGGAGTGGGCGGCAAGATGTCTTTTCGGCGTGCTGCTCATTGCAAACGCACTGGTGTTCTGGAAACGTGTGCTGCCGGTATATAAAAAGTCATTTGCGGAGTGAAACGTATTTTGCGCCCAAGTACTAAACGGAACTTGGGCGCTTTGCCGACTGAAATCATACTATGTTTCTCTGCGGAAATCCTTGATATAGCAGTAATCATTTGCAAACAGTCCATTCACATATAGAGGCAGATATCCATCATCTGTGTGGAAAAACCAATAGGTTTTCTTGCCGATACTGTCTACATATTCCAAACTTGTTCCGCTGTCATGCTCACCGAAGGCGGTTACGGTTTCATAAATATTTGCGCAATCGGACGTATCACACACCATCCAGTAAGTTTCATCTATCAGCGGATGCGATAGATAGTAAACGGAATACTCATCATCCCAATAATCATCCGCATGGCAAAATGAATATAATACATCAGATGTGATGTACCACTTTTGCTTCTTATTAATTAGCAAATGCGGTGTAATAGCCCCATTGACATTGCTTTCTATAATTAGGACGGAAGATTCGCCGCTTATCTGCGTGATGCTGTTAGCGCTGTTTGTGCCGCTTATATATGAATAGGCGGCATACTCACTGCCGAACCCAACAAGCAAAGACTCCGGAGGAAATATAATAGTTAGCCATGAAAGTGTGGCTAAAACTGCATATGCGATGATAATGCTGCGTATCTGCTTTTTGCCACGAAAAAGCCATACGAGCAATATAGCTATGATGCATGCAAAGATTATGATGCTTCTTATAGCGTTAAACATTTTCTCCCAACCTGCCCGAACTGATATACATCAATGTTTTCTATAAATACAATATACCACACACTTCCTGCCTTCGTCCATATAAAACGTAGCCTTTTATGCAATATCAGCACATATACAAAATGCAGCATCGCTACGGAGTGGCGCGTATCTGCCGCATTGACAAATGCGGCGGCGCTACGCTATCATAAAATTAAGCATCATACGACTGGCATAGCGAAAGAACAGGAGGGACACAATGCCGCTGCAGATAGTAAGAAACGATATTACGAAAATGAAAGTGGACGCCATTGTGAATGCCGCTAACATGACCTTGCTCGGCGGCGGGGGCGTTGATGGCTGCATACACCGCGCGGCTGGGCCGAAGCTGCTTAAAGAATGCATAACGCTGCACGGCTGCATGACGGGCAGCGCAAAGGTGACGCGCGGCTATGACCTTCCCTGTAAATATGTTATACATGCCGTTGGACCGCGCTGGAAGGATGGAATGCACGGTGAGCGGGAGCAGCTTATATCCTGCTACAAAACCTCGCTTGCGCTGGCCAAAGAGCGCGGCTGCGCATCAGTTGCATTCCCGCTGATATCATCAGGAATATACGGCTATCCAAAGGATCAGGCGTTAAGGGTAGCGGTGGACACTATAAGCGAATTTCTGCTTGAAAACGACATGACGGTTTATATTGTCGTTTTCGATAAAAATGCGTACCAAATTGGTAATAAGCTCTTTGCGGACATCGCTGCTTATATAGACGATAAATACGTTGATGCGCATACGGATGATGCGGAGGAGCGCCTGCGCAGGCTGAGCATGCCCGAATTGAGCGAGTCCGTCTTTTCCATGCCGAAGATGGCGACAATGCCTGCCACGCTTGACGAAGCGCTGGGGCAAATGGACGAAAGCTTTTCCGAAATGCTGCTGCGCAAAATAGACGAACGCGGCATGACGGACGCGCAATGCTATAAGAAAGCGAACATAGACCGCAAGCTGTTTTCGAAGATACGTGCGGACAGGCTGTATAAGCCGTCAAAACCGACCGCGATAGCGTTTTGCATAGCGCTTGAACTTCCTCTTGATGAGATGCGTGAAATGCTCATGAAGGCCGGATTTGCCCTGTCACATTCAAATAAGTTCGATATAATAGTTGAATACTTCGTGGAGCGCGGCAACTACAACGTGTTTGAAATAAACGAAGCGCTGTTCGCGTTTGACCAAAGCCTGATAGGGGCGTAGTGGCAGGAAAGGAGTAAATATGATGACGAACTACAAGGCAAAAGACTATAGGGTATTTGAAATGTTCAGCGAACAATGGGCACTTGTTACGGCGGGAACCATGGAACGCTTCAATAGCTGCACATTGGGCTGGGGCAGCCTTGGCAACATATGGGGACACGACGGCAAAACATGCCCTATCGTAACGGTATATGTGCATCCTGCGCGCTATACGAGCGAGTTTCTTACCGAAAACGATACGTTCACCGTAAGCTTTTATCCGGAATCCTGCCGCAATGCGCTCCGCTATATGGGCTCGCATTCGGGCAGGGATGGCGATAAGGCTGCCGCGGCGGGGCTTACTCCTGCCGCAATGGGAAACAGCGTAACGTATGAGGAAGCGAATTTGACTTTCCTGTGTAAAAAGCTGTATCAGCACCAGTTTGCCAAGGAAAATATCGCGCCGGAGATACAGCAATATTATGCTTCCGCGCCAAAAGCGTTTCCGGATTTCAACGGCGGTTGGCAGCCGCATATTATGTTTATTGGAGAAATAATAGACGTGGACGATAAGCGATAGAAGCTATTTGTCGCCTGCCAAGCGACCATGCCAAACGAATATTGATGTAAGATATGACTGCAAGGTGAGGGAACGAACCAAGCAGCCATATTTTTTACGCGGAGGGAAAGAAAATGAAAAAGAACCTGACGGAGATAGTATTCATACTCGATCGCAGCGGCTCCATGAGCGGGCTGGAAGCGGATACGATAGGCGGCTTCAACTCAATGATAGAAAAGCAGAAGAAAGAGGCGGGGGAGGCGCTGATATCGACCGTGCTGTTCGATAACTTCAGCGAGGTAATTCACGATCGCATACCCGTTGGCCGCGTGGAGCCGATGACGGACAGGGAATACTATGTGCGCGGCTGCACGGCACTGCTGGACGCGATTGGCGGAGCGATACACCACATAGGCAACATACATAAGCACGCGCGGGAGGAGGACGTGCCGGAGCATACTCTGTTCGTAATAACTACGGACGGCATGGAGAACGCCAGCCGCCGTTACGACAGCGAAACCGTGAAGAAGATGATAGAGCGGCAGAAGGCGAAATACGGCTGGGAGTTCCTGTTCTTGGGCGCGAACATAGACGCCGTTGAAACGGCAAGCCGCTTCGGCATAGGCGCGGACAGGTCCGTGAATTACCACAGCGACCATCAGGGAACGCAGCTGAACTACGAAGTGCTGAGCGAAGCCGTATCCACCGTGCGTTGCAGCGCAGCGCTCGGCACGGAGTGGAAAAAGCGCATAGATGATGACTACAAAACAAGAAAGTACACGACAGATAAAAGGTGATTCCGGTATCGGGATAAATCAAAAGCCGGAAGCAATCGCTTCCGGCTTTAACTGGCTCCCCCTGTTGGACTCGAACCAACGACACTGCGGTTAACAGCCGCATGCTCTACCGACTGAGCTAAGGAGGAACGGAACGAGTGTTATTATAGCGCGTGATTCCGTATTTGGCAACCCCTTTTTTCAAAAAAGTTAAAAATTTTTTGAGAGGGTCGATTTATACAGACAAACAGGCACTTTTTTATAAATACAATATCCCGACATATGCTGCCGGGATATTGCCGCGCCCATTCGACCTTCCGCATTTTTTTGTTTGCGGCCTGTGAGCTTATGATACTATTTCCGCGGCCCTTGATCAAGCACTTCGCCAAAGGCGGTGCTTTTTCGGCAAAAATAGAGCAACTTAATGCTGCCGCCATTTAGGCAGTATGCCCATGGCCTTCAACGCATCGTATACCTTTGGATTGGGCAGCCCTATTACCGTGAAGTAGCAGCCGTCTATCTTTTCTACCAGCACCGTCGCCGGCCCCTGTATGCCGTATGCGCCGGCTTTGTCCATAGGCTCGCCTGTGGCTATATAGTCGCGTATTTCGTCCGGCTCGAGCGTTTTGAACGTGACTTCGGCCTTGTCATAGAATATGGTTTCATTGTCACCGGCTATTATGGCAACGCCCGTGAACACGGTGTGCGTGCGGCCGCTGAGTGTGGACAGTATGTGGAAAGCATCTTCTTCATCACGCGGTTTGCCCAAAATTTCGCCGTCAAGGTAAACTATTGTGTCGGAGCCGAGCACGCAGCAGCCCGGGTTTTCCTCCGCAACAGCTGCGGCCTTTACCCGCGCAAGGCGGCTTACGTATTCACCCGGCGCGCAATGGCCTATGTTTTCTTCGGCCCGGCTTGGCTTAACGGTAAAGTCATACCCCATAAGGGTAAGCATTTCCCTGCGCCGTGGGGAAGCGGATGCAAGTATAAGTTCCATCTTTTCCTCCTTTAATCGGATAGCTGCTGGAATCCAAGCCCGTATGCAGTGTCGTAGGGGCAAAGCAGCACCAGTGCGGATTTATCCACGCTGTATGCTATGCCGCGGATATGGCAGGCCTCCGCGCGGGAACAGGCGCACATGAGTATAGTCCGGTCGGAGCCCGAGAACATGCCTGTGCCCTTTATGCTCGTTACGCCGCGGCCTATGTTATGCATTATCTCATCGGATATTTCCTTCGGCTTGCCGGTCACTATGAAAGTTACCTGACCTGTCATGAAGCCGGCGGTTATCTTGTCTATCACCGTGGTGCTTACGGCCGTCATAACTATGCCCTGCAGCACGGCGTCTATCCTGCCGAATACAATGCCGCCCAGCAGTATTACCGTGCCGTCAATGCATATGGATATGGTGCCGATGGAAAGATGGGGGAACTTTTTCCTAAGGCTCATTATAAGAAAATCCGTGCCGCCGGTGGAAGAGCCGCGCCAATATACCAGCGCAAGCCCTGCGCCGCTCAGCGCGCCCGCGAACAGCGCCGCCATGAGCGCATCGCCTTTATATACGGGCAGCAGCGGGAATACGAAGTCTATTATAACGGTGCTTATGACCATTGTCTTGATAGACTTGAAGAAAAACTTTTTGCCCAGCGTCCTTATGCATATTATAACTATCGGAATGTTTAGCACCAGCGTGCATATACCGATGGGCCACTGAGTAAAGTGGTTTATTATTATGGCTAGGCCGGATATGCCGCCCGGGGCGAACTCCGCCTGCGAGGCGAAGCTGTATATTCCCGCGGCGTAAAGAATGCCGCCTATTATATCGAACAGCAGATCCATCAAAATCTCTTTCAACTTTGCTTTTCTTTCAGCCGTCATATGTAAAATATCCTCCTTTGCGCGCCCGCTATTTTTGCGGACAACCGATTGTAACACCGCCTTTATGTCCTTGTCAAACTGACTATTTATGCAAATGCATAAAATAAATTATTTTTTGCTTGCAAAAGCTTGAACACCGTGCTAAAATACTATCTGTTTGAGTAAAAACGCACGCTACCGTCGTAAGGAGGTGTAATGCATGGGTAAGTACTGCGAAATATGCAAGAAGGGCGTTATGAGCGGTAATCTGGTAAGCCATTCCAACAGAAAGACCAGGACCACTTGGGCTCCCAACATTCAGACCGTTCACGCGGTGGTTAACGGCACTGTGCGCAAGGTGAATGTTTGCACTCGCTGCCTTCGTTCCGGCAAGGTTGAGCGCAGCTTCTAATAAAAGCGATTTCTGTGCATATGCGCGGCGTTCCTTCGGGGATGCCGCGTTTTCTTTATGCAAAATACCATTCTTTATCATAGCATATCAAATGCGCTTTGGGCAAATGCTATTGGTGAGCGAAAAGTGAAAGGGAGATTAAGAGATGAAGTTCAGCTACGACGAGAGCTATCTGCCTCTTAAAAAGAACCTGACCGGTACGCTTGCCGCGCAAGACAGCGCAGGGGAGGGCGATGCGGAGCATCAGCCCGGCGATGATACCCGCCGTGAGGAGCCGCTCCGCAGCTAAGCAAACAGGCATATAGCCCAAAACAACAAAAGGCCGCATATTTCTATGCGGTCTTTTGCTGTATAAGATTATTTAACCACCAATTCCCCGTTTACGCAGTCCACGGTGTAAACCGTACCGGGTTCGGGGTCGGATTCGATTATCTTGCGGGCAAGCAGCGTTTCAAGCTTGGACTGAAGCAGTCTCTTGAGCGGCCTTGCGCCATAATGCGGATCGTATCCGGCATCGGCAATATAGTGCTTTGCGGCGTCTGTAAGCTGCACGTCCAGCCTGCGTTCGGCAAGGCGATGGCGGATATCCTTGAGCATAAGCTCGGTTATGGCAAATATCTCCTGCTTATCAAGCGGCTTATAGAACACTATGTCGTCTATCCTGTTAAGGAACTCGGGGCGGAAGCTCTGCTTAAGCAGCGCGTTTACCTGATTGCGTGCTTCCTCGGTTATCTTGCCGTCCTTTATGCCGTCCAGTATGTACTGGCTGCCAAGGTTGCTGGTCATTACTATTACGGTATTCTTGAAGTCCACCGTGCGGCCCTGCGAATCGGTCATGCGGCCGTCGTCAAGCACCTGCAGCAGCACGTTGAAAACGTCCGGATGCGCCTTTTCAATCTCGTCGAACAGCACAACGCAGTAAGGCTTCCTGCGCACGGCCTCGGTAAGCTGACCGCCCTCATCATAGCCAACGTATCCCGGAGGTGCGCCTATCAGGCGAGCCACGGAGTATTTCTCCATGTATTCGCTCATGTCTATACGCACCATGTTGTTCTCGTCGTCAAACAGCGCCTCGGCAAGCGCTTTTGCGAGCTCCGTCTTGCCCACGCCAGTGGGGCCGAGGAACAGAAAACTGCCTATGGGCTTTGAAGGATCCTTCAGGCCGGCCCTTGTGCGCAGAATGGCGTTGGATACGGTCTTTACGGCCTCATCCTGACCTATCACGCGCTGATGCAGAATATCTTCAAGGCGCAGCAGCTTTTCGCGTTCACCCTCCATCAGTCTTGCTACCGGTATGCCGGTCCAGCGGGCAACTATGCGGGCAATTTCGTCTTCCGTCACGCGGTCGCGCAGCAGTCCGCTCGCTTTGCCCTTCTCCATTTCCTTTTCGGCATGGTCAAGCTCTTCCTTCAGCTTCGGCAGCTTGCCGTATTTCAGCTCGGCCGCCTTATTGAGGTCATATTCGCGCTCGGCGCGCTCCATCTGCGCATTAAGGTCTTCTATCTCGCCGCGTATGCGCTGCACATTCTTGATGGAATCCTTTTCCTTGTCCCATTTGGCCTTGAGCTGCTTGAATTTCTCGCGGTCGTCGGCAAGGGTTTTCTGTATCTCTTTCAGATGCTCCTCGCTCAGCTTGTCGGATTCCTTTTTCAATGCCGCTTCTTCAATTTCAAGCTGCATTATCTTGCGGGAAAGTTCGTCAAGCTCCGTGGGCATAGAGTCCATTTCCGTCCTTATCAGCGCACATGCTTCATCCACAAGGTCTATCGCCTTGTCCGGAAGGAAACGGTCGCTTATATATCTGTGCGAAAGGGTTGCCGCGGCTATAAGCGCGTTGTCGCTTATCTTAACGCCGTGGTAAACCTCGTAGCGCTCCTTCAGGCCGCGCAGTATGGATATTGTATCCTCAACGCTCGGCTCGTCCACCATTACCGGCTGGAAACGGCGGGAGAGGGCGGCATCTTTTTCGATGTACTTGCGGTATTCGTCAAGCGTGGTTGCGCCTATGCAGTGCAGCTCGCCGCGCGCAAGCATGGGCTTGAGCAGGTTGCCGGCGTCCATGCTGCCCTCGGTCTTGCCGGCGCCGACAATGGTGTGCAGCTCATCGATGAACAGCAGGATACGGCCCTCGCTCTTGCGCACTTCCTCGAGCACGGCCTTGAGCCGTTCCTCGAATTCGCCGCGGTACTTTGCGCCCGCGACCAGCGCGCCCATGTCGAGCGAGAAAATGGTCTTGTCCTTCAGGCCCTCGGGCACGTCGCCGCGCACGATGCGCTGCGCCAGCCCTTCGGCGATGGCCGTCTTGCCGACGCCCGGCTCGCCGATGAGCACGGGGTTGTTCTTCGTCTTGCGGGACAGGATGCGGATGACATTCCGGATCTCGTCGTCACGGCCGATGACCGGGTCCATCTTCTGCTCCCGTGCACGCTTGACCAGATCCGTGCCGTATTTGGCAAGCGCCTCATACGTATCCTCCGGCGTGTCGGACGTCACGCGCTGGCTGCCGCGCACCGACTGCAGCGCCTGCAGGCAGGCCTCCTTCGTGATCTGGTACGGACGGAACAGGCTTTTCAGCACCGCGTCCGCGTTTTCGATCAGGGACAAAAACAGATGCTCGACGGAGACATATTCGTCCTTCATCTGCTTTGCGATGTCTTCCGCGCTGTTCAGCGCCGTATCAACGGCACGCGCAACATAATATTTATCCGCCTCGCGGCCCGAGCCGGTCACGCGCGGCAGCTTCGCCAGCTCCGCGTCCACCGCAGCCTCAAAGCTTTCAAGCGTCACGCCCATCTTTTTCAGCAGCTGCGGCACAAGGCCGTTTTCCTGCTTCAAAAGCGCGGCCAGCAGATGGATCTGCTCGATCTGCTGGTTCTGGTTTTCAATGGTCAGCTTCTGGGCGGCCTGAATGGCCTCCAGAGATTTCTGCGTATAGTTCTGTGCGTTCATAGTTCACACCTCTTCTTCCAGCGTTAGCACTCTATATTCATGAGTGCTAATTCATTTTGGCTTCATCATAGTCCTGTACCCGGAATTTGTCAAGGGGGAGCAGGGCCGAAAATTGTGATATTTTTGTAAACATTTGATCGAAAAAAGAAGTTTCGAATTTAATAGTTATTTAAAAACTTGCCTCTAAGTTTTTTAATAAACCCTTGCTATGATAATCCTGCAAGAAGCGATAAACACTTTTTCATTTTCCCCTCATATTGATAAAGAATCCCCCGCAGACAAGCCGGTCACTTGTTTGCGGGATTTCTTTCGCCAAAACAGGGCCCGCGCAGCCTCAAGGTTGAAGCTGCGCGAGTCCTGCTTGTCCACGTGGATGAACCCGGCGGACACGAGCGAGCTCATGTGGTGGGAGATCGTGGCGGGAGACAGGCCGATGCGCTCGGCCAGATCCTGCCCGCAGAGAGATTCGTTTTTTGATGAGCTTGATGATATACTTCGTGGGAGCGTCCCCAAAACGAGCGTCACAATGGGCTGTTCCGAGCCTTCGTGCCCAAGGGTGCCTCCATTGAATCCTTCTCTCCAGAGTACATCTTGTCTGCTGCTGATGAGCTGAACGGACGGCCTCACAAGAAGCTTGGCTACCGCACCCCGGAGGAACTGTTTGACGAGTTCCTCGACTCTGTTTACGCAGCCGAAGGCTGCGGCAGCATCGCCCAGGACGGAAGCCAGCGGCTTCCATCCTGACCGATGCTCTGATTCACTAAGTTCTACCGTGCAGGTGTCCAACTTGCACTTGCAATTTGCGTTTTATAAAAAGACAAGTTGTCAGACAGCTTTCATCCCTAGTGCAGGAGCAACCG
>ERZ1027061.909-NODE-909-length-12560-cov-17.941303_pt1 | contig 12560 bp, 10 predicted proteins | sample MGYA00519283_ERZ1027061 | MGnify/ENA primary metagenome ERZ1027061 (study PRJEB26926, sample SAMN06164849) | human gut metagenome | biome: ENVO:00009003; feature: ENVO:2100002; material: ENVO:00002003 | host: Homo sapiens | place: USA | collected 2012 ... | reverse complement strand
GAAGGGTGTACCGCTTTGAAAAGCATAACAATTCCCGGCAGCGTTTTAAGTATTGGATATTCGGCGTTTGAAGGGTGTACCGCTTTGAAAAGCATAACAATTCCCGGCAGCGTTTTAAGTATTGGATATTCGGCGTTTGAAGGGTGTACCGCTTTGGAAAGCGCAACAATTTCAGAGGGTGTTAAAAGTATTGGAGATAATGCGTTCTATAATTGCACTAATTTAGTTAACGTATCGCTCCCCGATAGTTTAACAAGTATTAGTTTCAATACGTTCTATGGTTGCACCAACTTGCAAACATATGACGACGGTACGGCATATTATTTAGGCAACAGCGAAAATCACTATTTAGTATTAGTAAGCGTAATTTCAAAAGAAATCACTTCTTTTACAATAGACGATAAGACAAAGTTTATTTGGAGCAGTGCCTTCTCCGAATGTAGAGTTTTGGAAAGCATAGAAAATACCCAAAACATTTTATGTATCGGCTCCCAAGCGTTTGAGCATTGTAACAACTTAAAGACCTTTACAATTCCCTATGGCGTAACAACCATTGAAGATGGAACGTTCTTCTGCTGCACTAATATGCAGACTATAACCATACCCGAAACCGTTACGTCTATCGGTCAGTCTGCATTTGAAGGGTGCAATAACTTAAAATCTATATCTATCCCGAATAGTGTTACAAGTATCGGTAATAAAGCATTCTATGAGTGCAAGAAGTTAGAGAATATAATAATTCCTGATGGTGTAACGTTTATCAGATATGATACGTTCAATGGTTGTGAAAGTTTAGAATGGGTTTCACTTCCTGAAAGTGTTTATTATATTGACCAATTTGCATTCAAGAACTGTAGTAGTCTGAAAAGCATAATAATTCCAAGTGCTGTAACCAAAATTGATTTTGCTGCGTTTTTGCATTGTGACGCTTTGACAACCGTATATTACGGTGGTACAGAGGATAAGTGGAGTGAAATAAACATACAAGGTAACAACAGTTGCCTTAACGGTGTGAGAAAATACTATTTCTCCCAAACCGAACCTGAAAAAGACGGCTACTTCTGGCACTTCGATACGGACGGCGTAACCCCCGTAAGTTGGGGCAATGAACCCAATTACAGTTATGGGCTTGAGTATTCACTCAATTCAGATGGTAAAGGTTATACCGTTGTCGGTATGGGTGATTGTATAGATAAAGATTTGATAATACCTTCAACCCATGAAGGCTTGCCCGTAAACGCAATAGGTGAAAATGCCTTCAATGGCAATACCGATATTACGTACGTACTCATAGATAGAGCCGTAACCTCAATCGGTCAGGGGGCATTCAACCTTTGCAGCTCGCTTATAAACGTCTATTATAACGGTACTAAAGAGGAGTGGGAAACGCTTTGCTCTTCAATAGGGGTTAGCAACGATTATCTCATTGACGCAAAAGTTTACTATTTCTCCCAAACTCAACCTGAGGAGGGCTTCTTCTGGCACTTCGATACGGATGGCAAAACCCCCGTAAGCTGGGGCGTGGAAAGTGATTATAGCGTAGGGCTTAAATATTCACTCAATACAGATGAAAAAGGTTATACCGTTGTCGGTATCGGGTATTGTGAAGATACGGACCTTGTTATCCCTGCTACTTATAGGGGGTTGCCCGTAACGGCAATAGGTTCCAATGCGTTTGAATACGTCAGGTCTTTTAAGAGTGTATCAATACCTGCAAGCGTAACAACTATCGGTGAGTATGCATTCGCATCTTGCGGTGTTACAAGCGTAACGTTTGCCACAAACAGTCAATTGACTACTGTTGATATGTATGCGTTCTTTAGTAGTTCTTCTTTACAAAGCATTGCTCTCCCCGACGGTGTAACGACTATAGGTGTGGCTGCGTTTAACGGTTGCAATAATATTACAAGTATATCTATTCCCGATAGCATAACTACAATCGAAGACAGGGCATTAGACTTTGATTCGAGTGCTTTTACAGTGTACAATAACGCCAAGTATCTTGGTAATAGTACCAACCCCTATTTAGTACTTGTCAGGGCAATCGATACGTCGATAACAACTTGCAATATACACACAGATACAAAGCTTATCTATGCCTTTGCGTTTACGGATTGCACTTTGCTTACAAGCGTAACCATTCCCGACAGTGTAACCATAATCGGCAACAGTGTGTTCTATAAGTGCGATGCGCTTGAAAGCCTGATTATTGGTAGCGGCGTAACTTCAATCGGCGACGGTATAATCTATTATGAGTCTTATGACGCAAAGCTTAAAAGCGTATATTATGGCGGTACGGCAGAAGATTGGAATAAAATTGCAATAGGTGAATATAACGGTAATTTAACAGATGCAACAAGGTATTACTACTCTGCAACTGCACCTTTAGAAGAAGGAAACTTTTGGCACTATATAGAAGATGTTCCTACAGTGTGGACGTATACAACCGTAACCTTTGATTTAAATGCCGAAGCGGACAGCGACACGTTGGAAAGTGCAAAATATTATTATAGCGCAAGCTGTACCTTGCCTACTCTTGAACGACCGGGCTATATCTTCAAGGGTTGGACTTTGGATAACTCGGTTGAAACTCCTGTAATATTCACCGACGCCGTATGGCAGATTACAGATGATACCGTAGCGTTTACTGCCGTTTGGGAAGCCGATTCGCAAATGACGGGCTTCACTTTTACGACAAAAGCGGTAGTTGTAGGCGGCGGTACTCAAAATAGCTGTACGATCACGAGATATATGGGCAGCGGAGGAGACGTTGTAATTCCGAACGGCGTAACCACAATCGGAAATGGTATATTCCAATTCAACAATTCGATTACAAGCGTAGTAATACCCGATAGCGTAACCACAATCGGCGATAATGCGTTTGATCAGTGCGAATCGCTTAAAACCGTAACGTTTGGCACAAATAGTCAATTGACTACAATCGGCGGTTCAGCGTTCAGTTTCTGCCCTAATATTGAAAGCATATCCATTTCCGACAGCGTAACCTCAATCGGCAAGTATGCGTTCTACTACTGCGACACAATTTTATGGATGTGCGTAAAGTTTGTTTTGAAAAAGAAAAAGTGTATGAGCTTAAGTTAGTCCATACACTTCTTTGTTATTATTTGAGTCTATGCCGTAAAACGGAGACAATATCCACTTTATACACAATATCTATTTCGCGTTCTTTTCCCGTTACGCTTTGTGAGCCGCCTACAATAATTCTATCAATAAGTTCATAGCACATTTCGCGTGTGAGTTCGGGAGCGTTGAGATATTTCTTAATGTCGCGGATGAAGTCATCGGCTGTGTTGCGAGTTGTTTCTGTTTCAGCAAGTCGCTTATCAATGACTTGAATTTCTTCGGCAAGCGTTTTTTGTTCCGTTGAATATTTCTCGATGAAACTAATACAAATATCTTCGGGAATTTTGCCTTTAACCCTATCTTCGTATGCTGTTTGAATAAGCCTTGTCAGTTCTTCCGCACGTTTTTGTTTAGACTGCAATTCTTTCTTGGTTTTCTTTATTGCAGTATCCGCTAGTTCGGCATTATGACGAATAAATTCTTCACGTATAGCCTTTTCATCAAGCACGATTTGTTTTGCCATTTCTCTTATATCTTCTAGCACGATTTCTTTCAAAATGCTTGCCGCAATATAATGCGAAAAACAATATGCTTTTCCGTAACGAATATGATGGCCGCATTCGAAGTGAAAGAATCGTTTGCCGTTACGCCTTAGCGTAGAGCATAGTTTCATCTTATTTCCGCAATCGGCACAAAATAGAAAGCCCGACAAAGTATGAGTAAAGCCTATTTTTGTTTTTCTTCCTCTCGCTACCGATTTTTTACGTTCTTGAACTCTGTCCCATAGCTCTTGCGAAATAATAGGTTCGTGATTGTTGTAAACAATTTGCCAATCGCTTTCGTCCGTTCTATACCTTTTATGATTTTTGTACGAAACCGAAGTCCAACACAATTGTGGTAGATGACCAAGATATATAATTTTATTGAGCATTTCTCGTATCGTAATAGGTGTCCAAAACCCCATTACTTTTTGTTTAGGCTTTTGCCCCAATTTAATGCTGGCATAGATTGCCGGTGTTGGTATTCCCTCAAGATTAAGAGTTTCACATATCTTACTCGGGCTTAATCCGGACGCATACATTTCAAATATTCTACGAACGATCGGAGCTACTTCTTCGTCAATGATAGGGGTGTGCTTTTTATCTGTTCCCATTTTATACCCGTATGACGCTTTCTTGGCGATATAAACGCCTTCTTTTGCAAACGCACGTCTTACCGCACGAACCTTTTTACTCGTATTGGCTGCGTGCCACTCGTTGAAAACGTTCATTATAGGCATCATTTCCATTGTGCCGCTATCTCGATTTTCCGTATCGACGTTATCTTGAATAGCAATAAACCTTATACCAAAAGCAGGGAATACGTAGTCTATGTATTGTCCTACTTCTATGTAGTTTCTTCCGAAACGAGATAAGTCTTTGACGATAATCGTGTTTATTACGCCCGTTTTGGCATCGTCCAAAAGTCGCTGCACTTCTGGGCGTTGAAACGTTGTGCCGGAGATACCGTCATCGATATACTCGCCGTGAATTTCAAAACCTCGTTCTTCGGCGTATTTACGAAGTATAGTTCTTTGGTTGTCGATAGATGCCGATTCACCTTGCCTCTCATCTTCTTGGGACAATCTAAAATATAGTCCTGCTATGTACTTTTTCTGTTTCATATTTTTCATCTCCCTTGTTTGTAATAATTGTTTGTTGCAAACTTTTTCATTGACGTTTCAAAATCTCGCTCTCCGTTGAAATATCTTTTAACGTGATAGACTTTGCCGTCTACAGTTTTCTTTTTGCCGATAGACGGAGAAAAGATATAACAATTCTCGAAATCTTCTGCATTTTCAATAAATACTTTCTTAACGTTTGTTTCCATATTTTTCTACTCCTTTTTATTTTTTGTTTTCGGTTTGTCTTTCGACGGGAACGAGATAAACGACAACGGTTGAGTGTTGTTCTCTTTTGTTGCTTTTTCTTGTACGTCAAGGGTTGCAACAAAGCAATGCACTTTACCCTTGACGGACAAGCCGTTTTCGTTTACGCTCCCGATACGAAAGACGATTTAATTTAGTTGCTCTTAGGCAACAGATCTATGACTTCTTTGCTTACTTTGCCAAGAATTTCGCCTTCGTTTATGCAAGTGAAGTTGTCGAATAGCAATACCTTTCTATCATCAACTCCGTAAGGACAAGCTACGTCATCGTCTAATACGTCCGAAAGAAAATAAGTTGGTAGTTTGCCACCATACACAAGCCTTTCTCCTGACTTTTCCATATACTTGGTTATGTACTTAGCCGCATCGGCAACGTCGTCCTGCGTGGCTATATCTTTGAAGTCGTTCCTACCAAAATGTTTGAGAAAATGACTGTTTTGATAGGTTGTTTGCATACGGTGGTTGCGTGTATCGTAATCCTTTATTTTTTCCAATGTTCCAATCATCTTTGGGATATGGAATATTCCGTGGAAATGCAGTCTGTTTGTATCATTGCCACGCTCCCAAACGCCCACGTACTTCCAACCGTTTCTTGCTACAAGGTGTTTGAGCGTATTGGATAGTTTCTTGCGGAAAGATTCCTCAGTATGAAGTTCGTCCGAGTAGGTAAAGGTGCAAAAGTAGTCCCAATCTTGTAGCCTCAGTTTTCGCATTAGCCGTACTTTGCGTTTTATTGCATTGGTCTTTGCTCTTTCTACGTTTTCATCTACAAAAGCATTCAATTCTTCCTTGCTATCGAAATGGTCTTTTAACGATTCTTTTATATGAGCCTTACGTTCTCGCTTAGGTAACGATTGGCTTTCTTTGTATGCCTTCTCAAAACGCTCTTTTGTGGTTTCGGGCGGTGTTTCAACCGTCTGTTCTTTTTGCGTTTGTTGCATTGGTTTGACGACACGTCTTTTGCGACCTTTCTTGCTAGGAAAAGCCCCTTTGGGTATTCCTATGTAATGACTGCCATCAAAGTAGATTTTCATATCTTGGTTGTTCATTGTTTTCCTCCTTTTTTGATTGAGTGTAAACTTCAAACTCGCAAGTTTTTTGCGACTTCAAAAATGTATTTGATAGAATCGTAAAAATTTTTGTACCGGTAAATCGGTTCTCTCAAAATACAATCGGCATTCTAAAACTCAAACCGGACGTTTTTGTCTATTTGAAAAATTTCCTGCCGTTTTTTCACTCAAATATAGCCTACAACACATCGACCAAAAAGTGTGAGTGGGTTGAAAGGTAGTTTCAGGGGTATTTTTGCTGTTTATAGTGATTTTACAGTGGTTCAAAAGGAACTGTACAGGGGCTTAAAAGGGGTTTAGAGAAACAAAAAAGAACAACGTCAAAAACGCTGCGTGAAAACACAACTAAAAACAAATACTTCTTGGAAAAAGGAAAACAACTCAAAAATGCCGACAACGGAAAAACGGGCGCGATTCGTAGCGGTGTAGCGAGAACGCCCCGTTCCGTTCGGCTTTGAGTTGTCCTTTCCCAAAGTATTATTTAGTTGTTTCACGGGTGCTTGACCGCGGAGCGAAGCGACGCGCTTGTATATGTCAAGCACCCGCCAAAGTGCCAAACAGTGAAATTAGGTTTTTGGGGGGAAGTTTAGGTGCCAATTTTTTAATCTGTAATTGTCTGTTACGTCATAATACGAATTGATTTTTTGTTGATAATATGGTATTACCAAACCAATTTCACACTGAGTACCACCGTGTCACACTGAGTCACACTAAAACTCCGATTCCATGGGGCTTTTTGGTGGTAGAAAGCCCAAAAACAGCGTAACAGCGCTGTTCTGAAAATACAAGCATTTTGAAGAATTCTGGTAGAAACTCGGTAGAAAACCAACTGGATAAAAGTTGGTAGAAACTTGGTAGAAGCCGAAAACAGCCTTAAAACGGTAGAAAGCCTGTTGACAAATCAAACTGGATAATGGACAAAAGCGGACGGTGTTTCATAACAGAAGCGCTGTCCGCTATTTTTATGCCCAAAATTGAATACCGTACATCGCTTCTCAGCAATGAGGAGCGATTTTTTATTTCAGATGAACTATGTCAAGGAGGTTTTTCTATGCCAAACCCTACAAGAATCAGCTTACCGAGGGTAAACTACAACTTCGATGCTAAGGCTTGTGTTCCGGTTCTTACCGTAATGCTCAACAAGGTCGAAAAGGATTATTCCACTGTCGATGAACTGTGTGACCACGATGAGCTGTCGAAGTTCACCCGTGATGAGATCAAAAATGCTGTATCTGAGCTGAACGGCAGAAAGTTTCTCCTGAAAGTGGATAAGCCGTATGGCTGTGTTTATGCGGTAAATAAGCTGTACATAGCGAACATGGAATTTGTGTACGGCAGATAAGCTGAGGGAGGAATGGAAATGGACAATCATATTGCTCTGATTTTCGCTATGTATCCCGAAGATGAATGGAACTTTGAAACGCTGATCGACATGATCAACAATTCGGAGTGCCGTGAGGACGATGAGGAGTTCAAGAACAGCATTGACCTTGAATTTGAGATCGTGGAGTGCTGGCTGAACGGCACAAAGCACGATGATCCTGATGTTATGGAGGACTATGCTGACCTGTTTGAAACAAAGCCCGATGCCGAACAACGGCGAATGGGTGCTTTTGCTCTCAAACAATTCAAGGCGTATAAGCTCGCTGCAGGTGTTGTATGCTCTAAGAGACTTCTTTATCAGTCGATTGAGAAGTCTCTTAAAACATACAACCTCAACACTCACGAAAGGAGCGCAAGCTATGAGAAGAAATGAGAAAATCACAGCTCTTTATGAGCGATTGAGCCGCGACGATTTCGGCAAGGACGATGACCAGCAGCGCGAGAGCAACTCCATATCCAATCAAAAGGCTCTGCTGGAGGACTTCGCAGCACGGCAGGGCTTTACAAACATCGTCCATTTTACGGATGACGGCATTAGCGGACTTTGTTTCGACCGTCCGGGATTTCTGGCGTTGATGCGGGAGGTCGAAGCCGGGAATGTGGAATTTTTGTGCCTGAAGGACATGAGCCGCATGGGTCGTGATTATCTCAAAGTTGGGCAGATCATGGAGATACTGCGTCAGCACGGCGTTCGTCTGATTGCAATCAATGACGGCGTTGACACGGCGCGAGGGGACGACGACTTTACGCCCTTCCGCAACATCATGAACGAATACTACGCAAGAGATACAAGCCGTAAAATCCGTTCCACTTTCCAGTCAAAAGGCAAGTCCGGCAAGCATCTCACAGGCACGGTCATTTACGGCTATCTCTGGAACGAAGCAAGGGATAAATGGCTCGTTGACCCCGAAGCCGCCGAGGTTGTTAAACGCATTTTTTCCATGACGATTGACGGCTATGGGCCGTATCAGATTGCCAAGAAGCTGTCCGGGGACAGAATCCTTATTCCATCCGCCTACCTTGCACAGCACAACGAGGGCGTGAACAAGAACAAGACCTTCAAGGATGTGTACGGCTGGGGCTCATCCTCCGTGGTTGAAATTCTCAAGAAGCGTGAGTATCTTGGTCACACCGTCAATTTCAAAACCCGCAAGCACTTCAAGGACAAGAAAAGCCACTATGTCCCGGAGGACGAATGGACGATTTTTGAGGACACCCACGAAGCTATCATCGACCAACAGACCTTTGACCTTGTGCAGAAAATCCGGGGAAACGTCCGCCGCTACCCTGACGGCTGGGGCGAAGTCGCTCCCCTTACGGGCTTGATGTACTGCGCGGACTGCGGCGGCAAGATGTACGTCCATCGCACCAACAACGGCAAGCGCATTTCTCAATATACCTGTTCCCGCTACACGAAGATTCCGTGCGGTACGCTCTGCAAGACACAGCACCGTATCAATGAAGATGTGGTACTGTCCCTTGTCTCCGATATGCTCAAAGCCATTGCCGAGTATGCAAAGCTCGACCGCGCCGAGTTTGTCCGAGTGGTGCAGGAAGTCCAGTCCAGTCAGCAAACGGCGGAGGCCAAAAAGCAGCGGGCACGGCTTGCCGCCGCAAGGCAGAGAGTATCCGAGCTGGAAGTCCTGCTCTGCAAAATCTATGAGGACAACATTTTAGGCAAGCTGTCCGACAGCAGATACGCCACTCTGGACGCTCAATACGAAAAGGAACAGTCCGAGCTTACCGCTGAAATCTCTATGCTGGAAAAGACAGTTAATGGCTACGAGAAGCACGAAAAGGACGCTGACCGCTTTATCGCTCTGATTGACAAGTACGAGAGCTTCGACAGCCTGACGATTGCCATGCTCAACGAGTTTATCGAGAAAATCCTTGTGCATGAGCGCGACCGCAAGGGCAGCCGGGAGACAACGCAGGAGGTGGAGATTTACTTCAACTTCGTCGGGCGGTTCGTCCCTCCGGCGTTCGGAGAAGCGGAGCTGACCCCGGAGGAATTGGAGGAACGCCGCAAGAAAGAGGAACGCAAGGACAGACTGCATCAGAACTACTTGAAGCGCAAAGCCAGCGGAAAACATCAAGCCTACGAGAACAAAATCAAGGACAAGCGTAAAGCCGACATCGACGCAAAGAAAGCCGCCATTCGTGCGGAGGATATTGCAAAGGGCGTGTTCGTTCCCGTTTGCAATCTGCCTGCGCGAGAGCCGAAGAAAGGAGTACAGACCGTATGAGAAGAATCATCGACAACAGCCGCAGCCCCGAAAAGAAGCGCCCCCATATCGGGCATTACGGGCATCTGCGCAAAGCCTACCTTGAGGGCTATCGTCCCGATCTCTACGCCGCACTTATCGCCAGTGAACAGTTCTATGAGCATTGCGCGGAAATTGAGCAAGCCGCCAGAAGTCGCCTTGACCTCATCATTCCGCAGCTTGCCAAAAGCGCGGGCGCAACAGAAGCACTCAAAGCCCAAGACCCTATGAAATGGGTGGGCTTAATGAACTCCTGTAAGGCGCAGGCGGAGGAAATCGTGAAGTTTGAGCTGATTTATGATTGAGGAGGTACAGCATGGATAACGGATATATCGTGCGGTTTATCCGTAAGGACGACAGGCCCGTTGAGGAATTTTTCTATCACACTTTTGAGGACGCGACTTCCCATTTACTTCTTTTCAGAGATGATGATTCAGACCTCTACGCACGAATAGAAATCATTGACGGAGCAACGGAAAAAACAGTTTCAATCCAAGAGTTTTAGTGTAAGCGGCTTGTGACTTCACAAGCCGCTTACCATATAGCCCCATAACGAAATGTGGTTTATTCAAGATAACATCAGGTCCATGTTGATGGACCAAAAATCCGAAAACGCTTGATTTGTTCACAGCTTCCTGCTATAATATTTAATGTAATGTTCTTGGAGGTGGGCTATGTCTGTAAGCTATTCAAACCTGTGGAAGCTGTTAATCGACAAAAAGCTCAAACGAGTTGACCTGAAAACGATAGCAGGAATCAGCAGCACCACACTTGCTAAATTAGGCAAGGATGAGTATGTGTCTATGGAGAGCATTGAAAAAATCTGTGACGGGTTAGAGTGTAACATTTCTGATGTGATGTGCTTTTCAAGAAAAGAAACAAGAGAACGGAGTAATGAAAATGTTTTCAACGATTGAATTGTTTGCCGGTGCCGGTGGGCTGGCGCTCGGCATTGAAAAAGCAGGTTTTAACACTTTAGCTTGCCTTGAGTTTGACAAGGACGCTTGTGATACACTCAGAAAAAACAGACCCCAATGGCGTGTAATCGAAGACGATATAGCAAACATCTCCTGCCTTGACTTAGAGAATTACTTTTCTCTAAAGAAAGGTGAACTCGACTTGCTTTCCGGTGGTGCGCCTTGTCAGGCATTTTCCTACGCAGGGAAAAAATTGGGATTGGAAGATGCGCGAGGGACGCTGTTTTACCACTACGCAACTTTCTTGGAAAAGCTCCAACCGAAGATGTTTTTGTTTGAGAATGTTCGAGGTCTTCTCACGCATGACAGAGGGCGAACGTATAAAGCTATTACCACCATATTTGAACAGGCAGGGTATACTATTCGAAAGAAGGTGCTGAACGCTTGGGACTACGGCGTTGCACAGAAAAGAGAGCGCCTTATCACTATCGGAATAAGGAATGATCTTCTCAACGAGATTCATTTTGACTTTCCCACGCCGCACGATTACAAACCAGTCTTACGAGACATTTTGCTCGATTGTCCTAAAAGCGATGGAACACCCTATTCTGAATACAAGCAAAAAATTTATGATCTTGTTCCTCCAGGAGGTTATTGGCGCGACATTCCGGAAGATGTTGCAAAGGAATACATGAAGAGTTGCTGGAATATGGGGGGTGGTCGTACCGGAATTTTGAGGAGGATGAGTCTTGATGAGCCGTCATTGACTGTTCTAACTTCTCCGAGCCAGAAGCAAACAGACCGTTGCCATCCTATCGAATCCCGCCCATTCACTATCAGAGAAAATGCCAGGTGTCAAAGTTTTCCTGATGACTGGAGTTTTTGCGGGAGTGTAGGCTCACAATACAAGCAAGTGGGAAATGCTGTTCCCGTTAACCTTGCTTATGAAATTGCATCAAAAATCAAGGAGGCTTTAGAAAACACATGAGTTGGAATCTGTCATTTATCTCCGAGCAGGAGTTCACTGAACACGTTCGGGCAACTATTCAAAAGTATGGTGACAAGTTGGAATCATTTGACCTCAGGCGGTTTAATCGGAACATCGTTGACCCGGTCAAACTCATCTTTGACAAAACTGTGTATCGGGCAACGTGGGAAGAAACCATCAGTAACGAGATTTTTCGCCAGCGCGACAAATCTAACAACAATGACATCGGCTATTTTCATCAGCGAATTTTTCAGTATGTACCAAATTGCCATGTGCCGCCGAACGGTGAAGAAGGTGGCTGGGATGTGATTTACACAAATCCCGACGGAATTGCATTGCCGGATGGTTCTGTCGTTCATACTGTCTATGTAGAAATGAAGAATAAGCATAACACCATGAACTCGTCTGCGTCTGGCAAAACTTTCATCAAGATGCAGAATCAGCTTCTAAAAGACGATGACTGCGCTTGTTTCCTTGTTGAAGCTATTGCAAAGAAGTCCCAGAATATTAAATGGGAAACCTCTGTTGACGGTCAGAGAATGGGACATCGGCTTATCCGCAGAGTTAGCCTTGACCAGTTTTACGCTCTCGTAACCGGACAAGAGGATGCTTTTTATCAAATGTGCATGACCTTACCAGAAGTAATTCAGAGCGTTGTCGAAGCAGGCGGCAATGAGCTTGTCCCACATGATACTGTCATGGAAGAACTGATTGCGATTGCAAATGAAAACAACCTTGCGAACAGAGACTTGGCGATTGCGATGGCAATTTATATGCTTGGGTTCTCAACGTATGCTGGTTTTACGAAATAAGCGAAAAACCCTTTAGGAACTAAAGGGCGCACTTCTATACTCTCTGTCGAGAGTAGTGCGTCCTGCGGAGCTTCATTCTCCGTCAGCAGAAGAAAACTGCATGACCGAGAATGTTG
>ERZ1027061.907-NODE-907-length-12569-cov-3.853524_pt1 | contig 12569 bp, 8 predicted proteins | sample MGYA00519283_ERZ1027061 | MGnify/ENA primary metagenome ERZ1027061 (study PRJEB26926, sample SAMN06164849) | human gut metagenome | biome: ENVO:00009003; feature: ENVO:2100002; material: ENVO:00002003 | host: Homo sapiens | place: USA | collected 2012 ... | reverse complement strand
ATGTATCAGTTTTGATTAAAGTGTTGGATCAAAGCTTTTATCAAAGTCGTATCAGAACGATGTACCGGCCTTGTAGAGCGGCATTAAATCACCTTTGGGTGAATCCATATATGTCTCAAGTCTGTGTATATGATAATGGAACTGATTGTGTTCTATACCTGTATATGCGTATAGTGCCTGCATTACAAGCTCCGGCTTTAGATTGTATTCACTTCCGGTTGAAAGGAGCATGTATATGGAGTCATCCCTTAGCTCGCAATTTATGATGCCAGGTTTTATATTCTCCTCTCGTTCACTCTTTTTTGTCTTTTTGAGGATAACTATTTCATTTTGTGACATGAAATCCATGACACTCTCGATCAGTTTTGTCTTCTCATCATCAGATGCGCGTTCCTCAAATGTGATAACATAGTCTGATGCTGATACAACTGACATGGAATTTTTGGCATCATCCGGTAAAATTACACACTCTGTGACTTTCATCTCATCAACTGAAACAGCGTTGAGAGCATCTATCATATCCTTTGATGTTGTAACAGACTCAAATTCACCGTCAAAATATTCACCATCCGATGTGATCCCCATAGCCAGAGGGGCGGCAAATGAAATTATCTGATGAGGGGAATAGCCCTTCGAATAGCTGACATCAAGTCCGGCTCTCCGTATCTCTTTCTGGAAATATCTCATAACATCAAGGTGCCCTATGAATCGGATGTTGCCAAGTTTGGAGTATTTAATTCTTATTTTCAAAGCACACACCTCCTCCAAATCTTGCTGCACCACAGCCAGAACATTGCTGTCTGCAGTTAGGAGTCACCTTCTCATTCTGTGCATTTTCCCACTCTCGCTCAAGAAATTTTCTCGTCACTCCTATATCGATGAAATCCCATGGGAGGATCTCGTCAACACTTCTGTCTCGGTATGTATAAAAATCAATGTCAAGTCCATGCTTTGCCATGGCATTATCCCAGTTTTCTTTTTTGAAAAACTCTGTCCATGCGTCAAATATTTGTCCTGATTTATAGACATCATATATGACATCACAGAGTTTCCTATCACCTCTTGCAAGAAGTCCTTCAAGTATGGTAATGTCCGCTTCATGATACTGAAATTTGAGACTCTTATGATTCTTCTCCTCGCGAAATCTGTCCTTCACAAAATAGGCTCTCTTTACAAATTCCTCGGGTCTTATCATTGGCGCCCACTGAAATGGGGTAAATGGCTTTGGCACAAAATATGATGCCGACGCAGTGACCATGACACGCCCGTTTCTTTCCTCTCTAGGTATGTTTGCAAAGAAGAGTTCTGTAATCTCCTCTGAAAGATCTGCAATTCCCGATATGTCGTCATAAGTCTCAGTTGGCAACCCCATCATGAAATAAAGTTTCACCTTGTCCCAGCCGCCCTTAAATGCCTTAAGGGCGCCATTCATGATATCATCCTTTGTAAGTCCTTTATTGATGACATTCCTAAGCCTCTGAGTTCCTGCCTCCGGTGCAAATGTAAGAGAGCTCTTCTTGACATCCTGGATCTTGCTCATTACATCAAGAGAGAATGCATCTATACGCAGGGACGGAAGGGAAATGTTTACATGTTCGTTGTCCATCTTTTCAATGAGACAGTCTGTGAGTTCAGGAAGATCCTCGTAATCACTGGATGACAGACTGCTGAAGGTGATCTCTTCATGACCGGTATTCGCCAGCATCTTTTCAGCATATCCTTTCAGCATGTCCACGTTTTTCGGTCTTGTCGGTCTATATATCATCCCGGCCTGGCAGAAACGGCACCCCCTTATACAGCCTCGCATGATCTCCAGCACAACTCTGTCCTGGGTGAGTTTCATAAATGAGACAACCGGCTTTTCCGGATATGTCACCTTGCTGTGATCCATTACTACTGTTTTTGATATGGTGGAAGGAATTCCTTCAAATTTCGGACCAAATGATGAAATGGTTCCGTCCTCGTGATAAGTAACCTCATACAGTTCTGGCACATAAAGTCCTGGGATGTTTGACACCTTTATGAGGAATTCCTGTCTCGTCATGTCAGAATGTTTGTAGACCTTGTAGAGTTCAAGTAATTCATCGTATGACACCTCTCCCTCGCCCATATAAAAAATATCAAAAAAGTCAGCTATAGGCTCAGGATTATATGAACACGGACCACCTCCGATGACCAATGTGTCGCCTTTTTTTCTATCTTTTGTGCGAAGAGGGATTCCCGAGAGATCAAGAATCTGAAGAATATTCGTATAGCACATTTCATATTGAAGAGTTATACCTAAAAAGTCAAAATCACTTATTGGATCCTGAGATTCAAGCGCAAACAGAGGGATATTATGTTCCCTCATCTCCGCATCAAGATCAGGCCATGGTGAATACACGCGTTCACACCATGTGTCGTCCCTTCTATTAAACATGTCATATAGTATCTGAATTCCGAGATGTGACATACCTATCTCATACACATCAGGAAAACACATACAGAAACGAACATCTATATTGTTTTTGTCCTTGATAACACTGTTGTACTCACCGCCTATATATCTTGCGGGTTTTTCAACTTTCATCAGTATCTCATCCGGTAAAGCTAATCTTCTCATAAAATAATAATCCTTATACAAATTAAAATAATCAATTACAGTAAAAGAGATGCGCACGAAATGCGAAAGTCCCGTGCGCATCCTCTGTATATATCGTATCCTGTCGCCTCAAAAAAGGTATGATTATATGCGATCAAAATTAGTTCTTGAAACTGTGGATAGGTGCCGGAATACGTCCGCCTCTGTTCACAAACTTATCACAGGCAAATCTGTTGACAGGCATAATCGGTGCATATCCGAGAAGTCCACCAAATTCAGCCTGATCCCCAAGACCCTTTCCAATAACAGGGATAAGTCTGACAGCTGTAGTCTTTTGATTTATCATACCGAGAGCCATCTCATCTGCTATGATTCCTGAGATTGTTGCCGGAGATGTATCACCAGGTATTGCGATCATATCCAGTCCGACTGAACATACACATGTCATAGCCTCAAGTTTTTCCAGAGTGAGAGCTCCTGCTGATACTGCATCGATCATTCGCTGATCCTCTGATACAGGGATAAATGCACCTGAGAGACCTCCCACATAAGATGATGCCATAACTCCCCCCTTCTTTACCTGATCGTTGAGAAGTGCAAGTGCTGCTGTTGTTCCAGGTGCTCCGGCATACTCAAGACCGATCTCCTCAAGGATCTCACCGACACTGTCACCAACAGCAGGTGTTGGGGCGAGAGACAGATCAACTATTCCAAATGGTACACCGAGCATCTTTGATGCCTCTTTGGCAACGAGCTGACCAACTCTTGTTACCTTGAATGCAGTCTTTTTTATTGTCTCACAGAGAACCTCGAAATTCTCACCTCTGACCTTCTCGAGAGCCTTCTTTACGACACCAGGACCGCTAACACCGACATTTATTACACAATCACCCTCTGTCACACCGTGGAAAGCTCCAGCCATGAATGGGTTGTCATCAGGTGCATTGCAGAATACAACCAGTTTTGCACATCCTATGGAGTCTTCGTCCTTTGTGAGTTCAGCAGTATTTTTTATCATCTCACCGAGGAGCTTAACTGCGTCCATATCTATACCTGTTTTGGTCGATCCGACATTTATTGAGCTGCATACCTTTCCTGTTGTGGAGAGAGCCTCAGGGATTGAGCGGATGAGAAGTTCGTCTGCAGGTGTCATTCCCTTATTTACAAGAGCTGAATATCCACCTATAAAATTAACACCTATTGTATCCGCAGCTCTATCCAGGGCTTTTGCAATCTTTACAAAATCACTGCTTGTCTTACATACTGAACCGCCAACTAAGGCTATAGGTGTGACAGAAACTCGCTTGTTTACTATAGGAATGCCGTATTTTCTTGATATCTCCTGACCTGTTGATACAAGATCTTTGGCATATGTTGTTATCTTGTTATATATCTTTGTACATGTATCGTCCACATCTGTGCCTACACAATCTAAAAGACTGATTCCCATTGTGATGGTACGAACATCCAGATTCATGTCTGAGATCATTTTGTTGGTCTCTATTACTTCATTTATGCTAATCATGTATATCCTCTTTTCCGTCTGTCAGACTGTGTATTATTAGATTCTGTGCATTGTCTCAAAGATCTTCTCGTGCTGTACTTTTATCTGAACTCCAATCTCGTCTCCGATCTGACCAAGCTCTGATGCGATGAGTTCTGTTGATTTTGATGACTCCTGAGTGTCAACCACCATCATCATATTGAAATACCCTGCAACTATAGTCTGAGATATGTCAAGAATATTGATCTGATTGTTTGCCAGATATACGCATACCTTAGCTGTGATTCCCACGCTATCCTTACCTACTACAGTTATGATTCTCTTCTTCATTTCATTTATCCTCCTTGTTGATGATGATATCTGATCAAACAGACTCATCTATAATTTACTCCTGTTTATTACTCAAATGCTGGTCACGCCTCTATCGCAGCCATCGGCACATCCCTTCTGGCAACGGCGAGTCCAAATTCTCTTACATCATTTGTAAATGAATTGTTCTCAAGCTCCAGCTTTACTGTCTCGTATGCCAGTTCTTCAAAATTATTTTCTTTACTCAAATGACCAAGCAGGATTCCCTTTACATGATTATTCAAAAGTCTGTATATGAGCTGCCCAGACAATTCATTTGACAGATGACCATAATTTCCAAGTATACGTCTTTTAAGATAATACGGATATGGCCCTGCCTCAAGCATTCGCACATCATGATTGGCCTCAACTACCATTATATCTGAGTTGTCAAGTTTATCCACTATATAATCATTGAAATTGCCCATATCTGTTGCTATGGATACCTTTTTTCCATCACCGTACAGACTGTAACACACAGGATCTGCGGCGTCATGCCAGATCGATGAAGGATCTATGGTTATATCATTTATAGAAATCTTCTCATCCGGGTGTATCTCGCGAAACAGTCCCTCATCAATATTTCCAAGTGATGACATATTTTTCATCTCTGCAATAGTTCCTGCTGTTGCGTATATGGGTACGCCATGTTTCCTTGCAAGGACACCTATACCCTTCACATGATCTATATGCTCATGGGTTACCAGAACACCGTCCAACTCTGATGGTTTTAATCCTTCATTCTTTAGTGCTGTCTCAACCCTCTTACAGCTTATCCCCACATCAACGAGAAGGTGTGTATCGTTATTTCCAACGTAATAACAGTTTCCACTGCTACCGCTTGCTATACTTAGTAATTTCATATCCTGCTCTTCTTATCTATGTATTATTCCACGGTCTGAGATCCATATGACTGTAATATCTTTTATCAAAACCGTCAAGCTCTCCGAGATTCACAGCCGTAAGTGTATCTTTAAACTCATATATTCTATCAATAAAATCCTTATCAATCAAGCACTTATGTGCGCCATACAGTGAAGTATTTCCGGCAAATTCAGCTTTTTCCTGGAAACTTTCCGGGAAAAGTCCCAGATCTACAGCACATGATATCTTAAGACTGCATCCAAAGCCACCAGCCAGATAGACCTTTGAAATATCACTATCGCATATCCCAGCAACATCCATAAGGGATTCTATCCCCGCACATATCGCAGCCTTTGCAAGAAGAAAACTCCTTATCGTATCCATATCTATCAAGGAGCCGCCGGCTATCCTATAACCGTTTTCTATATATTGATCTGCCAGGACGCCATCGTCATTCACAACGTGTAGTTTGTTTAATCTGTTCAGCAGATCAAACGTTGTTGTTGGTGCTGTTGTTCCCCGTTTGAGCATACCCTCAAATGCAGGACCGCAGGCACACGATGTGGCAAATCCTATTCCATTTTTTGCAAGTATAAGTTCACCATTTGTGCCAAGATCAGCAAATAACTGATAAGAATCTGATCTGTGTATGCCACACACAATCGCACCACACAATGCGTCAGCGCCCACAAATGCACTCAGGTTCGGAAGGCATGTTACACTTGCATTTACAAATGTTTCTTCGCCGAAAAAAATATCTGCCGGCACTGTTACCGAGTCAGGATTTTTTATAGGAAATGGTGCATGACCAAGATTTTCCAGGGTCAGGTCTTCCAAAATAGAATTCATCGTCGTGTTTCCAGAAATCACTATCTTACTTATATTTTCATGAATCTTTGACATGCTGTGTATACCAGAGGAAATCTTTGAGATCACGCTGGCTCTTAGACTGGCAAGCCCCTCAGCCGTAGATCCTATCCTGATCCTCGAAACAACATCACTTCCATATTCAATCTGAGGATTCATAAAACCACATCTGTCAATGATCGAATCATCCGTCAGACTGACAAGCTCCATTGCAACAGTGGTCGTACCCAGATCGATAGCAATACCGAGTTTTTTCTCCGCTGATCTTATAGGATTATCTATCTTATGATAATTCATGGTGGAACTATCATTGTGCGTATAAGAAGTGAGAATAGATGTACAATCATCTTTTACAGTGATGTCTTCATCCTCTGTCAGTGTGTATCTGCAACTCTTTACAGTTCCTTTTCCTGTTATATCCACCAGACAGCGCTGGCAGGCTCCGCGTCCTCCGCAGTTTCCACTAAAGACATAGCCTGCACCGCTAAGCACCTTAAAGAGGTTGTCACCCTGTCTGCACCTGATAGTTTTATTTTTATTTACCGTTAATGTAATTTCTCTGTTATCCAATTAATTGTATATTCCCTTTGTCATTACTTCTTTTGGCTTATAGCCTTTATCTGCAAGGGTATTGATTATGAGCTGTTTATGTTCAGGACCAAACGCTTCCATGGTTATGACAAGCTCAACAGCTGAATTTCTGTTGATAGATACGAACTGATTGTGTTCAAGCTTGATCACATTTCCCTGAAGATCAGCAATTACTTTTGAAATATTCATAAGCGCACCTGGCTTATCAGGAAGAAGTGTTGATACTGTAAATATTCTGCTTCTTGCGATAAGACCATGCTGTACCAGTGATGCAAATGTGATCATATCCATGTTGCCGCCTGACAATATGCTTACAACCTTTGCACCCTTTACATCAAGGTGCTTGAGGGCAGCAACCGTGAGCAGACCTGAGTTTTCAACCAAAAGCTTGTGATTTTCTAGCATGTCAAGGAATGAAACGATAAGCTCGTTGTCCTCGACAGTTATTATGTCATCTATATTCTTCTGGATATATGGGAATATCTTGTTTCCAGGTGTCTTTACAGCTGTACCATCTGCAATCGTATCTACGTATGGAAGTGTTGTAACCTTTTTGTTCTTAAGAGATACCTGCATGCAATTCGCGCCTGCTGGCTCAACACCTATAACCTTTATGTTTGGATTCATCATCTTGGCAAGGGTTGAAACTCCCGTCGCCAGACCGCCGCCTCCGATAGGAACAAGTATGTAATCTACAAATGGAAGCTCCTTTATGATCTCCATAGCTACAGAACCCTGACCTGTGGCAACGTCAAGATCGTCAAACGGATGGATAAATGTATATCCCTTGTCCTCGGCAAGCTCGAGTGCATATGCACAAGACTCGTCATAGACATCCCCGTATAAGATAACCTCCGCACCATATGATTTTGTTCTGTTTACTTTTATAAGCGGTGTGGATGAAGGCATAACTATGGTTGCCTTTACACCGTATGCCTTTGCAGCATATGCCACACCCTGGGCATGGTTTCCGGCAGAGGCTGTTATCAGTCCCTTCTGTCTCTCCTCATCTGAAAGTGTGCTTATCTTATAGTAGGCACCTCTGATCTTATATGCTCCAGTCTTCTGAAGGTTCTCCGGCTTGAAATATACTTTATTTCCTGTGATGCTGCTAAAATAGTCGCTGTATATAAGCTTTGTTGGGAGTACAACCTTCTGAACAAGTTCATAAGCCTCCTCAAATTTTGCAAGTGTCAGTTTGCCGGTAGTATTCTCTTCTGCCATTTTCAAAATGTCTCTCCTTATATGTTATTTCAAAAATCTTTAGATATATACGATTTATCTGATTCCAATTAGATATGTATGCGCAATCAAGGATTACTCATCCTCATCAATAAGCATATCTATCTCTGAACGATCCTCATCAAAATCTGCAAAAAGTGCATTTACATAAGCCTGTGGATCAAATCTCTGAAGATCGCCAATCTTCTCTCCAACACCAATGAATTTTACAGGAACGTCAAGCTCTGCCTGTATAGCTATAGCAATACCACCCTTTGCCGTACCGTCAAGCTTTGTTATGACGATACCGTCAAGCTCGGTCACATTGCTGAACTGCCTTGCCTGCTCAAGAGCGTTCTGTCCTGTTGTTCCGTCAAGGACGATGAGTGCTTCGACATTCGCCTCAGGATAGTCACGGGTGATTATCCTTCGCATCTTGGCAAGCTCATCCATGAGATTTTTCTTGTTGTGAAGTCTTCCGGCTGTATCAACAAGAAGAATATCGGTATTCCTCGCCTTCGCAGCAGCCACGGCGTCATACACAACGGCAGCAGGATCTGCCCCTTCATTGTGTGATATTATATCAACCTGTGCTCTGTCAGCCCATGTCTTTAACTGATCGATGGCTGCAGCTCTGAATGTATCAGCTGCGGCCATGAGAACTCTCTTGCCTCTCTGTCTATACTGGGCGGCAAGTTTTCCGATGGTTGTCGTCTTTCCAACTCCATTTACACCTATGACAAGAACAACTGTCTTTTTATTCTCAAAGTCATATGCGGATTCGTCAACCGACATCTGATCTCTGATTATATTTATCACAAGATCCTTACATGCAGCCGGCTCTTTAATATGGGAATCCTCTACTCTCTGTTTTAGGTCCTCAATAACTTTCTCTGTGGTCTCATATCCCATATCTGCCATAATGAAAGTCTCTTCAAGATTCTCATAGAAATCGTCGTCTATGTGGGAGGCACCAAACACATCAGCAAAACTCTCCACAATGTTGTTTCTTGTCTTTGTGAGTCCCTCCTTTAGTCTTGCAAAAAAGCCCTTTTTTTCTTTCTTCTCGTTCTTGTCCAGAATTTCCTTTTTTTCCTCTGCCATATCATATCTCCTATCTCATTGTAAAACGTTCACTATCGCCATTTAAAATTTTACGCCTTTATTTGTCCAAGTCGTTCTCTATCAGATTTACAGATACAAGTGTTGAGACACCCTTCTCCTGCATCGTTATTCCATATAGTATATCTGCAGCCTCCATAGTACCCTTTCTGTGAGATATAACTATAAACTGTGTATCTTTTGTAAGCCTATTCAAATACTGAGCAAATCTTCTGACGTTTGAATCGTCAAGAGCTGCCTCTATCTCGTCAAGGAGACAGAATGGAGATGGTTTAAGGCTCTGTATCGCAAAGAGCAGAGCTATTGCTGTGAGTGATTTCTCTCCACCTGACAGCTGCATCATGTTCTGAAGTTTCTTTCCTGGCGGCTGTGCAATAATCCTTATCCCTGTCTCAAGAAGATCATCCGTATCTACAAGTTCAAGTGCTCCGCGGCCTCCGCCGAAAAGTTCTTTGAATACTTTATCAAACATGATCTGTATCTCTTGGAATTTTTCGGCAAATTGCTGCTGCATATTCTTCTCAAGTTCAGCTATGATATTTACAAGATTCGTCTCAGCACTCACTATATCGTCATGCTGTCCCTTTAAGAACTCATATCTCTCAGACACCTCTTTGTAATCGTCAATGGCGTTGACATTTACATCTCCGAGGGACTTGATCTTTGCCTTGACAGCTGTTATCTCTTTCTTCAGCGCAGGAAGTTCTGGCAGCTTTTCATCTCTGAGTTCCTTAGCTGCACTGTAAGTGATCTCATATTCTTCCCACATATAACTGCTAAGTTCATCGGATTTCTCACTGCTCTTTTCTATTATGGCTGTGAGCTTATATGAATCTTTCTCCAGACCCGCGATCTTTTCAGACAACTCCTCACGCTTAGCAAAGAATTCCTTATGGCTTAACTGAAGTTCCTCACGTTTTGCAGAGAACTCAGCAACCTTGTCCTCGTTCTCCGTAATGCTGCCGGATCTTGAGTCTATGTCAGACCTTATAGACTCTATCTTGTTTTCGAGTTCTGTTATCTCAGCAAATGAGGTCTCAACACGGCTCGTAAAACTTTCCAACTCTCCACGATTCTTCTCAAGATCAATGTTTATCCTTCGGATATTCTCGATAATGAAGTCATCCCTCTGCTTTATGGAATTAAACTTTATCATGAGCTCGGATACCTTTGCATTTGCAGATGCAAGTTTATTCTTGTTCTCCTGGCTGTGGCTTTCCAGTTCATCAACCCTAGCCTCAGCTTCAAGTCTCATGGCCTCATGCTTTTTATTGTTGTCCGCAAGAGAATCCTTATTGTTGTTTATCTCAGCAATCTGGTTGTTAAGTTCTGACATTTCCTTCTCTATGGATGCTGTCATCTTCTCCGATTCAGCAAGCTTTTCCTTCACCTGCTCCAGACTCATAGTGAGAGTGTTTTTCTTAAGGTAAGCCTGCTGGAGTTCTGAATTGTAACTCTCTATATCCTGTCTCAGCTGTTCTCGTGATGTTTTTAATTCCTCATCAAGCTTTGCAGCTCTTGCAGCGGTACCTTTAAGCAGATCTATCTGTTCTTTGAGTTCATCAAGTTCTCTCTTTCGTCCGAGGAGGTTACTTGAATTTCTGAAAGCTCCACCAGTAAGTGAACCACCAGGGTTTATGAGTTCCCCCTCTATCGTGACCAATCTGAGTGACTGATTGTTTTTTCTGGCAACTGCAAGGGCGTTGTCAATATTATCTACTACAACTATCCTGCCCAGAAGATTTCTTGCAAGTATAGTAAACTTCGGATCCACATCGACAAGATCAGATGCGACTCCTATAACACCATTTTCTTTGAGGACTTCATTTCTTATGGCCCCTCTGTCTGTTATGGTGTTGAGAGGAAGAAATGTTGCTCGTCCAAGCTTGTTGCTCTTGAGGTAAGAGATCATCCTCTTGGCTGTTGAGTCGTCCTCAGTGACAATATTTTGTATGCTGCCGCCTAGAGCAGTCTCCACCGCAACCTCATACTGCTGTTTAACTGTGATTATATCTGCAACAACGCCTATTATTCCAGGATTATGCTGTTTCTGTTCCATCACGCGCCTGATACTGTTGCCGTAGCCGTCATAACGCTCTGTAATATTACGAAGTGCCTCCATCTTGGATCTGGTCGCGGATAGCTTTTCATTTGTGTTATGTATCAGTTCTCTGTTTGTCTTATTTCTGCTCTGATTGTCCTCAAGCTGTGCGGTGGCATTGTCGAGATTTTCAAGCACATGTTTCACGCTCTCCTCAAGTTCAAAAAGCTGGCTGCTCAGATCCTCAAATTCCCGTTTATCCCCTGCATCATCACTCTTCGATTGTAAAAGTCTCTGGTTAAGCTGAGTCTTTCGGAAATTGATGTTCTCCAGCATGGCATCATATCTTCCGACCTTTGCCTGAAGAGTACCACTCTCATGCATATATTCAATGATATCTGCTTTGCAATTCTCGATCTCCTGCTGACATTCCTCTATATATCTGGACATGTCCTCACTCTGCTTTCTGGCATCCTGAAGGGCTTTCTCAACATCAGAGCTTGAATCATCGAGATTATCTTTCTGTGAAGTATATTCCGCAAGCTCCAGTTCACCAGATTCTATCTGTGCCGTGATCCTGTCTATCTGCTCATGAATGTTTTTGTCATTCATCTTGAGAGTAATAATCTGTTGATTTATAACATTGATCTCACCTTCGGCACGTTCTTTTGCGAGTCTGTTTTCGTGTATTTCATTCTTTGACGAATCAATGACAGAATCAAGCTGTTCTATAGTGTTCTCGATCTGTTCATATTCTTCCTTTGTCTGCTCATAGAGCTGTTTGTTTTCGGTTATATCGTCATTTACAATCTCAAGTCTTGCCTGATCTCGCTCAAGATCTGCTCTAAGTTTCTCTATCTCAAGAAGGAACGCATTGACATCCAGATTCTTTAATTCCGATTTAAACGCCAGATATTTTCTTGCTGTCTCAGACTGCTCCTTGAGTGGTCCAACCTGTTTTTCCAGTTCCTTTAATATATCATTTACACGGCTCAGGTTGTCTCTTTCAGCCTCGAGAGATTTCTCTGTTGCCGCTTTGTTCTTTTTAAACTTTACTATTCCGGCAGCCTCATCAAAAAGCTCACGTCGCTCCTCCGGCTTACCGTTAAGGATTTTTTCTATCTGACCCTGTCCGATGATAGAATATCCCTCTTTACCGATACCTGTATCAAAAAATAAAGAATATACATCCTTGAGCCTGCTCACTGTTCCGTTTATAAGATATTCAGATTCACCTGAGCGGTATACTCTTCTGGCAACAGTAACTTCGCCGTAATCTATAGGAAGGCTATGGTCGCTGTTGTCAAGGGTTATCGCAACATATGCAGACCCCTGCGGCTTTCGGAGCTGGGTTCCAGAGAAAATAACATCCTCCATCTTTGAACCACGAAGACTCTTTGCACTCTGCTCTCCCAGAACCTGTCTCTTAT